>Ga0105049_10002289_pt1 | contig 22605 bp, 23 predicted proteins | sample MAT06_FD_78087 | JGI IMG/M metagenome (GOLD analysis project Ga0105049, IMG submission 78087) | Freshwater microbial communities from Lake Fryxell liftoff mats and glacier meltwater in Antarctica - MAT-06 | ecosystem: Environmental > Aquatic > Freshwater > Ice > Liftoff microbial mat | place...
CGACGCCGAGGAAGGCGTCATGCCCCAGACCAAATTCGTGCTGACCAAGGCGCTGAAGATGGGCCTGCGTCCGATCCTGTGCATCAACAAGGTCGACCGCGCCCACGCCGATCCCGACAAGGTTCACAACGCCGCCTTCGACCTGTTCGCGGCCATTGGCGCCACCGACGAGCAGCTGGACTTTCCGCACATCTACGCCTCTGGCCGTGCCGGCTGGGCGACGATGGACCTGAGCCAGCCCAGCGACAATCTGAGCGCCCTCTTCGACCTCATCGTCCAGCACGTGCCGCCGCCCAGGGTGGTGGCCAACAAGGACAAGCCGTTCCAGATTCTGAACGTCCTGATCGAGTCCGACCCCTTCCTGGGTCGTCTGCTGACCGGTCGGATCGAGAGCGGCAAGGCGGTTCCCGGCATGGCGATCAAGGCCCTGTCGCGCGACGGCAAGACCATCGAACAGGGCCGGATCACCAAGGTGCTGGCCTTCCGCGGCCTGAAGCGCCAGCCGGTGGACGAGGCCGAGGCGGGCGACATCATCGCCATCGCCGGCATGTCCAAGGCGACTGTGGCCGATACCCTTTGCGCGCTGGAGGTCACCGAGGCCCTGCCCGCCCAGCCGATCGATCCGCCGACCATCTCCATGACCGTCTCGGTCAACGACAGCCCGCTGGCCGGCCGCGAGGGCGACAAGGTCCAGTCGCGCGTCATCCGTGACCGCCTGCTGCGCGAGGCCGAGGCCAATGTCGCCATCCGGGTCACCGAGACGGGCGGCAAGGACGCCTTCGAGGTCGCCGGCCGTGGCGAACTTCAACTGGGCGTGCTGATCGAGAACATGCGCCGCGAAGGCTTCGAACTGTCGATCAGCCGTCCGCGCGTGGTCTATCAGATCGCCGAGAACGGCGAGCGGATGGAGCCGATCGAAGATGTCGTCATCGACGTCGACGACGAATACACCGGCGTGGTCATCGAGAAGCTGTCGGCCCGCAAGGCCGAGCTGAAGGACATGGGCCCGTCGGGTGCCGGCAAGACCCGTCTGACGCTGAAATCGCCGTCGCGCTCGCTGATCGGCTATCAGGGTGAATTCCTGACCGACACCCGCGGTTCGGGCGTGCTGAACCGCGTGTTCAGCCACTATGAGCCGCACAAGGGCGCCATCGAGGGCCGCCTGAAGGGCGTGCTGGTCTCGAACGGGGACGGCGAGACCGCCGCCTTCGCCCTGTGGAATCTCGAGGACCGTGGCGTCATGTTCGTCGGCGGCGGCGAGAAGACCTATCAGGGCATGATCATCGGCGAGAACGCCCGCTGGGACGACCTCGACGTCAATCCGATGAAGGCCAAGGCGCTGAACAACATCCGCGCTTCGGGCAAGGATGAGGCCGTGCGCCTGACTCCGCCGCGCCGTCCGTCTCTTGAGCAGGCCATCGCCTATATCGAGGAAGACGAACTGGTCGAGGTCACGCCGAAATCGATCCGCCTGCGCAAGGCCGTGCTGAACCCCAGCTTCCGCAAGAAGCGCGTCCGCGAAGAGTAATCGCGGCGCCCGGCGAGCCGAAATCGGCCAATCCGGGCGACCGCAAGGTCATTTCAGGGCGGTCGAAACCCGGCCCCACCCCGCGTGTTAGCCCGTCGGTGCGAGCCCTCCCCGCTCGCGTAGACAAGGCAGACATCATGCGAAAGACCGCACTCCTCACGGGCGTCGCCGGCCTGTTCCTCATGACCACTCCCGCGTTCGCACAGGACGGTACGGCCGCGCAGACCCCGCCGGCCCCCGTCGCCGCCGAACAGCCCGCCGCCGAACAGCCTGCGGATGGACAGCCCGCGACCCTTACGCTCGCGCCCGGATCCGACGTCGAGGGTGCCGACGGCGCGGTGCTTGGCCAGCTGGAAGGGGCCCGCAACACCGAAACCGGCCAGGAACTGATCGTGCGCGGGGTCGATGGCCAGCTGCGCGGCGTGCCGGTCTCGGGCGGCGTGCGCCAGGACGGCCCAAGCGTCGCGGTGGGCTGGACCAGCGCCCAGTTCGCGGCTGCTCCGTCGATTACCGACACGGCGGCTGACGTGGCCGAACCGGTCGCCCCACCCATGCCGGAGGACGAGCCAGAGATGGTCCCGCCGACGCCGCCGACCCTGCCCCCGGTCACGGACCCGGCGGGTTCCGCTCCGGATCAGGGCGCCCAACCTGACGCTCCGGGCACCTGATATCGGCGCCTGACAGGCAAAGGGGGCGGCTCCTCGCGGAGCCGTCCCCTTTGTTCGGCCGTCGATGAGAGGGTCAGGCCCGACGCTTGACCAGGCCCAGAAGGAACAGCAGCAGGCAGGCACCGAGGAACGCCACGACGAGGGTGCCGAAGTTGAAGCCGCCCACAGCCTCCCCAAAGAACTGGCCCGCGACGAAACCGCCGATGAGGGCACCGACCACGCCGACGATCAGGTTGGTCACCAGCCCGTGGCTGCGGCCCATGACCTTCTCGGCCAGCCAGCCGGCGACGATACCGATGACGATCCATCCAATAATACTCAAGCCCATTTTGGTTCTCCCGATATATGCAAGCCGGTTGGCTCTGTCGGCTTAATGCGCTGCTGCGGTAACGGTTGCCGCCAAACCGGATCGAACCTCGTTCACCGACACTCCCCCGTCACGCGAGCGCGGCATGGTGTTTGCCGCTTGAATGGCGAGCCGTCCCGCTTCGGGACAGCGCGCCAACAAGGGGAACCGGGGCCATGGCCACCGATATCGACCTTCATCTCGGCCGCCGTCTTCGGCGCCGCCGTCGCCTTCTGGGCCTGACCCAGCAACAGCTGGCCACCCAGGTCGGCATCCGTTTTCAGCAGATCCAGAAATATGAGTGCGGGGCCAACCGCATCTCGGCCGCCCGCCTGTGGCAGCTGTCCGAAGCGCTGGAATCGCCGGTCAGCTATTTCTACGACGGCCTGGAAGAGGCCATCGAGCGCAAGGAGGCGGCCAACCAGGGCGGCGAGATGTTTTCCCGCAAGGAAACCCTCGACCTGATCCAGGCCTACTACCAGCTGGGCGAGCGTCCGCGCCGCCGGTTGCTGGATCTCGCCAAGTCGCTGCATGCCGACGGCGACGCGGTCTGAGTCACGCAGGGCGGGGAGGGACGAGCAAGGTTTTGGGACGCGCGGCTTGACTCGGCCCTCGCCCGTCGCCCCTAACCCCTCGCATGACCGAGTACGAACTGTTCGCCGTCGAGTTGGCCCGTGAGGCCGCCCGTGTCTCCCTGCCCTATTTCCGGGGCGCGAACGTGGAGGCCGACAAGGGCGGCCCGGGCGCGTTCGATCCGGTCACCCAGGCCGACCAGGAAGCGGAGGCCGCGCTCAGACGTCTGATCGCGGCCCGCTATCCGGACCATGGCGTCATCGGCGAGGAGTTTGGCGAAGACCGTCCGGACGCCGACCACGTCTGGATCCTGGACCCCATCGACGGCACGCGGGCCTTCATCGCGGGCCTGCCGCTGTGGACCAATCTGATCGCCCTGAGGATCGACGGCCTGCCGCAAGTTGGCGTGATCGGCCAACCCTGTCTTGAAGAGATATTTATCGGCGGCCCGTCCGGAGCGCGGCTGCTGAAAGGTATCGTGGAGACGACACTGGCAGCGAGGCCCTGCGAGCAGCTGACCGGCGCCGTGATCGCAACGACCGACCCCGACCTGTTCACCGGCGCCGAGTTGGGGGCCTGGACCCAGGTGCGCGCCGCGGCCAAGCTGGCCCGGCTGGGCTGCGACGCCTATGCCTATGCCATGCTGGCGGCCGGTCGTATCGATCTGGTCGCGGAGAGCGGCCTGAAGGTCTGGGACTGGTCGGCGCTGGTCCCGGTGATCGAGGCCGCCGGGGGCCAGGTCACCGACTGGCGCGGCGGCGCTCCGGATGGAAACGGCCAGATTCTGGCGGTCGGCGACGCCCGGCTGGCGGAACAGGCCATGACGGCACTGAGGCGGGCGGCTGTCTGAACTCTGCGGTCAGGCCGCGCCCGCCTGGCTGATTGGGACGGGCTCCAAAGCCGGCGACAGGTCCTCCACCGGGGACACATAGGCCCCCATGGCGTCGAACTCGTCGAGGAAGACGCCGCGCCGCTCGTCGGTCTCCATGATGACTTCATGCTTCGCGCCGGGAACTTCGACATAGCGACCGCGGCCCAGGCGTTTGGCGGCCCATTTGTTGGTCTGTTTCCAGACCCGGTCATCCTCGCTGGCCTGAACGATGGCGACCGGAATACGAACCGCCTTCAACGCCTTGGGCTTCAACGACCGCTCCCCGACGTCCAGTCCGAACGCCAGCCAGCCCCAGGTCGGACCGCCGACGGCCAGATGGGGACAGGCGTACAGCTGTTGCCGCCACTGCTCGTAGCGGCTCTCGTCGGTGGTCAGCGCGTCCTTTTCGAAGGTGTGGTCGAACGGGTCGTCGACATCGTCGAGCACATAGTCGCCCGCCTTGCCGTGCCGCAGGTTCCAGCGCACCGCCAGCTTGACCGACCACATCGACCGCTTGCCGGTCTTGATGCGCAGCATGGGGCCCGACAGGAGGGCACCCGAGAAGCGGCTTTCCCCGGCCTGGAGGGTCATCAAATTCAGCACGCCGCCCATCGAATGGCCGACCATGACCCAGGGCTTTGGCGCGCGGGCCTCGAACGCGTCCAGCAGGCGGGCGTAGTCGTCGAGGAATTCCTCGACCGCACGGGCATGGCCCTTCAGCCGATCAGGCAGCAGGCGGGCGGACAGACCTTGACCGCGCCAGTCGTGGGCCAACACGCACCAGCCGCGGGCGAGGAAATTGCCGATAACCTCATAGTATTTCTCGATCGGTTCGGTGCGGCCGGGACTGACGACCACGGTACCGCGCGGCTTTTTCGCCACCAGCGACGACGGGGTCCAGAAGGCCGCCCGAAGGCGCAGGCCGCCGGCACCACGAAACCACTCGCCGCCCCCGCCCGGAGGCGCGGAGGCCCCCGGGACCCCCATCAGGGGCGCATTGGCGGCATAGGTGGCGGCTCGGTTCACTCGGGTTTCCTGAATCTCAAGCTCATGCGGTCGCTCTCGCCGATCGCATCATATTTCGAACGGTCGAAGGTCGGATTGGGGGGCGAACCGCGCGGCGCGGTCAGGCGCATCGGCGGCAGGGTCTCGACTCCGAAGGGGTAGTCCTTGGTATCTTTCTCATTGGCGTTGATTTCAGAGGCGGACACGAAGGCGAAGCCGGCCTCGGCGGCCAGCTGTTTGACGAACGCCTCCTGCACATAACCGTTCGCCGCCGCCGGGTCCTGATCCTTGTCGGGGCCCAACCGGTGCTGTTCAATCCCCAGCACGCCACCGGGACGCAGCGCTGCCCAGGCGTCGGCGAAGGCCTTCTCGGCGATCCCTGCGGCCATCCAGGCGTGGATGTTGCGCATGAACAGGGCCATGTCGGCGGTACCCGCGACTGTCACCGGCCCCGAGGTCGGTCCGAAGGCGCTCAACTCGACCTCGCCGTACAGGGGACGGTCGTTGGTGAATCGTTCCTGGAAGGCCGCCATCAGGGCGACCTGTGACGGATCGGCCCCCGGGCCCGTCTGGAAACCGGCGGCGACGTATTGGCCACCGCCCTCGGCCAGATAGGGGGCGAGGATTTCAGCGTACCAGCCGCTGCCGGGCCAGAATTCGACGACCTTCATGCGTGGCTGGAGGCCGAAGAAACGCAGGGTCTCCATTGGATGACGGGCCGCGTCGCGGATCCGGTCCTGCGCCCGCCACGGGCCGGCGACCGACCATTCCAGCGAGCCCTTGGGCGGCCCGTCGGGCTGGGGCGGCGGCTCGGCGGTCTTTTCCTTTCGGCCGCAGGCGGCCAGGCACAGCAGGGACGAGGCCGCCGTTCCGGACAGAACCGTCCTGCGCGACAACGGCGGGCGCACGCCCTGTGTTGAATCAGCCATCCAAACTCCCCGTCGGGCGGCCCTGCACGTTTCGGACCAGCCCCGGTCGGCAGGGCTTAACCTTGTTCACCAGCCCGGTCAAAACGCTTCCCGGCTTGGGCTGAAATCAGCGGGGCTTGCGGAATCGCAGGGTCATGCGGTCACTTTCGCCGATCGCATCGTACTCAGCCCGCTCGGCCTCGCTCAGAGGCGTGGGCCGGTCGGTCGCGACGCCTTGGCGCGGCGCGCTGGTCCGCACCGGCGGCAGGGTCCAGACGCCGAACGGATGGTCATGATCGTCCTTGGGGTTGGCGTTAAGCTCGCTGCGGGCGTCCAGTACGAAGCCGGCGGCCTCGGCGGCGCGGATGACATAGCTCTCCGGCATATAGCCGGTCGGGGCAGTGATGTCGGGGTTCAGACCTTCGACGCTGCGGTGCTGTTCGACCGCGAGAACGCCGCCCGGCTTCAGCGCCTTGAAGAAGGCGGCCATATTGCCTTCGGTGCGACCGCCACGATGCCAGCCGTGAAGCGACCGGGCCACCAGGACCATGTCGGCGGTCCCGTCCTCCACACCCATGCTCTCGACCGGGCGCGCGACCGCGACATAGGTGCCGCCGGTGGCCTCGGCATAGGGCCGCAGGATGGCACCCCACCAGCCCGCGCCCGGCGCGATCTCGACGATGGTCGATGCCGGCGTCAGTCCCCAGAAGGTCAGTGTCTCGAGGGGCCGGCGATAGGGATCCCGCGCCGCGTCGGCCGGCTGCCCCTCGACGGCGGCTATCCTCCGGGAGTCCGATCCGATCGCTGCCCGCAGGGCCGCATCCTCCTGCAGCACCGGCGGCGTCATGGCGGCGCGGCGGGCGGTGCGCTGGGACGATGTCTCGTCCACGGCGGGAAGGGTCGGCAAAGACTGGGCCGCTGCCAGCGCGGGCAGGGCCAGGGCGGTGGTCAGGGCGGTGGTCAGGGCGAGGGCGAACAGGCGCATGGGACAAGCTCTCCAGGAAAGGGCGGACAATGGCGGAACGAACCCTAGGGGCTCCATCGCTAGGAGCAAGGCTTGAAACGGTCGCAGGCGACAGTTTTGCCGCGCCCCCCATGCCTCTTTACGTTTTCCGCAGGCTTCCCACATCGGCAACAAGGGTGCCGCTTTCGGGCCCTCCAGACCGGACGGGGCCGATGACGGGCCGACCGGGCTGATCTCCCGCCGCCGGTCCGGGCGTCAAACTGCGGGACCGGCTCAACCTTGCTGATCCCGGGAGGATGACATGTGTACCCCTGATTTCACCCCGCTTTATCGTTCCGCCGTCGGTTTCGACCGGCTGGCCGGACTGCTGGAAAGCGCCGCCCGCACCAGTCAGGAAAGCGGCTGACCGCCCTGTAACATCGAGACCACGGGCGAGAACGCCTACCGGATCGAGCTCGCCGTGGCCGGCTTTTCGCCCGACGAACTGACCCTCGAGGTCAATGAGAACCTGCTGACCGTCACCGGTCGCAAGACGGCCAATGACGACGCCGGCGCCGGTCGCACCTATCTGCATCGCGGCCTGGCCGAGCGCGACTTCGAGCGCCGGTTCCAGTTGGCCGACTATGTGGTCGTACGCGACGCCGATCTGGTCAACGGCCTGCTGGCCATCGATCTGGTCCGCGAACTGCCCGAGGCGCTGAAGCCACGCCGGATCGAGATCGGCGGTCGCGAGGCGACCGGAAAGGTGATCGAGGGCGGCAAGACCCAGGCGGCCTGATCGACCACCGCGACGACGGGGAAGGGGCGGCGCGCGCGTCGCCCCTTTTTTCGACCAAGGTCAGGCGTCGGTTGGATCCAGACCCCGCGCGCCGGACATTTCGGCACCGGAGAGCTCGGCCTGGCGCATGCAGGCACCGTGCAGCGAGGCGCGGGTCAGGTCGGCGCCGGTCAGGATCGCGCGTCTGAGGTCGGCCCCCGAGAGGTCCACCCCGCGCAGGCAGGCACCGGTCAGATCGGCGGGCAGCAGCCGGTCGGCGGAGATCAGCAACGGCCCCAGTTGGACCCCTCTCAGGTCGGCCCCGTTCAGTCGCGCGCCGGCGAGGCGTGCACCCCTGAGGTCGGCACCCTTCAGATTGACCGAGCGCAGGTCACAGTCCTCCAGATGCGCGCCCTGAAGCTGGACCCCCTCCATGTCGAGGCCGTAGAAGACCGCAGACTTGGCCGACAGGGCGGTCAGATTATAGCCTCGGATCGTACGCAGGGCGCGCAAATCCACCCCGTCGAACACCGAGGGCCGGCCGGTCAGGCCGCCCGACTCGCACCACTGGGCGTGCTCGGCCAGCATCTCGGCCGCCGGCATCTTGCCGATCGGGCTGCCGGTGGAGCGGTCGTCGGTGAGGACGCCGGCCATGTTGGCCCCGTCAGTGCGCCACATGGTGATCTTTGCCCCGACCAGCACCGCGTCGCGCATGTCGGCGCCCGACAGATCGGCTCCGGACAGGTCCGCACCGGCCAGATCGGCGCCGCGAAAGCTGGCCTGTTTCAGATTGGCCCGGACCATCTTGCAGTCCTTCATGATGGCATCCGAGAAGTCCGCGGCCACGGCGACGATCCCGGTCAGTTTGGAGCGTTCCAGATTGGCGCCGGCCAGACAGGCACCCTGGGCCTCGGTCTCGTTGCGCGCCTTGGCCGCCACGATCCTGAAGCCCAGTTTGGCGTCGGCCGAGGCGATCGTGCCTTCGCGCAGGTCGGCCTCGAACAGGTCGGCCCCGGTCAGATCGGCCCCGCGCAGACAGGCCCCCCGCAGATCGGCCCGGCGCAGGCTGGCCTCGATCAGGATCGCGTCCTGCATGTCCGCGCCGAAGAAGGTGGCGTTGTCCAGCTTGGCGCCCGACAGGTCCGCGCCGATCAGGCAGGCGGCGGCGAAATCGGCATCGGCCAGGTTGCGGCCGACCAGCGACAGGCCCGACAGGTCCATCCAGGCCAGGACCGCGCGGGCCCCGCCGGGCTTGGCCTGCCACAAGCGGTCATGCCGGGCGCAGATGGCGTCCAGTTCCGATTGATCGATGCGCCTTCTGGCGACGGTTTGGGCGGTAGTCCCCGACATGGTCCCGATATGGCACGCCGCCGCTTAAGGAAGCGTGACGCCTCGCGCGCTGAAGGGCGCGACGCGGTCGCGACCTGCTCGAGCGGGGACGCAGCGCGGTCGGCCAACTAAACCGTCAGAAGCCCCTGGGCCTGGAGCGCGTCGGCCAGTTCGCCGGCGCCGACCCAGACCCGGGTGTAGCCGGCCTCGCCGAGGCGTTGCAGTTCGGTGGTCAGGTCGGCCTTGGCCGAGGCCGCGAACCGGGCATCGAAGCCCGCGCCGTCCTCGGCGATCCGGACCATCGGCCGGCCGGTCTCGACCCGGTGCAGATAGCCTTCGTAGAGCACCGCCGCCTCGGCCGCGAGCAGTCCGGTCTCGACCTCCAGCCCGGCCTTCTTCAGCCGCTCGACCCCGCGACCCGAGGCGAAGGGCGACGGATCGACGGCGGCCACCACGACCCGGGCGACCCCGGCCTCCATCAGAAAATGCGAGCAGGAGGTCCGCCCCGACGAGCGCGCACCGCACGGCTCCATCGTCACATAGGCGGTCGCGCCCCGCGCCCTGTCGCCGGCGGCGGGCGCGGCCTGTTCCTCGGCATGGGGGCGGCCGCCGGGCGCCGTCGCGGCTTCCGAGACCACCTCGCCGTCCTTGACGATCACGCAGGCCACCGCCGGATTGGGCCAGGTCAGCCCCATCTGGCCCCGCGCCAAGGCAATTGCCCGGCCCATGAACCGGATGTCGTCGGAGGCCTGTTGCGGCGTGGTCATCCGACGGCTCCCGGTAGCGGCGGCAGTTCGGTCGCGCGGCTCTTATCCAGATAGCGGGCCGTCACCGGCCGCAATTCGCCGTCCAGATCGATCTCCAGTGGATTGCCGGTCGGAACCTCGACGCCGACGATCCGGTCATCCGGCACGCCGAACAGGTGTTTGACGATGGCCCGCAACGAATTGCCGTGGGCCGCGATCAGCACATCCTCGCCCGCCTTCAGCCGTGGCGCGATGGCCTCGTCCCAATAGGGCAGGACCCGATCCAGGGTGGTCTTCAGGCTCTCGGTGTCGGGGATGGTCTTCCCGGCATAGCGGGGGTCTCCGGCGAAATCCCATTCGCCGCCCGGGGCCAGCGGCGGCGGCGGCACATCATAGCTGCGCCGCCAGACGCGGACCTGATCCTCGCCGTGCACCGCCACGGTCTCGGCCTTGTCCAGACCGGTCAGGCCGCCATAGTGACGCTCGTTCAGCCGCCAGTCTTCGACCACCGGCACATCCTTCAGTCCCGCCGAATCGAGGGCCAGGGCCCCGGTCCGCGTCGCCCTCTTCAGGACCGAGGTGAACATGACAGCGGGATGGAAACCGGCCCCGGCGATCAGCTCGCCCGCCCGTCGCCCCTGGGCCTCGCCCTCCGCCGTCAGGTCGACGTCGACCCAGCCGGTGAAGCGGTTGTCCAGGTTCCACTGGCTCTGGCCGTGGCGCAGCAGGATCAGGCGAGGCATTCGGGTCTCCGGGGGCGTCGGTCTTTGGGGTAGGCCGGGGGTCCGGACCGGTCAAGGTTCTCGCGCGGGTGCGAAAGTGGTGCCAACAGCGCCGGTCCGGCGTTGTTGTGGGCCGCTGGCCCGCTGTCTATACGCAGGCGACCCCGTTCCCAGGATCCGATCATGATCAAGCCCCGCCAGGACCTTCGCCCGAACACGGCCGACTATGAGACCGTGCCGCTGGTGAAGCCGACCGGCTTTCGCGAATACGACGCGCGCTGGATCCTCGAGAAGGAGATCAATCTGCTGGGCATCCAGGCCCTGGGTCTGGGGCTGGCAACCTATGTGCACGAGATCGGGCAGCGGCCACGCATCGTGGTCGGGCATGATTTCCGCTCCTACTCACTGTCGGTGAAACAGGCTCTGATGCTGGGCCTGCTGGAAGGCGGGATGGAGGTGCTGGACATCGGCCTGGCCCTGTCGCCGACGGCCTATTTCGCCCAGTTCTCTCTCGACGCGCCTTGCGTGGCCATGGTCACGGCCAGCCACAACGAGAACGGCTGGACCGGGGTCAAGATGGGGGCCCAGCCGCCGCTCACCTTTGGCCCCGACGAGATCGGCCGGCTGAAGACGATCGTGCTGGAAGGCCAGGGCGTGGCGCGCGGGGGCGGAATCCTGACGCGGGTCGAGGGCTTCCGTGAACGCTATCTTGAAGAGATCACCGAGAAGGTGAAGCTGACCCGGCCGATCAAGGTGGTCGCGGCCTGCGGCAACGGCACCGCCGGCGCCTTCGCGCCCGAGGCCCTGCGCCGGATGGGGGCCGAGGTCATCGAGATGGACACCGATCTGGACTGGACCTTCCCCAAATACAATCCGAACCCCGAGGACCACGCCATGCTGATGCAGATGGCGGCGCGGGTGCGCGAGACGGGAGCCGATCTGGCCCTGGGGTTCGACGGCGACGGCGACCGCTGCGGCGTGGTCGACGACACCGGCCACGAGATATTCGCCGACAAGATCGGCCTGATGCTGGGCCGCGACCTGTCGGCCCTGCACCCGAACGCCACCTTCGTCGTCGATGTGAAGTCCACGGGCCTCTACAAGACCGACGAAGTGCTCAAGGCCAATGGCGCGAGCGTGGTCTATTGGAAGACCGGCCACAGCTACATCAAGCGCAAGACCGCCGAACTGGGGGCGCTGGCCGGGTTCGAAAAGTCGGGGCATTTCTTTTTCAACGCGCCGCTGGGCCGGGGCTATGACGACGGCATCGTCGCGGCGGGTGCGGTGCTGGCCATGCTGGACCGCAATCCCGGCAAGAGCCTGTCGCAGCTGAAGGCCGCCCTGCCCGACGCCTGGACCAGCCTGACCATGTCGCCGCATTGCGACGACGAGCTGAAATACGAGGTGCTGGAGCGGATCGTGGCCGAATATCAGGCCCTCGCCGACGCGGGCGGCTCGATCCTGGGGCGCAAGATCGTCGAGGCCATCACCGTCAACGGGGTGCGGGTGCATCTGGAGGATGGTTCGTGGGTGCTGGTCCGGGCCTCGTCGAACAAGCCGGAACTGGTGGTGGTGGTCGAGAGCATGCGGTCCGAAGACGACATGCGCGCGCTGTTCCGCGAGGAAGTGAAGCCGCGGCTGGCCAAATACGGCGAGATCGGTGCGTACAATCAGGAAATCTAGCCCCTTTCCCGGCGGGAGCGCGAGTGGGTGGGTGAAGGGTTACGGTGGGCGGCAGGGGACAGCGCAATCCCTCATCCGACGGGGCTTGGCCCCGTCACCTTCCCCCGGCGGGAGAAGGACAAGGGGGACGACTTGACCGACAGCACCCGACATTGCGCCATCATCGGCGGCGGCTTCTCCGGTGCCATGCTGGCCGCGCGGCTGGCCGAGGCGGACATCGCCTCGACCCTGATCGACCGGACCGGAAATTTCGGACTGGGCGTCGCCTATGCGACGCCGTTCGACGGCCACCTGCTGAACGTGCGCACCAACCGGATGAGCGCGGTCGAGGGGCGGCCGAACGATTTCGTGGAATGGCTGGAAGGCGGGCATCCCGACCAGGCCGATCCGGAAGGGTTCGCACCCCGGCGGCTGTACGGCCTCTATCTGCAGGACCGGCTGGCGGCGTCCGAGGCGGCCCATCCGGGCCTGATCCGGCGGGTCACCGGAGAGGCGGCGGCGATCGAAGACGCAACGGTGCAACTGGCGGACGGGCGGATCGTCAAAGCCGACGTCGTGGTGCTGACCACCGGCAATCCGGCTCCGAGGACAGCCACGCCCGATGAGGCCGACCGTCGGGTCATCGGCGATCCGTGGGCCACCGGCGCGCTGGATCGGATCGGGACCGACGACGATGTGATCATTGTCGGCACCGGCCTGACGATGGTCGACATGGTCATTTGGCTTCAGGCCAGGGGCTGGCGCGGACGCGCCAAGGCCCTCTCGCGGCGGGGACTGAAGCCCCGCGCCCACGCCGCCCGGCCTGACACGCCCACCCCGCCGACGCCCGGCCTCGGTTCAGGCCCGGCCTCGGCCCGTCTGGCGGAGGGGCGTCGGCTGGCCGGTGCCGACGACTGGCGCGGGGTGATGGAAGGCCTGCGCCCCCTGACCGCCGATCTCTGGGCCGAGGCCGACACGGCGACCCGTGCCCGTTTCGTGCGCCACCTCAGGCCTTGGTGGGACGTGCACCGGCACCGCATCGCCGACAGCATCGCCGCCGCGCTGGAGGCGCTGGAGGCGGCGGGGCGGTTGACCATCGTCGCCGGTCGGATACGGCGGATCGATCAGGGTGCCGACGGGGTGACGCTGGACTGGACGCCGCGCCATGGGCCCGCCCGGGCGCCAATCACCGGCCGCTGGCTGATCGACTGCTCGGGACCTGGGCACGATCCGGCCGAGGACCCGCTGACCGGGCCGCTGATCGCCAGCGGACGGGCGCGGCTGGACGCGCTGAGGCTGGGGCTGGACCTGGATGCCGACGGGCGCGTGCTGGCCGCCGACGGCAGGCCGGACCCCCGGCTGTTCGTCCTCGGCCCCCCCGCCCGCGCAGCCTTCTGGGAGACGGTGGCCGTGCCGGACATCCGCAAGCGTGTCGAGGACGTGGCGGCGGCGTTGGCCGGGTCAGCCTGATCGGCTCACTCGCCTTGGGCGGCGCGGGCCCGGATAGGACCGACGAGGGCCGCCGGAAAGATCGCCGCGAGGTCCGGTTCACCGTTCAGGATCGCGTTCCGGTCGACGAAATCCGTGACCTCGAAGCGCTGGCGATCAATGGCCGCCGCGCGCATGGCGCCCGACGTCGAGCCTGTCCGGACCCAGAGATAGAATTTCGGATAGGACAGGCCGCTCTGGGTCGGTCTGTCGCGCAGCAACTCGAAATCGAGCCGCTCACCGGCGCGGTCTCCGAGGAAGGCCCGCAGGTCCCGCTGCAGGAAGGTGTCGAAATCGTCGGGATCCGGCACATGGGCCGCGATGTGCGCGGCCTGCGGATCCTGAATCTGTCGGGCCTCCACCCGCTCCGGTGCGGCGAGACCAAATGCCAGTGCGATAATGGCGAGCCGGCGCACCGGCTTACCCCGCCGCCTTCACGGCCGCGACCACATCGGCCACCACCGACTTGACCAGTTTCGCGTCATCGCCCTCGGCCATCACCCGGATCAGTTTCTCGGTGCCCGAGGGGCGGACCAGCAGGCGGCCCTGCCCCACCAGACGCGCCTCGGCGTCGGCGATTGCGGCCTTGACCCCGGAGTTTTCCAACGGCTTGCCCGAGGTATAGCGGACGTTCTCCAGCTTCTGCGGTACGGTGTCGAACTGTTTGGCCAGTTCGCTCATCGGGCGGCCGCTTTCGACCAGCACGGCCAGCACCTGCAGCGCCGACATCAGGCCGTCGCCGGTGGTGGCGTGGTCGTGCAGGATGATGTGGCCGGACTGTTCGCCGCCCAGGTTAAAGCCGCCCTCGCGCATCCGCTCCATGACATAGCGGTCGCCGACCTTGGTCCGCTCCAGTGTCAGACCGGCGGCGTTCAGCGCCCGCTCCAGTCCTAGGTTGGACATGACGGTGGCGACGACCCCGCCGCCGACCAGCATGCCGCGCCGGGCCCAGTCGAGCGCGACCATCGCCATGATCTGGTCGCCGTCGACGACCTGACCCTTCTCGTCGCAGATGATGACCCGGTCGGCGTCGCCGTCCAGCGCGATGCCGATGTCGGCGCGGTAGGTCTTGACCGCCTCGGACAGGGTTTCGGGATGGGTCGAGCCGCAGTCGGCGTTGATGTTCAGGCCGTTGGGCTCGACGCCCACGGCACAGACCTCGGCCCCCAATTCATACAGGGTGGTCGGGGCGACCTTGTAGCCGGCCCCGTTGGCGCAATCGACGGCGACGCGCAGCCCCTGCAGGCTCAGGCCCTTGGGGAAGCTGGCCTTGGCGATCTCGACATAGCGGGCCTGGGCGTCGTCGATGCGGCGCACGCGGCCGAGGCGGTCAGCGGGGGCCAGGCCAGCACCCAGATCCTCGTCCATCATGGATTCGATCTGCAGCTCGACCTTGTCCGACAGCTTGTAGCCATCGGGGCCGAACAGCTTGATGCCGTTGTCGAGGAAGGCGTTGTGCGAGGCCGAGATCATCACCCCGATGTCGGCCCGCATCGAGCGGGTCATCATGGCCACGCCCGGCGTCGGCAGCGGGCCGAAGGTGCGAACGTCCATGCCGGCGGAACAAAAGCCCGCCACCAGCGCCGGCTCGATCATATACCCGGACAGACGGGTGTCCTTGCCGATCACCACCAGGTGGCGGCGCTCGTCGGACGACATGAACAGGCGGCCGGCGGCGAGGCCGACGCGCAGCGCCACCTCGGGCGTCATCGGATGGGTGTTGGCGCGGCCGCGAATGCCGTCGGTGCCGAAATAGCGTCTCTCGCCCAACTGACGTCTTCCTTGCGTATGGGTCCGCAGAAATGTTGCGAAACCGCTTTTCAGGTGCAATTCCCGGCCCCTGTCGCCTACACGGGCGTCAGTTGTCGGGGTCGGCTTAGCGCTTGTCGTCTCCGGGCGCAAAGCGCGCGATTCCAGATTTTCCGAGGGGTTCTATCCATGTGCGGCATCATTGGCGTGACAGGCACCGGCCCCGCGGTTCCCCGGCTGATCGACAGTCTCAAGCGGCTGGAATACCGGGGCTATGACTCCGCAGGCGTTGCCGCACTCGTCGACGGCCGCATCGAACGCCGCCGGGCCAAGGGCAAGATCCGCGAGCTTGAGGCCGTGCTGCTGGACCAGCCGCTCTCGTCAACCATCGGCATCGGCCACACCCGCTGGGCCACCCACGGCGCCCCGACCACGATCAACGCCCATCCGCACAAGGCCGGGCGCGTGGTTCTGGTCCACAACGGAATCATCGAGAATTTCGCTGAACTGAAGGCCGAACTGACGGCCGCGGGCCATACGTTCGAAAGCCAGACCGATACCGAGGTCGTGGCCCACGCGCTGGATCGAGCCCTCGAGACGACCAGTGACCCGCTGGTCGCCTTCAAGTCCGTGCTGGACCGGCTGACGGGTGCCTATGCGCTGGCGGTTCTGATCGAGGGCGAGGACGGACTGATCCTCGGCGCGCGGCGCGGCAGCCCGCTGGTGGTCGGCTGGGGCGAGGGCGAGATGTATCTGGGCTCCGACGCCCTCGCCGTCGGTCCCTTCACCCAGAAGATCAGCTATCTGGAGGAGGGCGACTATGTCGGCATCGACCGCAGCGGCGCGCGGATGTTCGACGTCGGCGGCAACGCCGTCGAACGCCCCATCGTCCAGGTCTCGGCCTCGTCGGCCCTGGTCGAGAAGGGCGAGTACAGGCATTTCATGGAAAAGGAGATCCACGAGCAGCCGGACAGCGTCCAGCATACCCTGTCCCACTACCTCGATTTCGTGAACGGCAAGGCCAAGACCGATGTCGCCGACTTCACCGCCGTCGACCGGGTCCAGATCGTGGCCTGCGGCACCGCCTTCTATGCCGGTCAGATCGGCCGCTATGCGTTCGAAAAGCTGGCTGGCCTGCCCTGCGACGTCGAGATCGCCTCGGAGTTCCGCTATCGCAGCCCGGCCCTGACCTCCGCGACACTGGCCGTGGCGGTCAGCCAGTCCGGCGAGACGGCGGACACCCTCGCCAGCCTGGCCTGGTGCAAGGCCAAGGGTTTGAAGACAGCCGCCCTCGTGAATGTGCATTCCTCGTCCATGGCGCGGGAAGCCACCTATCTGTGGCCGACCCATGCCGGACCCGAGATCGGTGTGGCCTCGACCAAGGCCTTCACCGCCCAGGTCGCCGCCCTGCTGGCGCTGGCGGTGTCGGCCGGAGTTCAACGCGGGACGATCGACGCGGCGAAGGAGGCCGAACTGGTCAAGGCCCTGTTCGAGGCCCCGCGCCTGATCGCCGAGGCAATGCGGATGGAGGACGACCTCAAGGCCGTCGCCCACGACATCGCCAAGGCCACAGACGTGCTGTTCCTCGGCCGCGGGGCCATGTTCCCCCTGGCGATGGAAGGGGCGCTCAAGCTTAAGGAGATCAGCTATATCCACGCCGAGGGTTATGCCGCCGGCGAGTTGAAGCACGGTCCCATCGCCCTGGTCGACGAATTCACGCCGATCGTCGCCCTCGCCCCGCTGGACGATGTGTTCGAGAAGACCGCCTCCAATCTGCAGGAGGTGGCCGCGCGCGGCGGGCCGGTGATCATGATCGCCCCGGCGTCCGCCCCCGATCCGCACGGTGCCGGCATCCGCCGGGTCGACGCGCCGGAGTGCCATTCGCTGATCGCGCCACTGGTCTATGCCATACCGGTGCAACTGCTGGCCTACTTCACGGCGGTCCAGAAGGGCACGGACGTCGATCAGCCGCGGAACCTGGCAAAATCGGTGACGGTGGAGTGATCGCATCGGCCTCGGAATGCGTTAGGCTGACCGACTTCGCCGTTCAGGATCGCCCATGACCGCCCACGCCCGCCGCCTCCGCAAGGCAGTCCTGCCCGTCGCCGGCCTCGGCACGCGGGTGCTGCCCGGCACCAAGACCACGCCCAAGGAGTTGCTGAACGTCGTCGACCGGCCGATCCTGAGCTATATCGTCGAGGAGGCCCGCGAGGCCGGGATCGAGCACATCGTCTTCGTTACCGGCCGCTCCAAGGGGGCCATCGAGGACTATTTCGACCACCAGATCGAGCTTGAGGCCCAACTTCTGGCCAAGGGCAAGATCGAGATCCTCGACGCCATGATCGCCGAACTGGCGACGGCCGGCGAGATGAGCTTTACCCGCCAGATGCAGCCGCTGGGCCTGGGCCACGCGGTCTGGTGCGCCCGCGACATCATCGGCGATGAGCCGTTCGCCGTGCTGCTGCCCGACGTCATCGTCGATTCCCAACCCGGCGCGCTGAAACAGCTGGCCGAGGTCTATGCCGAGGTCGGAGGCAATGTGATCGGCGTGGAGTCGGTGCCTGAAAGCGAGACCCACAAATACGGCATCGTCGATCCGGTCGCCGGGCCGGAGGGCCGCGACGGTCGCCACATCCGCATGAAGGGGATGGTCGAGAAGCCGCCGCGCGGCGAGGCCCCGTCCAATCTGTCGATCTCGGGTCGCTACATCCTGCAGCCGGAAATCTTCGGCATCCTCGAACACCAGCCGCGTGGGGCCGGAGGCGAAATCCAGCTGACCGACGGCATGGCGCGCCTGATGAAGGACCAGGCCTTCACCGCAGTAGAATATGACGGCGTCACCCACGACTGCGGCGACAAGATCGGCCTGCTGCGGGCCAATGTGGCGCTGGCGCTCAAGCGGCCCGATCTGGGCGCGGCCGCGCGGGCGGCCATTACAGCCCTGCTGTAAAGGCAGTCAGCCGCCCGACGTCAGCCGGGATGCGCCCCCGGTGATCCTGCAGACATTGTCGGTCTGGGGCCGGCCCGATTGTTGGCCCGTGGGCGACAGAATGCCGCCGCGCGCCGCGCAATCGTCACTGAGACGGCGGAGCTCGTCATTGTAGCGGTCACCGGTGGTCGTGGTGGCGCAGGCGGCGAGGCCGAGCACGAGGGCGACGGGGGCGAAGGCGATCAGGGTGCGCATGGCAGTCTCCTTGCTGTGTCAGCGTAATGTAGAGCTTGAATGACGGTTCCGTTCAAGCGCCTCGACCAGGGTCTGGATGTCGACCGGGCGGGACAGGCGATGATCTCCGTCTTCGATCAGGTCGAGGGTCACCGCGCCGCCGGTCAGCCGGTCCGCGAGTGCCGTCGCGTGCCGCCACGGCACAACGTCGTCGGCCCGGCCCTGCAGGATGTGGACCGGCGCGACGATCCGGATCGGACCGTCAAGCAGCAACCAGTTCCGGGCCTCCCCGAACATGGCGCGGGTCAGGACGTAGGGGCCCAACCCCTCGTCGTCGATCAGGGCCTCGCCGTCGCGAAGGATGGCCCGACGGACATGATCGGCCAGCCCCGGCCACATCAGCCGTTCGGTGAAGTCATGGGCCGGATTGACCAGCACCAGCCCGGCCATCCGCTCCGGCCGCGCCAGCGCAAGCAACAGGGCGATCCAGCCGCCCATGGACGATCCGACAGCGATGACCGGTCCCTCCAGGCTGTCCACGAGGGCGATGGCGTCCTCGCGCCAACGGCCGATCGTGGCTCGCCGCCAGTCACCCGAGGACTCTCCGTGGGCAAAATGGTCGTAGCGGACGAACGCCCAGCCACGCGCGCTGGCCGCAGCGTGAAGCGCCAGCGCCTTGGTCCCCTCCATGTCGGAGCGGAAACCGCCGATCCAGACCACGGTCGGGCCGGCTCCTGCGACGCGCCGCAATGCCAGGGTCTCGCCGTCAGGGCGGGCCAGCCGTTCGATCGGGTCCAGGTGCGCTCCTCTCGCGGAAATCGTCGCGGACTGATAGCGAACCCCCAGCAGCGAGCGAAGGCAAAACCGCGTGTCCGAAAAGAAGGTACTCTTCGTCACCTCCAACCGCATCGGCGACTGTGTCATCTCGTCGGGGGTGATCCGCGAGATCGCGCGGCAGGTCCCCGGGGCCCGGATCACCGTCGCCTGCGGCCGTCCGCCGGCACCGTTTTTTCGCGCCGCGCCGAACGTCGAACAGGTCATCATCCTGGACAAGAAGAGGATGGCCGGACACTGGGTCGCCCTTTGGAGGCAGGTGGTCGGGACCCACTGGGACATGGTCATCGACATTCGCGGCTCGGCGCTGAGCTATCTGATCCCGGCGAGGCGGCGGGTCGTCTACAACCGTGGCTGGGAGACTGGCGTGGCCAAGGTCGAGATGGTGTCGCGCATGATGGGCGCCGATCACAATCTGGTTCCCGAACTGTTCATCGACGCGCAGGCCCGGGCCGAGGCCGCCGTCGTCATCGACCCGCAACTGGCCACGGCACCCGGCCCGATCATCGCCCTGGCACCCATCGCCCACCAGCCGGGCAAGAGCTGGCCCGCCGACCGCTGGGGCACCCTGGTCGAGGCGCTGAAGGCGGACCGCCGCTTCGACGGCTGGCGCTTCATGCTGGTCGGCGGACCCGGCGATCATCCACCGGCGGCCCCGGCATTGGCCGCGGCCGGAGCGCGGGCAATCGACTTCGTCGGCAAGGGCGACATCCTCGCCTCGGCTGCGGCCATTGACCGGGCGGATCTCTTCGTCGGCAACGATTCCGGCTTGATGCACGTCGCGGCGGCGGCCGGCCGCCCGACCCTCGGCCTGTTCGGCCCGACCCAGTGGTGGCTGTATGGACCCTGGGGTCCCCGGACCCGGACCGTGGCGTCCAATGAGACGCGCGGCGAGTTCGCGCCGATCGAGGCGCTGACGGTCGAGCACGTGTTTGAGGCCGTGATCGGGCTGCACGACGCCTTCATCGTCGGCTCGAGGCCCCCGAACCCTTGAAGACCCGGCACTTCCCGGTCATATAGGGCCGCCTGAGGGGAACACCGCGATCCGTCGCGCGCTCCGTCTCGTCAGAACACCGTCTTTCGCCCGCCCTTCTCCATCCACACAAGGAACCGACGCTCATTCGCCGTCCGATGAACCAGCCGCCCGTCAAGGACGGGCCGCCCATGAACCAGGATATCCGCGCGCCGCGCGTTCTGCTGATCGATCAGAACGGCGAGAAACAGGGCGTCATGCCGACGTCAGCCGCGCTGGAAGCCGCCGAAGAGGCCGGCATGGATCTGGTTCAGATCGTCTCGACGTCCGAACCGCCGGTCTGCAAAATCCTCGACTACGGCAAATTCCGCTTCCAGGAGCAGAAGAAGAAGGCCGAGGCTCGCAAGCGCCAGAAGGTCGTCGAGCTGAAAGAGATCAAGCTCCGCCCCAACATCGACGTCCACGACTATGAGGTGAAGGCTAAGGCCATGCACCGCTTCTTCGACGAGGGCGACAAGGTCAAGGTGACGCTGCGTTTCCGGGGCCGCGAAATGGCCCACCCCGAACTGGGCATGAAGCTGCTCAACAAGGTCCAGGCCGATTTCGACGAGATCGCCAAGGTCGAATATGCGCCCCGTATGGAAGGCCGCCAGATGATCATGATCCTGGCCCCGAAATAGGTCGGCTAGGATCACGTGACATGACGCCCCGACCGGGAACGGTCGGGGCGGTTTCATTGGTCCCGCGCCGGGCGAGCGATATGGTCAAGCCATGACGCTTGCTTCTCCTCCTCCCGCGCCCGGTCCCTCCCGCTCGGCGCTGTTCGTGCTGTTCGGCGTGGTGTTCATCAATCTGGTCGGCTTCGGCATCGTGGTGCCCTTGCTGCCCTTCTACGGCCAGACCCTGGACGCGCCGCCGTGGCAGGTGGCCCTGATGTTCTCGGCCTATTCGCTGGGTCAGTTCGTGGCAGAGCCGTTCTGGGGCCGGCTGTCGGACCGGATCGGGCGCAAGCCGGTGTTGCTGATGACGGTCATTGCGAACGCCGTCGGCTATTTGGCGCTCGCCTTCGTGCCCAATATCTGGCTGGCCATCGCGGTGCGGCTGTTCACCGGCCTGGGTGCCGGGAACATCTCGACGGTGCAGGGCTATGTCGCGGACGTCACGCCCCCCGAACTGAGGGCCGGAAGGATGGGGCTGATCGGCGCCGCTTTCGGCCTTGGCTTCATCGTCGGGCCGGGCATGGGCGGGCTGCTGACCCGGCCGGAGCTGGGGACGCTGGGCTATCAGCTGCCGATCTTCGTGGCCGCAGGCCTGTGCGTGCTGGCGGCGCTGGGCGTCTTCTTCCTGCTGAAGGAGAGCCGGGCCAGGGCAGACCCTGCGGCCGAGCGGCCCCCGTTTCTGAACGGGGTGCACGACGCCGTGCGCAGTCCGGTGATTTCGCGGGTCCTGCTGGTTACGCTGATTTACATGGCCGGGTTCTCGGGCATGGAATCGACCTTCGGCTTCTGGACCGAGAACCGCTACGGCTGGGGCGCGCGCGAGGTCGGCTTCAGCTTCATGGCCGTGGGGATCGTCTCGACCGTCTGTCAGGCCCTGGTCGCGGGGCGTCTGGCGCGCCGCTTCGGCGAGGCGCGGGTGCTGGCGGTCGGCTGTCTGATCTTCGGGGCGGGACTGGTCGCCCAGGTGCTGGTCAGCCGCCTGATCCCGGTGGACGCGGCTTGGATTGTCGCCGTTTCGGGCCGGTCCATCGTCCTCCACGGCGATCTGCTCGTGCCGGCGGTGATGGCGTTCGGAGCCTTGGGCATGGCGATCACCATGCCCAACATCTCGGCGCTGATCTCGCGCTCTGTCGACCCCGACCGGCAGGGAGCCATGCTGGGGCTGAACATGGCGGCCAGTTCGATCGCCCGCATTTTCGGGCCGATAGTGGCGGGCCTCCTCTTTTCACGCGTCGGTCACGACTGGCCCTTCCTGATCGGCGCGGCGCTGACGGTGCCGGCGGCGGTGATGGCGATCAACGCGGGTCGCGCGTTCCGCAAGCAACAGGCCGCCATGGTCCCCGCTGCGGCCGAATAGGCCGGCCTTGCTTTCCCGCGCCGCTTCGCCTAGAAGCCGCGCCTTCGCGTACCGAACCGCCGGGCTAACAGGCATGCCTGGGCGGTTCATAATCAAGGGTCTTCCACCCCCGGGCTCACCTAGCCCGAAGGGCGGTAGCCCACTCAAAAGAGAGTGAAAATGCCCAAACTGAAGACGAAGTCTGGCGCCAAGAAGCGCTTCAAATTCACGGCGACCGGCAAGGTGAAGTCTGGCGTGGCGGGC
>Ga0105049_10002292_pt1 | contig 22598 bp, 15 predicted proteins | sample MAT06_FD_78087 | JGI IMG/M metagenome (GOLD analysis project Ga0105049, IMG submission 78087) | Freshwater microbial communities from Lake Fryxell liftoff mats and glacier meltwater in Antarctica - MAT-06 | ecosystem: Environmental > Aquatic > Freshwater > Ice > Liftoff microbial mat | place...
CCGCGCCTGATCGCGCGCGGCGAGTATGAGGGGCTGCATCGCTGGCAGGGAATCCTTGGCAGGTCGCCCGACGGTATTCCGATGGCGGGATTCCTGCCGGGCTATGAGGAGCGGGTGTCCTTTGCCGTGGGGCTCTCGGGCTACGGACTCGGATTCCATCGCGTGTTGGCACAGGCGCTCATCGGCACCGTGGCTAAGGGCCAACCAATCGGCCCGTTCTCAGCGGATCGATTCGCCGCGCGCGCGGGCTGACTCCGCCTCGCGCACTTTTGCCATGATGTGAAAGGCTTGAACCGCCTTGAAGCCGCAGTAGTAGAGGCCCGGCACGCCGTCCAGAATGCCCAGCTTGAGGATGTAGAAATAGACAAAGCGCATGACCGGTAACAGGACGCCGCCATAGGGCAGGCTCCACAGCCGGTCCATGATCCAGCGGCGACGCTCGGCCTGGTTGCCAAAGAGCGATGGCTTGCGCTCGTCGCTCCCCCGCTCTCCCCGGCGGCGCCGTAGCGCAAGCTCCGCAGACCATGTGGAGTATTCGTTGTGCTTCTCGATGTAGCGATGAAGCGAGTGGACGTTCTCGTGCCGCATCGCCGCGCGACACTGGCCCTGCAGGCCGTCCACGATGACGTGCTCGTGAATCTCCACGTCCGACATGCGGGCGTCCTGCTCCGCGAAAAGGCATTCGAACCGCCCGCGCCCCGTGCGAAAGAAGGAGAGCTTTCGCAGACCCGAGCCACCGTGGCGCAGCTCCCGACCCATGAACACGAGCCGAAGGGTGATCCAATAGCCATCCGCGGGGCCGTCGGCCGTGGCGATCTCCGCAAGCTCGCGCCGCAGCGGGGGGGTTACGCGCTCGTCGGCGTCGATGAGCAGCGTCCACCGATTCCGGATCGGCAGATTGTCCATCGCCCACTGGCGCTTTCTCGGCAGTCCGCCTGAGTAGGCGAATTGATGGACTTCGGCGCCGTGCTGCGCCGCAATGCGGAGGGTGGCGTCGGTGCTGGCGGAATCAACGACGATCACCTGATCGCAGAACCGCAGCGACTTCAGGCAGGCGGCAAGGTTCCCGGCCTCGTTGCGCGTGGGGACGATGGCGGTAATGGGGAGGCGGCGGGGCATGGAAAGCATGGCAATCGACGCCCGCGCCGTAGGCAACTGCAAAGTACCCGCCGCGCGCTTCCCTTGACCCGCCGCGCCGCCACGCGCTCCATACGGCGCGCGCCGGGGGGCTTTCCGGCTATCGTTCTCCATACAGGGAGTTTCCACATGGCAAACGCCGTTCTCGCCTATTCGGGCGGTCTCGACACCTCGGTCATCCTCAAGTGGCTTGTGGAGAAGGGGCACACCGTCCACGCGGCGTATGTGGATGTGGGCCAGCCCTGCGACGATATCGCCCAGATCGAGAGCAAGGCCAAGATGTGTGGCGCGGCGAGCTTTCACAACCTGAACAAGCGCGAGGAGTTGTGCCGGGACTACGCCTTCCCGACGCTCCAGTGGGATTCCAAGTACGAGTCGGTCTATCTGATGGGCACCTCCATCGCGCGCCCGATCATCGCCAAGGCCTGCCTTGAGGTTGCGAAGAAGGTCGGCGGCAACGCGTTTGCCCACGGCGCCACCGGCAAGGGGAACGACCAGTGCCGTTTTCAGCTTACCGCCGAGGCCTTGATGCCGGGCGTGGAGATCATCGCCCCCTGGCGCGACGCCGAATTCCGCAAGGAGTTCCCCGGCCGCACGGAGCTGATCGCCTACTCCGCCAAGCACAACATTCCCATCAAGGCCACGACGGCGGCGCCGTATTCTTCCGACGAAAACTGCCTGCACATCAGCTATGAGGCCGGCGTGCTGGAGGACCCGGAGATCGAGGGCATCAGCATTCCCAAGTTCGACCTCGCCGTCCGCCCCGAGGACGCGCCCGATAAGCCGGAATCAGTGACGGTTGGCTATGAGGACGGCCTCCCCATCTCCATCAACGGCGAGCGCATCGAGAGCGCCTATGAGATCGTCAGGCTCCTCAACGAGATCGGCGGCCGCAACGGCGTCGGCATCATCGACATGGTGGAGAACCGCTTTGTCGGCATGAAGAGCCGCGGCGTCTACGAGGCGCCGGGCATGACGATCCTCTACAACACGCATCGCTGGCTGGAGCAACTTACCATGGACCGCGAGCTGATGCACCTGCGCGACCGGTTGGCCCCCGAAGTCGCCGAGCTGGTGTACTACGGTTTCTGGTATTGCCGTAAGATGGACTCTCTGCTGGCGTTCATCAAGGAGGGCCAGAAGCGCGTGACGGGCGAAGTCACCGCGAAGCTCTACAAGGGCAACGTGACCCCGCTCTCCCGCAAGTCGCCGTTCTCGCTCTACAGCGAGGCCATCGCGACGATGGAGGGCGGTGGCAGCTTCAACCAGGACGACAGCACGGGCTTCCTGCGCATCCAGGGCCTGCCGATCCGCGTTCAGTCGGCCACGGCGGGCTGGGGCAAGGTGCTCGGCTGAGGCTCGACTGTATAGACAAGCCAAGGCTGGCCCCAGGACCGGAAGACAGGAATCGTACCGGAATACTCGAGCGCGGAGAAGCCCTCCGCGCTCGAGTTCTTTTTGATGAAGTCGATATCCGCCGGCCAGCCGACGATCATGGTGATGCGTTGCTCGGCTATGTACTCCTGCAGGCGAGTTTCCCGAAGGGCCGCATAGGCCCGTTGATTCACCACGCCATCCAGGTTCAGTACCTCGTAACCGTTGCGATAATAGGCCATGGCGCCCGACTGGGGAACGCCCAGGATGGCCCCCGGCGGGGCATAGTTCCTGACCCACAATGCGGGGTTGCGATACCCCGCGTTGGGATCGTTCCCCGATAGGAAGAGTTGCAAGAAGAGCGGATGGGCGGCGCAGGCCAGCAGCGCCAACCCCACGGCCCCCTTCGCGAAAAGGCGTCGATCGGCGAATCTCACGGCAGGCTCGACCACTGACATCAGTCCGACGAGTGCAATAATCAAGACCAGCAGAACTGGGAATAAGTAGCGGTCGAAGAACCAGTAGCCAAGTATATACAACGTATATGCGAGATAGAGTCCCGAAACGAAGCACAGCGGAATGGCAATTGACCGCAGGACACCACCGATCCGCCCGCGGGCTATCACGGCGGCAATGCCACCAAAGACAGGCAACAGAACCAGGTGAATCGGCGAGTTGTCCCAGATTCGCGCGAGGCCCAGTCCCATCACCCAGCGATGGAACGCGGCGTCGATGTATCCGTTGGCATTGTTGATCGCAATATTCCTAACGGCGCGCCCACTGACCGGGTAGAGCTGACCGGTATAGTGCCATGAGTAGAAGAGCCACGGCGTATAGACGGCGAGAAAACAGGCTCCAACAACGGCATAAAACGGCACCGTTCGGGTGGCCGGACCACGTCCCCGGATCGCCGTGAACAGATAGTGAAACCCGATGATCCCACCCAACAGGAAGTGATCAATGCGAGCGAGGCATCCCAAGCCGAAGGACACCCCGAGCAATGCCATCCACCGCCTGCTCCCCGGATTCGCGAGCACCAACTCGTAGAGGAGCAGGCTCGACATGAGGAATGTGACCGCCATGCTGGTTTCCAAGCCGTTTGCGCTCGTTGCCAGCACGGTCGGATGGGCCATCCATGTGGTGACCCCACACAAGGTCGCGGTGGACCAGCCAAACTTGCGCCCCAGATACGCGGCCAACAAGACACCTGTCGCCATGTCAAAGAGCATCAGTATTGTGAGCGCTGATTTGACTGCGAAATCCAAGACTACGATGTCCTGAATGTAAGCGGGGCCAAGCACCGCGAAAATCGGCGCCGCGAGGAAAACATAGAGCGGCTGGAATCCGTTGGTGAATTCGCGTCCGTGCAGAGGCCCGTTGCCGAGGCCGATATTCTTGGCGATCTCAAGGGAGAGATAGCAATCGTCCGGGATTGCCAACCCATCGAGCGCGCCCAGCGGGCGAAGCAGCACGCCCAGCCGAAGCAGGAGTCCGACAACTAGGATGGCCATCAGCGCCCGACGATAGAGTGGCGTCATCGCTGTTTTCGCTCCTGGACAAGTGTTGTATATACTCGCTCGTGGCGGATCACCATCCGGGCGAGCGGATAGCGGCGGCGCATCTCCTCCGCGGCACGCGCGCCCATCACTCGGCGGCTTGGGGATTCCAGGATTCGCTGGATCGCCAGGGCGAGTTCCGCGGGGGACGCAACCGGGCAGAGAAATCCAGTGACGCCATCCTCGACTGCTTCGGCGGTGCCACCCGCTCGCGTCGCGACGACGGCGAGGCCACAGGCAAGGTACTCGAGCACGGCGTTGCTGAATCCCTCGTCGCGGCTGGCGTGCACTGCGAAGTCGGCCCCCTTGAGGAGAGGAATGACTTCCGCACGAGGTCCAGCGAGGACGACCCTCTTGCCCAGGCGAAACTTGTCGATGCGGCGCTGGAGGTCGCGCTGCATTCCGCCGTCGGCACCGATGCACACAATGCCCGCCTCGGGATGCTGTATCGCCACCGTTCGCCATGCCTCGATCAGGTCTTCGTAGCCCTTGTGCGGGAGCAAGTTGGCGACTGTGATTGCGATGGTCGTGCAATCCCGCAGCGATGGAAACTCGGCGCGCAGATCGGCGGCATTGGCCGCGGAGATCGCCGCTAGGTCGATTCCATTGGGTATCACGCGCAACTTCCGGCGAATCGCCGGATTTCCCTCCATGGCCACCTCGGCTACCGCGCGCGCGTTTGCGATGACAAGGGTGGACGCCTTGTCTATACGCCGGGCTATCCACCGGATTGGCGCGCTGGCGGGAACATCGGACCACGTTTGGCGCCTGCTGGTAACAAAAGCCGCGCCGCGCGCCGCCGGCAGAATCAGCCATGCCCACAGGTGAGCCCAGAAGAGCCACGCGTGGAGGACGTGTGGCCGCTCCCGCGCGAGGTGCTGCGCGGACCTACGCCAGCAACTCAGCAGCCGCAGCCACGGAACCGGATTCCAAAGCGGACGAAACCGGGGCAGTCCAACGTGGAAGATCGGGAGCCCCTCCCGCTGCGCCGCCTCGAGGCGCGCGCCCTCGCTTCGCAGAAGCATGATGGAGACGCGCCAGCCACGACTCCGCAAGCCGTGCGCGAGGTGGAGCAACTGACCCTCCGCGCCGCCCTCGCGGAGCGATCCAATGACGAAAACGATGCGGTGGCGCCTTGTCATCGGTGGCTAGAGCAGCGATTCATAGAGTTCGGCGTGGGCGCTCGCGAGGCGGTCAAATCCGTAACGCTCCGCAACGCGCCTCTGGGCGGCGGCGGCGAGCCGTCGCGCGAGGTCCGGATCGCGGTGAAGTCGGAGGATCGCCGCCGCCAGGGCGCCGGGGTCGCCATGGGGAATCGAGATTCCTTCCCGACCATCGCGCAGAACCTCGCCCGCTCCCCCGGCAGGGGTCGCGATCACGGGGCACCCGGCGGCCATCGCCTCCAGCATGGCGTTGGAGAGGCCCTCGAAATCGCTGGCGGAGGCAAAGGCCGAGAACCGGCGGAGCAGCGGCGCGGGATCGCGCACTTCTCCAGTGAACCGCACCAAATTCTCGATGCCAAGCCGACGGCACTGCGTTTCCAACTCGGCGCGCTCTCCCAGATCCCTTCCGACGATGGCAAGTCGGAGCGATGGCAACTGGCGCTGGGCGATCGCGGCGGCTTCGAGAAGGATATCATGCCGCTTCTGAGGCTTGAGGTTCCCAACGCAGCCAACGACGAACGCATCGGCCCAGTCGGTCGGAAGCAGGCCATTGGCCGGCTCGGGCGCGGCGGTGGCGAATCGCTCCGCGTTGAGGCCGTTTGGAATCACGCGAAGCCGGTGGTCCGCCACCGCCTCGCGGGCGACCACATCCGATCGCACCGCGAGGGAATTGCAGACGATGGCGGCGCTCAGCGGATTCGTCCAGTTCTCGATGGTCTGGTAGTGCGCCCGCGAGTCCTTGAAGCGTCCCAGATTCCTCCGCCCTGTCACTACCGCCCGCACGTTGGTTGCGAGCGCGGCGGCGGGAATGGCGATCTGGTTTTCCCAGAAGAGGAACGATTGGAGGATTGCGATGCGCTCCCGGCGACAGATGCCTGCCAGGCGGTGAATGGCTGACATCAGGCCCGCCCAGAAGCGCGGGGATGTCATCCCGCCGGAGAGAGCGGCGCCGAGCGCATGAACGGGAATCGCGGAGGCGTCGAGCCTCGCGCGGAGGGCTCCCTCCGAAGCGCCCGCCACGATGACAACGGGGCTCCATCCGGCGGCGGGGAGGCGGCAGGCAAGATCGGCGGCCTGGCACTCCGTGCCACCGGGGTCGAGGTTGGCAACCAGGAGCGCCACGCGGCGATGGGAGACTCGGGATCGGGACACAGCGTGAGGAGGGACCGGGCGAGGCCGGGACTCAAAGGGAATCCGCCGGTGGCTATCCCTCGATGGCGCGCATCACGCGCTGTTTGAGCGTATCGATGGTGAATGGCTTGGTGACGTAGTCGGCCGCCCCCAGCGACTGGGCGAGAGAAATGGTCTCCTCGTCCACATCCCCGGAAAGCATGATCACTTTCGTGTGGCTGAACGCGTCTTCCTCGAGCCCCATGCTGGCGAGAATCTGGAGCCCATCGATGAATGGCATCTTGAAATCGAGGAAAAGGAGCTGGGGGCGGAATTCGTGGAAAACGGTCATGAACTCGCGCGGGTCCGTGAGGCAGCGCACTTGCTTGAAACCCCAGACTTCCAGAACCTTCTGCATGAGGGCCACGTTGGCCGGCGTGTCGTCCATCACCATAATGCGGTGTCCTGTTAGGTGCTCTTGCTTGAACATGGCGATGCTCCCTACTTGAGTAGTTGGCGAAGGACTTCGATGAAGGCTCCGACATCGAATGGCTTGGTAAGGTATGCGGAGGCACCCAGCTCGAGGAGGCGTTTGTTCTGATCCTGAGATGCGTCTGCTGTGATGATCACGACCGGCACATCGCTCGTGGATTGATTGTCGCGGAGCATCTCAAGAACCTTGGTTCCTTCGATATCGGGCAGATTCAGGTCCAGCAGAATGAGATCGACCTTATTCTGCACGGCAAGATCGAATCCGATGCGCCCCTGCATGGCAGAGAGCAGCCGGACATTCCCGGCAAAGCGGAGGATGCGCTCAACGAGTTGTAGATTCGGCAGATTGTCCTCGATGCAGAGCACCGTCCGCTCCCTCCGGACGAGAGCGAGGTGGCCGATTCCCGAGGACGATCCGTCGCTGGAGGGGACGGGGGTCGCTCCCCGATCGGCTGTGGGCAGATCGATGTAGAAGCTTGCACCCTTGCCCTCCTCCGTCTCCACGCCAAGGCGCCCCCCCAGTGCCCCCATGAGGCTGCGGCTGAGGACGAGTCCGAGGCCGGACCCCTCCACCGTGCTTTTCTCCGCGCCAAGTCGGTCGAAGGGCGTGAACAGCCGCCACAGCATTTCCTTGGGAATCCCGGGGCCGGTGTCGGTTATGCGCAGGCGGATCATGCCCTCCGCGGTGGACTCCCGCGAGACGGTTATTGTGCCTTTATCGCGGTTGTACTTGAGGGCATTTGAGAGGAGGTTCAGAAGCACCTGGCGAAGGCGACTCGGGTCTGCTTTTGCCAATGCGCCATTCCAGTCGGCACGCGCGAAGTTCAGAGAAATCCCGCGGGCCTCCATGCCCGGCTTCAGCATGTCGATGGCCTGGCCGAGAGATTGACCCACGTCCACCGCCTCGAAAGAGATGCGGAAATTACCCGCCTCAATGCGCGAGATGTCCAGAATCTCGTCGATCAGGGAAAGTAGGTGGCGCCCGGCCTTGAGGATGTGCCCGACGCTGGTCTTCTGGTCGTTGCCGGTGGCGCTGATCTCCAGGATCTGTCCGAAACCGAGGATGGCATTGAGGGGAGTGCGGAGCTCGTGGCTCATCCGCGATAGAAATTCGCTCTTGGCCTTGTTGGCACGCTCTGCTTCCTCGCGCGCCAAGGTGGCCTCGCGATTTGCTTCCTCCAGTTGGCTGGTGCGAAGCTCCACGCGCCGTTCCAGATCCGCGGTCAGAAGTCGAATTTCCTCCTCCGTCTTGTTCCGCTCAATCACTTCCGCGAGGATCGTGGCAACGGACTCCAGAAACCGGAGGTCGCGTTCCCCGAAGTGGTTCCACTCCTTTGATTCGACGGTGAGGACGCCATAGACCGACGTGCGCCCCGGGACCACCACAAGGGCCATGCTGCGGATCCCATGATCGCGGAGCATTGTGGAATCTTGGGTGAGCAGGTTGGTCCTAACATCGTCGATCAGGAGAGAGACGTTGTTGAGGGCGGCGTGAACTGAAGCGGGGGCGTCCTTGGGATTCAGGAGTGACTTTCCGTCCCCGTCGATTGACCAGCCAATGCTCTTGCGAACGATGAAGGATCCGGCGGATGACGCAAGTTCGAGGAGACGCCCGTCCTCGCAGCCAAGAGTCCGCACGGCGAGCTTGAGCGCGAACTCGGCGAAGCCGTCGAACTCCTCAACGCGGACGCCTTCCTGCCCGAGCTGGGCGACGGCGGTCTGCTGTTCCATGCGAGACTGTTCGGCCACATCGGCCAAGTGTCTCGCCGTGATGTCGCGCTCGATCGCAACGAAATGGGTACACCATCCGCAGTCGTCGGCGAGGGGGACGATCTGAACTTCAACCCAGTATTCCTCGCCGCTCTTGGTATAATTTACCAACTCCTCGCGGATGGGCTGCCAGGTGGAGAGGGAGTGGCGAATTCTGTCCAGCGCGGCGCGACTGGAGTTGGGACCCTGAAGGATTCGCGGAGTTTTCCCGACGAGCTCTTCACGGGTGTAGCCGGTCAGTTTCTCAACGGCGTTGTTGACGAAGAGGATTCGCGGCCCTGGAAAATCGATGGGCGACGCCTCGGTGATAATGATCATGTCGTTTAGGCGGTTCACGCTGGAGAGCAGGAGCCGGAGCTGCTCTGTATCGCGGTGGCGTTCGAGGGCGATCTTGGCGAGTTCCACCAGAGGTTCGAGGGAATGCACCTCGCTTGGTGCGAGAACGCGCTCCTCCGGGATGAGAACCATCAGGGTGCCCAGAATCCTACCTTGGCTGGAAATCACTGGCGTGGACCAGCAGGCCTTGAGGCCGGCCTCATCAGCGACGGTATGAAACTGGACGCAGTGCGAACTGGCGGCGATGCAGGGGATGGAGACGGGTGCCCGGGTGGCGACCACCATTCCAGTGATGCCGGAATTGGGTCCGAGAGGCAGATGATCGAGAAGCCGGGTGAAATCGCGGGAGAGCCCCGGGGCGGCGCCCAGCCGCAGGGCGTCCCCCTGATCGTCCATGACCATGATGGCACAGCGCATTCCGGGATGCTGGTCGTCCACATTCTGGGCGATCGCGTGCAGCACCTCGCGCAGTGCGTCGCCCCGCGCGATGGCGGCGAGGACGCGGCGCCGCTGTTCCGCAAGGCGCGCTTCGCGGCGGCTAACTGTTACGTCGCGCGCGATGGCAAACGTCCTATCAAGCTTTTCGACAAAATGCGAAGACCAGTCGATGTCTGCAATTTTACCGTCGCGCCGGAGGTATCGGTTGCTGAAGCCGTGCGCGCGCCGCCCGTCTTTGATCTCGGAAAACTCGGCGATGGTGCGTTCCCGGTCCTGTGGAATCACCATGTCGATGAACTTCTTGCCGAAGAGCTCCTCGGGCGTATATCCAAAGACGGCCATGCTCGCCCCGCTCACTTGCTGGAACCGTCCGTCTCCATCGATGGTAGTAATCACATCGGGAGAGTTTTGGAGTAGCCGCTTGATCTCATCGAGGGCGCTCTCGAGTTGCCGCGTTCGAAGCTCGAGGGCCGACTCGGCCTCCATCCAGTCCGAGACGTCGAAGGCGATTCCCGCCACGACGACTTCCTCGTCGTCCTGGAAGACTGGGAACTTGATGGAGAAGAACTTGCCCAACTTGCAGTCGGCCCGAAGGGCCGCTTCAACGGTATGGAAAAGCTGGCCGGTCTTCAGGACGTGTTCGTTGTTATCACGATAGGACTTCGCAAGGGCGGGCGCAACCACCTCGTCCACCGGGTGCCCGTGGGGATCGATGCAATTGAGGTGGAATATCCGGGGGTATGCGGCATTGGCATAGGTCATTTTCCCGTCGGCGGCGGTGGCCCACGCGGGAGTATCGCTCGCGAGCGTGAGCTTGCGAAAGGCATCGAGGGTCAGCCGGGTGCCAATTTCGGCGTCATTTGAAGGCGAGTCGGGCCTCGCGCGGAGTTGTTCGTTCTCCCGCTCAAGTTCCTCGACGCGGCGCACGAGATCGCCATATGGATCGACAGATGGCACTTTTTGCCCCAAGGATCGTCTGTCTGGACAGTGGGCCAGATCGAAACTGCGCGCGCAAGTGTGTAGTGACCATCTGGCAGAATACGGTTCGGCTCCAACTCAGAATGCTTGCGCTCGCATGCAGTGGGTGCAATCGTCCTGTATCGATCCGGGAAGGCGGGCACTTTTGTAGGAGATGATATGATGCCGACAGCGGTCGCTTTAGTTCGTGCACATCTTTCAGGCTATAAGCCGATCCCGGGAGTCCTTCTCCACCGGGCGATGGGGGTTGGCTATGCTTGGTGAGAGCCTTGCCGCCTGCCCGATTCTCGTCGTTGACGACGAGGTGGCCAACGTGGTCCTGCTCGACATGCTCCTGCGCGGAGGCGGCTTTCTGGAAATCACGGGAACGACAGATCCCGCGCGGGCCATGGACCTGATTCGCAGGGAGCGGTATTGCCTGATCCTGCTCGATCTGCATATGCCCCACCCCGATGGTTTCGAAATCCTCGAATATGTCAGAACGAGGGACTTCGGCGGGGCCGCGCCGATGACCATCATGCTGACGGCAGACATAACCTTCGAGGCCAAGCGGCGTGCCCTTGGGCTGGGGGCGCGCGATTTCCTGACGAAGCCCTTCGACAACGTGGAGGTCCTCCTCCGAGTCAACAACCTGCTGGAGCTGCATCGCCTCCAAGAGCGACTCGCGGAACAGAACCATACCTTGGAGGAGCGCGTCCTGGCGCGCACCCTCCAACTGAATGAGACGCGCCTCGAGATCGTCAAGCGCCTGGCACGCGCCGCCGAGTACCGCGACGATGACACGGGGCAGCATATCATGCGCGTGGGCAGCCTTTCGGCCCGGATTGCCGACTCAATGGGGATGGAGAACGAGTTCTGCCAGACGCTTCTGGAGGCCGCCCCCCTGCACGATGTTGGAAAGATCGGCATTCCCGACGAGATATTGCTAAAGCCGGGAAAACTGACCCCCGACGAGTGGGATGTGATGAAGCGGCATACCGAGATCGGGGCGGCCATACTTGCCGGCAGCCCCCATGCCCTCCTAAATCTCGCCGAGGAAATCGCCCTCAGTCACCACGAACGATACGACGGCAAGGGCTATCACGGAATCATCGGAGACGCGATTCCCGCCTCCGGGCGGATCGTCTCGGTCGCCGATGTCTATGACGCCTTGACGAACAACCGGCCCTACAAGAAGGCGTGGTCGCATGAGGATGCGGTCATCGAGATCACATCCCAGCGTGGTCGCCAGTTCGATCCCGCGGTCATCGATGCTTTTGCCAGAGTCGTTTGACTAACAATTCTCGCCGATCAGGGCACTCATCAATGCACGAGGTCGCCGCTCCCGAATGAAGATCCTCATCGCCGAAGACGACGACTCCAGCCGCGAGTTTCTCGAGGAGGCCGTCCGTATCATGGGGCACGATCCCGTGTCGGCCCCCGACGGCGTTGCGGCGCTGGAGTTGTTCCAGCGCGAATCACCCGACATCACGATCACCGACGTCCAGATGCCGCGAATGGACGGCCTGGAACTCCTGCGCAAGATCCGCGAGCTGGATCCCGGTGCGATCGTGGTGGTCGTGACCGCCTTCGGATCCGAGAACTACGCCATCGAGGCGCTGCGCGCGCATGCCAGCGACTATATTCGCAAGCCGATCATGCTGCCGGAATTCTCCCGCATTCTCAGCCGCCACCAGTTGGTGGCCAAGGATACCAAGCTCGACGGCGAATTGATGCGCTCCATCGCCTCACGCCGCCTGGAGATCGAAATACCGAACAGGATCGAGCTGATATCGCGGCTCTCGGAAATGCTCGCCCGCGAGGCTTCGATCTTCCTTGGACAGGCCGTTCTCCCCAGCATCCGACTCGGGCTGGAGGAGATGCTGATGAACGCGCTGGAGCACGGCAATCTCGACATCGACTACGAGGCGAAGTCCCGGGCGCTCGATGAATCCACGGGCTCCATTCTGGAACTAATCGCAGAAAAAATGAAAGACCCCGCGCTGGCGGCAAGGCGGATCCGAGTACTGGGCAATCTAAGCCGCGACGTTTGCGAATGGGTCATCGCCGACGAGGGGATGGGCTTCGACTGGAAGTCCCTACCCGATCCAACCGGGGGGGACTTTCTGGCCGCCACCCACGGGCGGGGAATTTTCCTGACAAGGTTCCAGTTCGACGAAGTGGAGTACCTCGGAAACGGCAATACCGTCAGGCTCCTGAAGCGCAGGGAGAAGTCGGCCTCCTGACGCCGCGCTACTTCGCACCCACGGCAAGCAAGGTCATGCTCCGGGCGGGCACGATCACCGTTGCGCCGGTCACCGCCGCCGTCAGCCCAGTGGGATTCGCGGCCCCGTCGTGTATATACGCCAGCGATCCCTCGAAGCCCACCGGCACGGCGAAGGTCAGGTCCCGCGTCGTGGGATTCACGAGGACCGCGGCCTTGCTCCATGCCTCGCCGTCGATGCCGCCGCCATCGAGGGTGAACGCGATCGCTTCCGAAGCGGGCAACTTCGCCTCATGGAACCTCAGGCGCGCCCTGATGTCGTCCGCCGTCCTGAGGCGGAACATCGGATGCGCGCGGCGGATGGCGATGATCGCGCGGAAGTACTCGTGCACGGCGAAGTAGGTCTTCTTGCGCTGCCAGTCGATCTGGTTGATGCCGTCTCCGGCGTTGTAGCTGTTGTGTGCCCCCTGCTTGTAGCGCAGGAAGTCGGTGCCGCCATGGAGCAGCATGATCCCCTGTGAAACGGAGAGCAGGCCGCCGGCCAGCTTGACCATGCGGATGTGCTCCTCCTCGGTGGCGTTGGGGGCGGACTTCAGGAGTTTGTCCCACAGGTCGAGGTTGTCGTGGACGGATACGTAGTTGATGGATTCCTCCGGGCTCGCGGACCAGTCGTCCACGGAGCCGGCGATACCCTTCACGACACCATCCTTGCGGCTGCCGTTCTGCACGTAGCCGACCTCGTCGCCGTCGGGCGATCCCTTGAGGGAATCGCGGAAGTGATCGTTGAAGGCGCCGATGCCTGTGCCCTTCACAACGTCCTTGTAAACAATGCGGGCGATTCCCGTACCGTCGGGGCCCGTGGCTGCCCAGGGCTCGCCGTAGAACATGACCTGCGGATAGACGGACTGGACCTCCTTGCGGATGGCCTGCATGGTCTCGAGGTCGATGAGCCCCATCAGGTCGAAGCGGAACCCATCGATTCCGTATTCCTCCACCCAATAGCGGCATGACTCGACGAGGAAGCGGCGGCCCATGGGCGCCTCGCTGCGGAACTCGTTCCCCGTGCCGGAACCGTTGTAGAACGAGCCGTCGTCGCGCTGGCGCAGGTAGTAGTTGGGGGAAAGCTTCTCGAAGGTATTCTGAGTCCCGGTGTGATTGTAAACCACATCGAGGATCACGCCGATTCCGGCATCCTTGAGGGCGGCGACCATCGTCTTGAATTCGCTGATGCGCTGGGTCCCGCGGATGTCGCTGGCGAACCATCCCTCGGGCGAGTTGAAGAAGGCCGTCATGTATCCCCAGTTATAGACGGTGTTCAACTCCTCGTTGTCGAAGTCCTGCATCGGCTGAAGCTGGACGTGGGTGACGCCGAGCTCGCGCAGGTGGTCCACCGTCGTCTTGATGTCGGGGCTGCCGGGAAGGGTGGTGCCTTGAGTCGCGAAGCCAAGGTACTTGCCGCGCAGATTCTCTGCGACGCCGGAGGTCGGGCTGATGGAAAAGTCGCGGATATGGAGCTGGTAGATCACGGCATCGACCGGCGAGGTGCCGTAGTCGGGCCGCGCGATGGGGCGGAATCCGGGGGGATCGGTCTTGCGCAGGTCGGTGATGCGCGCATTGCCGTCGTCGCCCGTTGTGTTGGTCGCAAAGGGATCGTTCAATTCCTGAACGCCGTACTTCTCCGTTTCGACGCGGAGGCGGTAGTGCTTTCCTTCGAGGTTCCCCTCGATGGTCTTCTCCCAAACGCCCTTGCCGGTGTTCTCCATTGGATGCTCGGCGCGGCCCTTGGCGCCGGTCGGCTCGTCGAAGAGCACCACGGCGGCATTCCTCGCGAGCGGCGAGAACAGGCGGAAGGTGGTGGACTTCTCCGACCAAGAGGCACCCATCCGCTTGTCGCTGCCATACAGATCGGCGTTGTCCAGGATGCGCCCGGGCTGAGCGTTCACGCCCTTGTAGCCCTCCGCCTCGACGAAGTACGTGCCCGAGACGACATCGAGGTCCTTGGACAGGATGACTTCCGCGAGGAGGGCGTTGCCGCCCTCGATCTTGGTCGCGGCGGCGGAGTCGGCGGGGATCGGCTCGCCTTTCGCGTCCACCACCATGATGGCCGTCGGCTTGAGGTCGGCCAGCGGCATCGGCTTGGAGAACTTGACCGTCATGCGGCGCAGGCCGTCGATCTTGGCGAAGACAACGCGGGGGCTGATGTCGGGGCGCGACGTATATACCTTGGGATCGTTGCCGACGATCCAGAGCACCCGCCCCTGATCAGCCGTCCAGAACCGGTCGCCGCCGTCCTTGTGGTTCCAATCGCGCTTCATGCGGACGATGTAGCCGACGCGGTCATCGGGCGAGTCGTCGTTGCCGTAGAGAGACTGATCGATCACGAAGAAGGGACCAAAGTCCGTGCGCCCCTTCGCAAGCAGCTCCTGATCATCGGGCTGCTTCTGGCTGCGGCCATCCCAGACCCACAACCCCGGCTGATCGTAGGTGCCATCGTAGCGGTGGTAGTGGATGACGATCTGGTTCTCGCCCGTCGGCGGATCGGCAAGCGGGAGGTCCATCGCGGGAACTGCCGGGCGAAGCACGGCGATGGCGGCGATCGCGAAAAGGGCAAGTCGACGCAGGGAAAGTTGAAAAACCGACATGGGGGGGCTCCGGGGGCGAGGGAGGGCTGTGCAATACGCGTGTTGTGCAAACGTAAGCAAAGTCCTTGATTGGACCGGTTGCAATGACAAGAGAAATCCGCCGCTTGCGCGCGTTGTGCAATTTGCACTGCGCCTAGCTCAGAAGGCGGACGGCGTCCTTGGCGTGATAGCTCACAATGATGTCGGCCCCGGCGCGGGCAATGGAGGTCAACGTCTCCATCATCGCCCGGTCGTGGTCGATCCATCCGTTCTGGGCGGCGGCGTGGAGCATCGCGTATTCCCCACTGACATTGTAGGCGGCGGTTGGCGCGCGGTAGATATCCTTCACTCGCCGAACAACATCGAGATAGGCGAGGGCGGGCTTGACCATGACGATGTCGGCGCCCTCGGCAAGGTCGAGGCCCACTTCGCGGATCGCCTCGTCGCTGTTGGCAGGGTCCATCTGGTAGCCGCGGCGGTCGCCCGATTGGGGGGCGCAATCCGCTGCCTCGCGAAAGGGACCGTAGAAGGCAGAGGCATACTTGGCGGCGTAGCTGCATATCGCCGTGTGGCTGAATCCCGCGCGATCCAGCGCGCCGCGAATCGCCCCCACGCGGCCGTCCATCATGTCCGACGGCGCCACCACATCGGCCCCCGCATTGGCGTAGGCAACCGCTGCGCGCGCGAGCAGGCCCACCGTGGGATCGTTGAGCACCTCGCCCCCGTGGAGCAGACCGCAGTGCCCGTGGTCCGTGTATTCGCACAGGCACACGTCGGCCCAGACCAACAGCTCCGGCACGGCATCTTTGATGGCCGCGATGGCGCGCGGCACGATGGCGTCTTCGGCGTAGGCGCCGGAGCCAACGGCGTCTTTCGTCTCGGGAAGGCCAAACAGCAGCACGGCGGGAATCCCGAGGCCGTGCACCGCGCGGCATTCCTCCACCAGCAGGTCGATGGAGAGTCGCGCGCATCCGGGCATGGAGGCGATCTCCTGACGGACGCCAGTTCCCGGGCAAACAAAGAGCGGATAGACAAGCTGCTCCCTGGAAAGCCGCGTCTCGCGGACCATCGCGCGAAGCGCGGGGAGCCTGCGAAGGCGCCGCAGGCGGATCGCCATTGCGCTGCCCTCGGGGGGGGCGCCCTCTGCGGGACTGTGGAATCCCTGACGGAGGTGCCGAAACCCTTCGCTGTCAAATCCGCCCGACGCCATGACCCGCTCTCCGTGTGCTCGCGATTGGATAGACAAGGTGCGACTTGATCGCGAGGCGCCGCAACGGGGGAGTTTTGAGCGCTAAAAACCCTTGGCCATCGGACGCCGGCATGGGCACCCTTCGGGCACTATTGTCTCGCAAGGAATCGATGTCTTGTCCAGCTCCCCCGAGCCCGGCCAGGGCGGGCCGCCGTCGCGTCCAAGCGGCGTCTTCCCGTTTGCCCCATCCAAGAGCGCCATCCCCAAGGTTCCGGCGCCAGCGGCGGGAGAAGCCCCGCCGCCACCGCCCCCCGCGGCCGCGGATCCCTATGCGATTCCGGCGCCCTATAGCGTTCCCGCACTGCCCGCGCCCGAGCCGCGCCCGATCGCGCAGGAGTGGGAGCCGTCACTTCCCGTGGACACTTCGGCGATGCCGCTGCGCGCGATTATCGCGGCCAATGTGGCGGCGGTGGCTGGGGGCCTCGCGTGGGCGCTTGTCATCTTTGCGGCCAAGAGCGAGTTTGGGATTCTGGCCTGGGGCATTGGCACGGGCATCGGACTGGCAGCCCAGAAGTTCGGCGGACGCGGCTTCAACATGGGGATGCTGAGTGTGTTCTTCACTGTCGTCGCCATCTTCGGCGGGCGCTTCATCGGAATCGCCGCATCGTATCCCGACATTCTGTATGCCTCCGAAGAGTCGATGCAGGTCTTCTACTCTGAAGGCGATCATGCCGACATGTTGGCCGCGGCGGACGAGTTCGTGACGCTGGAGAACGATGGCGAGATTCGCGACTTCATGGTTCGGCGCCGATACGCCTTCGTGGAGGATTCCAGCGAAATTACCGACGCGGAACTACTCGAATTCAAGGAAACGTGGTCATCACTCCTCACCAAGGTCCATGCCGCGCAACCAGACCACCAGACCTGGCGCCGCATGGTCAGCAATCACTTGATTGACGAGTTGATTGCCCGGGGCGAGATCACGGTGTGGACGACATACCGGGAGACGTTTGGGCATCTGACCTTCATCTTCATCCTGCTCGGCATCGGAACCGCATTCTGGCGCGGCGGGCAGAAGGATGGGCCGACCTAGGAAAGTCTGGTCGCCTGACTTCCGGCTTCATCCAGAGTCACGGTTCGCAAAACAGAACGCCCCTTGATATGCACCGTCACCGGGCCGTCGGACCGTACTTTCGCCATCCACATTCCCTCGCTCCGGCTGGCATACAATTCGACATCGCTCTTGCCGACGCGTAGATTCCGGACTCCGTGGGTCTCGTCCTCCAGAAGAAGGTTCCAAGTCACCTCTCCGGCAGGCCCGTTGATGGAGATTCCGAGCACGTTCTCGAGTAGGAGTGCGACGACGCTGAGGGCCGTCCAGCCGAAGGAGATCGGCTTGGCGTCAACGCCCGGCGCCGCGTGGTCGGGGGCATAGTATTCCCAGAACTTGCCGGTCTCGCGGTGAACCTCGGCCACGTTCTCCAAGTGGTTCAGTGCGATGTGGTGGGCGAGGAGGTCCTCCCCCGCGAACTCGAGCCCGCGTGCGACCATATGGACTGTGGAGGGCCAAACCCCGCCGCTGTAGGGCTCGCCGTTGGGGGAGAACCCCTTCTCCCGAGCCGCGAGGGACGGGACCATGTGGTTCCGCGCGAAGTCGCGGTAGGAGCGCAGGTGATGCACCATCGTCGCGCGCCGCTCCGGCGTGGGGATATCGGCAAGCAGTGCCCAGTACATTCCGGCGCGGACCGGCTCCGCCCAGTAGTCGTCCCCGTCTATATCGCTATACACTCCCCGCGCGTCGTCCCACATGGAGTCGTTGGCGATGTGCTTGAGCTCCAGATAGCGAAGGGAGTTCTTCCTCGCGATGTCGTCCTCCCCCACGAGCAGCGCGAGGCTGGCGAGGCACTGGCAATGATGGGCGGCGGCAGCGGTCGCGGCGATGGAGCCCCGGGCATTGCGCGGACCCCTGCCGAAGACAAGCGCACCATTGCCCGCGGAACGTTGCGCGAAAATCCAATCTGTGTGTCCCTCCAGTAGCGGCACCACGCGCGCGATACGGACTAGGTCGCCGGTCACGCCGAACCACTCAAGCTCGGCCCAGGCGAGAATCGGCGGAGGGACCATTTCGTTGTCCTGCGCCGCACAGCCCGTACACGAAATCGCGGACGGAATCATGCCATCCTTTGTCCGGCCACCATAGAGCTGGTCGAGCAGTTCCATCGGTGCGGGAAGCACCGACTCCCGGGGCGGTATATGCCGCGCCCAGAGCGCCGAGTGGCACACTTCCCATTGCGACAGTTTACCGAGACGGGAGGAGCGAATCTGTTCGTCAGCCCGCTTTGCAAACTCCGACGCGGCGGAATACAGCGATACAAGGTGTGGCCGAGTGGGAAGGATGGGCTCGGGGAGGCCCCTGAAAACAATCGGGCGGGGGCGGGGCGAAGGCTCTTCGCCGTGATGCGGCATGGAACTCATTGCAGGAAACCTCGCGGCTGAGGCGAGATAAAATCGGGGGGTGCCCTCCTGTCAACGGCGTAGCGCAGGCCTCGGAATTATTCCTCGCGAAACGGCGTTAGCCATCCTCGCAGGTCGATGTGCAGGTACGGCGTCCCCTTGCTGGCGCCGGGGCCTTCGTACTTGGCAATGGTGCCGATGCCGCCAAAGATTCCCAAGTCTTCCATTGTCTGCTTTGCAATGGCGGAGAGTACCTCCACGTCGGCGATGGTCGTCTGGCCGTCTGCGTTTGTGTCGCCCATGACGGCGGGCGCGTCCCCGCGGGCAGTGGTGTCGTAAACCAGGGCCACGGCGTCGCCGTACTGGAAGCGGGTGTATTCGGCAAGGCGGGTTCCCTGCCGCTCCAGGCGGAGGCGATCCGTGGGCGACACGAACCCGCGCAGGATGCGGAGCTTGGCGGGATCGAGCTTCGCCTCGGCGACCTTCTTCTCGAACGCGCCGAGAAACCGGATCAGACGGGGTGAGATCGCCGCGAAACGCGAGGGACGCGCGGCGTCCTCGGGGAAAACCGCGGGGGCCAGATCGCCGAGCGTGAAGCGGTCTGTGACCGCCGCCTTGGCTGAATGCTCGTCGATGCGATAGAACGTGGCAGGCGGGGCATAGAGGGTGATGTTGTCCCGGATCGTGTTGGGGGCCTTGGGATCGCGCTCGTTGGGATAGATGCCGATGCTCTGGCTCTCCAAAAGGCCGTCGCCATTGCGGTCGAAGGCGACACCCGCCAGGAGCAACACGCTCGCCCTCCCGGAGGCGAGCACCGAAGGGGCGGCGGCCTCGGGCGATGCCGCGAGCGATGGCGAGCGATCCACCGATAGGCGCGCGACGGAAGCAGTGACGTTGCTGGCGCGTCCCCGCGCGGTGCCAGGCCGCCAGACGACTCCCCCGCCGGACCCGGCCAGCAGGAAATCGTCGGGCTCGGATTGCCAGGTGACTTCCGTGGTCGAAGTCTGGCGATAGACCCCGCCGGTTTCGATGCGGGGGGCCGCGTCGCGGGCTCCTTCGGCGCGCAGCTCGGCAAAAAGTTCGACGGAGCCGCCCGGCTCCACCAAATAGACGCGCGTCGCCGACTGCACCGGCTGGCCGTTGATGGAGAGGGCCACGGTGCCTTCCACCTCGCGAGCCTCCACAGCGCCGTAAACGCCGCGCGCGATGGCGCCGCGCAGGATCGCGGGGGCGTCCACCTCGGGGGCCAACACCTCCTGAGCAAGAACCGGCAGGGCGGCCGCGGCCAGCAGGGCGGCGCCATAGAGGGTGTTTCGACGCAGGATCAAGGATCGGGCCTCCGATGGGGAACGGTGAAATCACGCTGAGGCTTCAGGGCACCACCAAGGGAGCCACGGGGACAGAGAAATCCGTTGCGATTGGCCGCCGCCGCCGGTTTTCCTCCGGTCTCGTCGCCCCGGGTCGCCGGGACGTCCATGCCCATCTGCGGAGTGTGTCTCCAAGTGTCCTCGATTTCCCGAAAACTGATCGTGATGGGACTGGCCCTTTTTCTCGCCCTCGCGGGGTCGATTCCGGTGCAGGCCCAGGAGTCGGGCGACATCAGCCAGCGCGAGGATCTCGTGCGCCAGCGCGACGTGCTCCGCTTGCAGGAGCGCATCCGCCTTCGCTCCACACAGGGACGTTGGCAGGAGGTGATCGAGACCGCCAACGAGCTGCTGAAGCTGGAGCCGGGCAATGTGACGGCGATCCTGAACAAGGACCGCGCGGAGTCGAAGCTCGCCAGCGGCGGCACCGCGCCGGGCGTGGGCACGGAGGGGCCGTATGTCGATCCCGCCACCGTGCTGATGACGCCTGCCCCATCGGACACGGGATTGGGGGCGCCGCCGTCCACGGGCGAATTGGATCCCTTCGCCACGGCGGAGGCTGGCACGGCCACGGCCCCCGCAGCGGAAACGGCCCCGTCGGAGCCGAAGTCCCGGGAGGAAGTGCTCGCGCTGCTGATGGGACCCGGATACAAGGAGAAGAAGAAGCCCAAGTTCAACATGTACGCTTACTTCAGTTCGCTGGCGGGGCTGGTTGCCCTGGTTGGCCTGGTGGGTGGCGGCATTGCCTGGATGCGAGGCAAGGACATGTCGGCGGCGCAGCTTGCCGCCTCTGCCCCCAGCGTCGGCCGAAGCGTCGGGCTGGAGGACATGCCAACCGTCCACGGCTCCCAGCCCACCGTTCCCGCCACCTCGCCGCGCGGAGGCCCCACGCAGCCCGGCTATTTCGAGGTCGGCGGCAAGTCCACCTCGGAAACCACCATGTCGGGGGCGCCCGCCGCGCCCGCCCATACGGGCGAGGTTATGTATGACGCCGTGACGGACGTGGAGGCGGGGGGCGGCGTGGCCTACTCGCCCGGCGCCGTGCAGGAAGAGACCCGTCCCTCAGCCCCTGTGGCCGAGGCACCGCCGCCGATCGTCGCGACTCCGCCAAAGTCCAAGCAGGAGGCCGTGGTTTCCGATCCCTCCGCGCGCAAGAGCGCCGAGTCGGTCAACCTGGGCGATTTGATGATGAGCGCCCCCGAATCAAGCGGCATCGGCATCGACTATTCCGAGACCGACGATCCTCTCTTCACCGGGAGCCAGGCACTCGATGTTTTTCCGACGCAGGGAACTCCTTTCGAAGCGAAGAGCACCCCCGCCCCTGCGCCCAAGCCCGCGCCAGTCCCGCGCAGCAGCATGGCGGAAATCTCCGATTCGATCCTCCTCGGCAATGTAGAGCCGGAACCGCCTCCCGCGAAGAAGAAGCACGACAGCGGCCTGGAAGCGACGACCGGCAAGCAGGCCTTTATGCCGGGCGTCGCGCCGCCCGGTCACGATCTCCCCCTCGCCCACGAGAAGACTTCGACCGACGGATTTCTGGATGCCGCGCCCCCGGCGCGCCCCGCCCCGCCACCGGCCACAGCCGACGACGCGGATGCGACCGGCGGTCTCACGTTCAACTCGCTCATGTTTGGTGGTGCCCAACCCGCGCTCCCACCCGCCGCGCCCAAGAAGGACGCTTCCGCGGAAGACCTGACCAACACCAGCTTCGAGCGCCAGTACTCGAACGTCATGTTTGGCACAGGGGCCGAGGAGACGTCCTTTGCGCCGGCTCCGCCCGCTGAAGCCGTCAAGGGCGCGGAGGAGGAAACGCTCGTCTTCCGCAATCCCTCCTCGATGGGGAGCAAGGCCTTTGCGCCGGCGACGCCACCACCACCCGCCGAGGTCAGCGCCGACGAGGTTACTTCCATCGAGCCACCCAAGCCCGATGTCGCCGCGGCCATCATCGGCACGCCGAAGGTCAGCATGTTCGAGCGCCAGCGCGACGCCGGCAAGGAAGCCATCGCGGCGGAGGACTATGCCCGGGCGGTGCAGTGCCTGAGCGTGGCGGCGAGCCTGAAGCCGTCGGACAAGGAAGTGCGCGAGCTGTTGGAGGAAGCGCGGAAGAAGCGTCGCGGCGTGTAGTCGGCGACTACTGGGCGGGAGACAGAACGCGCCAGCGCCGCTCGAACTCCGCCTCTTCCACACCGATGAATACTTCCTCCAACGGCCTGCCGTCGTCGAGGTCCGGGCGCACATAGACCATGAACCCCACCTGAGAAAACGACAGCCGCGCCTTGAGCAGCCAGCGCGGGCGATAGAGTTTCGCGAATTCGGGATCGTCGAAGACGGGACGAAGCGACGGCACCGTCGGCTTGAGACGCCATTCGCGCGGCCAGAAGTCCGTGTCGAGGGCGCTCTCCGCCACGAGATA
>Ga0105049_10002295_pt1 | contig 22592 bp, 20 predicted proteins | sample MAT06_FD_78087 | JGI IMG/M metagenome (GOLD analysis project Ga0105049, IMG submission 78087) | Freshwater microbial communities from Lake Fryxell liftoff mats and glacier meltwater in Antarctica - MAT-06 | ecosystem: Environmental > Aquatic > Freshwater > Ice > Liftoff microbial mat | place...
GCTGGACTTATTGGTCGGACGACGAAAAGTCGTCAGACCAGGGGGCTTGGCATTGTGCTGGACTTATTGGTCGGACGACGAAAAGTCGTCAGACCAGGGGGCTTGGCATCCTGTGGTTCTGTAAACTCCCACTTATTTTTACGACATTTGAGCCCTTCCATTCAAAAATTCATCATGGCCAGACTTTTCCGTATTGCTTTAATAAGCCTCTTTTTTGCCTCCCCAAGCCCCCTCCCAGCCCAAGAGCTCCAAAAAATCGGGCATCTCTCTTACGCTCCGATTTCCCTGGCTGGCTGCTGGCACCATGTAGACAGCTCTGGCGGTGAATGGGCGCTCATAGGTACCAGCCAAGGTGTAAGCCTGGTAGATGTAAACGAGCCAACCCAACCCGTGGAGCGTTTTACGGTGCCTGGAATCACGAACAATTGGCGTGAATTGCGCACCTGGGCAGGCTTTGCTTATGTTGGCTCCGAAGCGCCGGGAAGCGGTATTACCATCATTGATCTGCGGGAACTTCCAGACACCATTCAGTGGAAAGTGTGGCGCGGCGATGGCATTTATGACAGCTTGGTTATAAAAAGCCATGCGCTACAGGCTGTGGATGGCTACCTCTATATTTTTGGCGGGGCTTCTATTACCAATGGAGCACTCATTGCCGACCTCAGCGATCCCTGGAACCCGGAAATTGTGGGCAAGTACACCACTGAATACGTCCACGATGGCTATATCCGGGGAGATACCATGTGGACAAGTGAGATTTACAAAGGCAGGTTTGGCGTGGTAGATATTGCTGACAAGGCCAATCCTGTACTACTGGCTACCCAGCCTACTCCCGGTGCTTTCAACCACAACAGTATGTTGAGCGACGATGGGAAAACCCTGTTTACCGCCGACGAAACCCTGGGCGCTCCACTTGGCGCCTTTGATGTTACCAATTTGGACAATATTACCTTGCTAGATGGTTACAAACCTAGCAGGAAACCCGAAGGAGAAGTGCACAATGTGCGGGTATTACACGATTTTCTGATAAACCCCAGTTATCGCGGTCAGCTTACCCTTGTAGATGCTTCCAGGCCTGAAAACATGATTGAAACCGCCTGGGATTCCCTTGGCAACTCCCTCGTCTGGGATGCTGACCCTTACCTGCCATCGGGCATCATACTGGCCACTGCCAAGGCAGAAGGCTTGTTTATTTACCAAAAACCGAGTTACCGGCACGCAGCCTGGCTTGAAGGTCACGTCACCGATGGCAATACGGGGTTTCCGCTCTCCAATACAAAGGTGTTTGTGCAAGGCACCCTAAATGCCGATACATCTAAAGCAGATGGAAACTACAAAACCGGTAACGCCGACCCCGGCTTGTATGATGTGTATGCGATACGGGAAGGATACTTCCCAGTAACTATAATAGGTGTGCAGCTTCAAACCAACCAGGTAACCGCATTGGATATTCAACTTTTCCAAATGCTGGACACCCAGAATCCTGCAACGGAGCAATTTGTCCAAGTTTCTCCCTCCCCCTTTGAGGCTTACCTTACCCTGAATTTTCCTGAAAACAGCCCGTTTTTCGGTACCGAAACTGCCTGTCAATTGTTTGACACCTCTGGTAAAATGCTGGCGAAAACCGACTCAAAGAAACTCGCCCAAGTGGTATTCCAAGACTTAAAAGATTTGCCTGAGGGCGTTTATTATGTAAGGGTTCAAAACGAACAAGGACTTAGCAAAGCATTCAAGGTGTTGAAATAACCCCATCAAATTCCTTTGAATTACAGCACCATTCAAGGCAAAGCCCGTATTCTAAAGCTACCTTTGCCCCGAAACAAGATGATTGACACCCGTGAACGAGCCCAAAAACTCATCAATCATCTCTCATCTCTCATCTCTCATCTCTCCCATTTTTGGCTTCTTTTATTGTAAAAACTTTTGCGGGCCTAGAGCCTGTGCTGGCGGAAGAGCTCCGTGCCATTGGTGCCCAGGAAGTACGCGAACTCAAACGTGCCGTAGGTTTTGAAGGCGACAAACGCCTGATGTACCGCGCCAATTATGAATTGCGCACGGCATTGCGGGTGCTCATGCCCATCGACTCTTTTGAGGCATTTCGGGAGCAGGATTTATATGACGGTATCCGCCGCATCGATTGGTCTAAATACATGAGCGTGCAGGATACCCTGGCAGTGGATGCGGTGGCCAACGGCGAGATATTCCGCCATTCCAAATACGTGGCACTGTTGACCAAAGACGCCATTGTGGATCAGTTTCGGCAGTTTGACGGGCAGCGACCCAATGTCAATACCATTGCGCCCAACCTGCGCGTCAACATCAATGTGCATGGCTCAAAAGTGATTGTGCTGCTGGATTCCAGTGGTGATTCGCTGCATCGCCGCAATTATCGCCGCGACAGCGTGGAAGCTCCATTGAATGAAGTTTTGGCCGCCGGAATGATCCTGCACTCGGGCTGGAATGCAAGCGGCCATTTTGTGGATCCCATGTGCGGGTCTGGCACCTTGCCCATTGAAGCGGCATTGATCGCAAAACGTATACCGCCGCAATACAAAAGAGAACATTTCGGCTTTTTTAAATGGCCCGATTTTGACAAAAGACTGTGGCTTCAAGTAAAAAAGGAAGCGGATGATCAAGTGCGCGACCTTGAATTTGATATCCTGGCATTTGATATTGATTCCCGGGCCAGAAACTCCACGGCTGTCAACCTTATGGCTTCCGACCTGGAACAAGAAATAAAGGTGGACAAAATAGCTTTTGAAAAGCTCGTGCCACCCCACCCTACCGGTACCCTGATGATGAACCCGCCCTACGACGAAAGGCTACAAATGGAGGACATCTTTGCCTTTTACCAAAGTATTGGCGATCAATTGAAAAAGGTTTGGCCGGGGTGGTCAGCCTGGATCATCTCTTCCAACAGAGATGCCTTGAAGCACATCGGCCTCAAGGCATCCCGAAAAAAGACGCTGTTCAATGGCGCGCTGGAATGTTCGTTTCAAAAATTTGAGATGTACGAAGGCAGCCTTGAAACGGATAAAGCGGAGTAGTTTAGTATTTCAACATTTTAGCCGTGTAAATCCCTTTTTCTCCGGTGATTTTCACAAAATAAATACCCGGTGCGAAAGCTGCTGTGGTGATGGAAACACGGTTCGCTGCATTTTCCTGTGCCAAATAAACCCGCTTGCCATCGGCCGCATATACTTCGGTTTGCAAAGCATTGTCGTCGCCGATTTCAGCATAGGTGATGTCGGTTGCCGGATTGGGTGAAAAACGAATGCTTTCAGCTACAAGGTCAGCGGCATCTAAAGTCAATACCGGATCGTACTTGGTGCCGCTGTTGAGTATTTGCTTGTTATCCATGTTTCTGACAAAAGCCAGCACATACATTTCGTTGGCATTCCAGGCAGCATTAATGGTGTAGTCAAAGTTAAAGTTCGCGATCTGACCAGGAGCGGGTGGGGTGAAATCCTGTCCCGTAGTTGGCGTCAGCATGTCGCGAAAAACATCGTGGTGTACAGATTCACCGTTTGGCGTGGTTTGGTTAATTGTTTTTTCGGCCACCGCTACAAACAATTTGTAGTTTCCCGCTGGAATCTGGCTCAGCGCCCTTGCATCAATGCTGGCACTGCGGCTGTTTCCTGTCCCGGTTTCCGTAACTCTAAGGTACAGCGGGCTGGTTTGGTTGAGGTATTTCGTGAGCGTATCCACACGAAGCAATTGATTTTGTGACGGGATCAGATTGCCATTCACGGCTACACGGGGCGTTCCCTGGATGCTGTACACGGCCGCCCAGGCGTTGTTTTCAGTGGTGTTTGCCAGGTAAAAAACGCAGTTATTGTAAGGAACAGATGGGTGGATGGAAACGTGGTGAATGTCGGGAGCGTATTGGGCCTGATCAATCAGGGAATAAAATGCCGGGTTTCTGCTGGCGCAAATACCGCACCTAGAATTGGTGAAATGCTCCAGCAACACGTATTTTTTTGCGCTGCTTTGAGCAAAAAGGGCAAAAGAGAAAAGCAAAAGGGCGGGGATGAGTTGTAGTTTCTTCATGTTTTTATTTGAAAATTATTACAAAATTGATTTATTGATAAACAAACCAGTGTCCGTATGGTTTGAAAAGACTTCCTGCAAAAGTAAGGCTAGCCGAGGCTACGGCTGCAAAGTCGGATGATTTTCAGGGGTAAATGTCGCCATTGTAACTTTTGGACCTGTACTATTTTACGGTTTTTCAAAACTGGGCAAATGTGACTTCATAAGAATACCGTATTCTTGCCCCCGAATTCATTGCCATTTCCACAAATTTCAATCATTAAATCGCGCGAAACTAAAACGTTATGTATTTATTGACAATGCCTGATTTTGCATCAGGTACCGTATGGGTTAGTCTTTTAACCCTCACCTTCCTTGAAATTGTTCTGGGGGTCGACAATATTATTTTCATTTCTATTATCTCTGCCAAATTGCCCCCGGAGCAGCAACCTAAAGCCCGGAATATTGGCTTGATACTGGCTATGTTCCTCCGAATAGCCTTGTTGTTTGGCATTACCTGGATCATCGGAATGAAGGCTCCACTGTTTTACGTGAACCTCCCTTGGATGGAAACGCATGACGCAGTGAATGGAGCGGAGCATGTAGTGCCATACCTCAATGGGCAGGGATTGATATTGCTCTTCGGTGGGCTTTTCCTCTTGTACAAGGCGACTTCTGAAATTCACCATAAATTGGAAGGGGATGGCGCTGGCGACGATCCTGTTGTGTCAAAAGGCAAATCTGCACTCAATCAGGTGATTTTCCAAATCGCCATCATCAACATCGTCTTTTCCTTCGACTCCATCCTGACAGCGGTAGGTATCGCCAATGACGTGTCCGTAATGATAATCGCAGTAGTCATATCAGTGTTGATTATGATGGCTTTTTCAGGTCCCGTCAGCAAATTTGTCAACAATCACCCCACGATTCAAATGTTGGGGTTGTCGTTTTTGCTCCTGATCGGCTTTTCCCTCATTGCGGAAGCGGCACATTTGGGCCATTTCATAGAGGCTGCCGTGCCAAAAGGATATCTGTATTTTGCCATTTTCTTTTCGCTGTTCACCGAAGTACTCAATATCAGGATGAAAAAAGCCAAAAAACCGGTGCAGCTTCTTGGCTATGGTAAAACAGCCAAGGACAGGGGCTTACTGAACGAGAATTTACTGGACAATGAAAAGCAACAAGAATAACCCCGCAACACATCAGTCAATTTGGGCGGTGTAATGCAGTGTCAAAAATCTAATCAATAACAATGACAATCAATCTAACCCGAGACCTCGTTTTCTTTGATCTGGAAACCACGGGACTCAGCGTAATCCGCGACCGTATTGTGCAGATCGCACTGGTGAAACTGCGCAAAGACGGAACACCGCCAGAAGAGTACACTACCTTGGTAAATCCGGGAATCCCCATTTCAGAAGAGTCTATGGCGATTCACGGAATTACGCCCAAGGACTTGACCAACAAGCCTACATTCAATCAGATAGCCCAAAAAATCTGGGATTTTATCGGCGATGCAGACCTTGCAGGCTACAATTCCAACCGTTTCGATGTACCCATGCTGATGGAAGAGTTCGCACGGGTGGAGATGGAGTTTGATGTGTCGAAGCGGCGTTTGATAGACGTACAGCGTATATTCTACAAAATGGAGCCCCGCACACTCAAAGCTGCTTACAGGCTGTATTGCCAAAAAGAATTGGAAGATGCCCACGACGCTTTGGCAGATGTACGCGCTACCATGGAGGTTTTTCAGGGTCAACTGATGGCTTACGAAGGAAAAGACCTGATTGATGAAAATGATACGGTGATCGAAGCCCCCATCAAAAATGACATTCAGGCCCTGCACGACTTTACCAACGACCTGAATTTTCTGGATGCTACGCAAAGACTAAAAGTACAAAATGACGGAACAGTCGTTTTTAATTTTGGAAAATACACGGGCCAACCAGTGCTGGAGGTGTTGCGCAAAGAACCACATTATGGCAACTGGATTCAAGACAAAGATTTCTCCTCGCAGGTGAAACAGATTATTAAGCAGATGATGAAAGAAATATGAATTTAAGAAGAGGGTTTCAATGTTTCAGGTTTCAGGTTTCAAGGTTCAGGTTTCAGGTTAGGGCGAAATTTAGCTTGGCTTTGCCTGCTGCTCTGGCCTTGTTGTTGATCGTTAGCCTGAGCCTGGGTGCTTGCTTTGAGCCGCGGGAAGGATGCCTAGATGTTGCTGCCATCAACTTTAATGCGGCGGCTGACAAGGATTGCTGCTGCCGATACCCCAACCTAATTGTAACCACAGATCAGGTTTACGATACCCTTTTTTTTCGCCGCGACTCCTTGTATAGGGGTACAAATGGGCACCTTTTTCGGATAAAAAGCATCGTATTTTATTTATCTGAATTTGAAGTGTTTAAAGCTTCTGAAGTATTTCAAATTGGCGATGTGATAGATCTAAAAACCTTTGAGGCCGCAAGCAACGATACCACCACAAAAACCTTTATCGACGATTTTACCCTATTGCGCCGCACCCCTTTGGAAAACATCGTTGGATCTTTCCGAGAAGATGGCTATTTCGACAAAATCAGGTTTCGCCTAGGGCTGCCAATGGAGGCTGAAAAGGTAATTTCCGCACTAGCGCCCAGCAACCACCCTTTGAGGCCCCAAGCTGAAAATTTAGCACAAAACGGCTATACATTCCTGCAAGCCATTATTGTGCGCGATTCCATGGCTGCCACGCCCCCTGACACCCTAAATTTCCGTCGCGCAGACTTGGGCGATTTCTTCATTGAAGGCAGCGGTAATTTCCAACACCAAACGGGATATAATTTCCCGATGACCCTTCGTGCCGATTGGGAGAAGCTATTTAACGGCGTAATTTGGACAGCATACGACATTCCCGCCTGGAAAAGTCAGATTGTCGTCAACTTACCAAGCGTTTTTAGAGTTTCACAATAGATATCCGCACCTTTGTACCGCGCATTGAAACGCGTTATTTCCATTACAGATAAAATCATTTTTATGAAAAATAAGCTATTGCTATTGCTGACCCTCGTCGTCCTTGCTGGACTTTCCGGCTGTGATCCTAAGGAGGAGCCTATCTCCGGCATTGATTTTGATGTCACGTTCAAGGCCACCTATGATGGCACGCAGCTGGAGAAGAACAAAGATTACATGCACGGTACTTACCCGTTGCTCTTTGTGCGCTATCGGATGTACCTCGCTGACATCACGTTGCTGAAAGCAGACGGTGGAGAAGTGAAAATATCTGAGGCTGAATACTTGGATTTCACGCCGGATAGCGGCGCTTCCGATATGTCCGTCACCCCGAAAATTACTTTCAAAAACGTGCCGGAAGCAATGTACGATGGCATTCGCATCGGCTTTGGCGTAAACCCCGTAAACAACGCTAAACAACCGTCCGATTTTGCAGATGGCACCCCGCTAAACATCGAAACGGATTATTGGCTGGGTTGGAAAAGCTACATCTTTATGGTGCTTGACGGCAAAGCAGACCCTGATGTTGACGGGATCAAAAACCTGCCATTCTCCTACCACTGCGGTTCCGATCCAGTATATAAAGTATTTACATTCAACGAACACATACACGTTGAACAAGGCCACCAAGGCATTGGCATCGAGTTCGATATCCGGAAACTATTAACCAACGCGGATGGCTCTTTGTATGACATACCTTCGAACCCTGCTAGTTCCAACAGCGTTAATGATACACGGGTGGCCAACGAGTTTATGAGCAAATTGGCCAACGCAACCACCATAAAGCAGTGAAAATCGTTCTGCAATGAAAAAAAATTGGATTCCCGGAAATATAGGGTTAGCTCTTGGCATTATGCTCGCCATCTGGCTGATAGCAGCCTGCGATAAAATGAAAACACCGGAAGATGATTCTGGTGATTTGATCGGCATTGCTTACGCCCCACAACCCTACACCATCATCAAGCCCGATGGCTTCCCTCCTGTTCCAGTTCCTGCAAGCAACCCTATGACGGTGGAAGGTGTGCAGCTTGGCCGCAAACTATTCTACGACCCCATTCTTTCGGCAGACAGCACCATGTCCTGCTCCACCTGTCATTTGCCTCAGGGGAGTTTTACAGACCATAAAGCCTTTTCGATAGGTATTGGTGGCGTTTTGGGCAGACGCAGCTCTATGTCGTTGTTGAATGTCGCGTATGTCAACAACGGCCTCTTTTGGGATGGGCGCTCGCCCAACCTGGAAGCGCAAGCGCTAATGCCAGTGGAAGATGTCATTGAATTGCACAATACCTGGCCTAATGTAATTTCAAAGTTGAAAGTACACCCAAGCTACCCGGCTTTATTCCGCAAGGCTTTTGGCATAACCGATCGGGACTCCATAACCAAGGAACTGGCAGCAAAAGCGATGGCTCAGTTTGAGCGAATTTTGATCAGCAGTGGCAATTCGAAATTTGATAAATTCCAGCGCGGCAACGTAGATATTTTCGACGAGGAAGAGCTGGATGGCAAACTGATGTTTTTTGACGAAGGGGCAAGCGTCAACCTGCCGGATGGCCAGTGCTTTCACTGTCATGGCGGCCTCACCCTTACCGGAAATCAATATTTCAATAACGGCCTCGATAGCGTCGGATCACTCATGGACTTTGTAGACAAAGGCAGATTTGAAGTGACGGGCAACCCCAACGACTGCGGCAAATTCAGGGCGCCCACCTTACGCAACATTGCCATGAGCGCTCCTTACATGCACGATGGGCGTTTCCAAACGCTTCTTGAAGCAGTAAGCCAATATGGTGACAATGGTTTTGGCGTTTCCAACGAAGATATTTTTATCGGACAATTGGGCTTCCCATTGGGTAATGGCAAATACTCTGGTTTAACGAACTACCATAAAAAAGCTATTACCAAGTTTTTGGAAACCTTGACGGATCCCGATTTTGTCAACAACCCGGATATTCAGAATCCTTTTTAACGAAAGTTATGCAGCCGTCTACCGTCAACCGTCAAACATCCACTGTAAAAAAAGCCTTGCTAATTGGTGCCTCCGGGTTGGTTGGCGGCCATTTATTACAACAATTGCTCAAAAACCCGAATTACGCCGAAGTAGTGGTGCTTGTACGCCGTAGGATGGACATGCAGCACCCAAAGCTTCGGCAAGAAGTGGTTGATTTTGACCATATTAACCCTGAAGTTGTGAAAGGCGACGACCTCTATTGCGCCTTGGGTACAACCCTGCGAAAAGCAGGTTCGAAAGCGGCCCAGTACAAAATAGACTGTACTTACCCGACAGAAATAGGCCGTATCGCAAAGGAGCACGGTTTCCGACAGTATTTGTTGGTGTCGTCTATTGGTGCGGATGCCAATGCTTCCGGTTTTTATTTGAAAACGAAAGGAGAACTGGAAAATAACTTGCAGGCCTTTGGTTTTGATACTTTTATCTCGGCTCGGCCTTCGTTTTTGCTTGGCGACCGCAAGGAGTTTCGCCTTGGGGAAAAAGTCGGTATTGTGCTGGCAAAACTTTTTGCGCCTTTGATTCCCAAAAAATATCGCGGTATTCAGGCGGCAAAAGTGGCGGAAGCCTTGATTCGGATGGCTGGAGAGAACCAGGCAGGGGTGCGGATTGTTGAATCAGACAAGTTGGCCTGAAATTAGCCGACCTTTGTATTCCATAACCGATACCGATGCACAAAAAACGTTACGTAGTTTTATTTCTGGTCTGTTGGGATATTGTGACTGCTTCCGGTCAACAAGACCCCATGTTTACAAGCTACCAATTCAACAGCTTGATTTTTAACCCCGCTTATGCCGGCAGCAACGAGCACCTTACCCTCAACCTGATTCACCGGCAACAGTGGCTGGGCTTCGATGGCGCTCCTAGCACACAATCCCTGATCGCACACAGCCCCCTGAAAAATGAACGGGTTGGGCTCGGCATTAGCCTGATGAATGATAAAATAGGGCCCACCAACACCTTTAATGCAGCGGGATCTTATGCCTATCGGATGCTTGTGGGGAAAAAGAAAAACATGAAGCTCTCGCTTGGGCTGCAAGCCAGCGTTGCCAATTGGCGCGGCGATTGGTCAGATGTTACCGTGGAGCACGCCAGCGACCCATCCTTTCAGCAAAACTTTTCTCGTTGGATGCCCAATTTTGGCGCTGGTGCTTACCTTTCCAGCAAAAGGTTTTATGCCGGAATGGGTATACCGCGTTTGTTGGAAAACGACCTGCGGCAAGCCAAAAACGATGTCGTTGATTTTTACGGAAAAACATACCGCCATTTGTACACATCCCTGGGCGGCATTTTCCCCTTCGATGGAGAACAAGTGGTGTTCCGACCCAGTTTGTTGTTGAAAAGCAGTGGTTTGTTGAGTTCCTTCAAAAAGGACGGCAAAACCCAAAATATCGGCGCTCCTACCGCGTTGAATGTTGACGCTTCTTTCTTTTTCCGTCAAACGTTTTGGGTGGGTGCTACTTACCGCACCGCCATACAAGCCCAAAAATCATCCAACGATTCCGCAGACCTTTGGTTCGCCTGGTATCTTCGCAACGGCCTGCGCCTTGGCGCTTCTTACGACTTCACCTTGAGCAAACTGCAAAAATCAAGCGGCAATTCGTTTGAAGTTATGGTCGGTTATGAATTTGATATTAAAGTGAAACAAGTGGCGTCGCCACGGTATTTTTAAAGTGAACAATTTGATCAATCGCACGCCCATTGGAGTTGGGATAATGTTCCTGCTATTCCTCACTAGCTCCGCGCTGGCCCAATCGGCCCACCTCAAGCGCGCGAACGATGCCATGCGCGATCTTGATTATATTACCGCTATTGTGGAATACCAGCAAGTATTGCAAAAAGAAGATGTGACCGATGCCAAGATAAACCTGGCAGAGTGTTATCGGAAGATCAATGACACTGAAAACGCTGAATATTGGTACGGCCAGATCGTGCGCTTGCCCGGCATCAAGCCCATCAACAAATTGTACTACGGCATGATGCTCCAGGCCAATGGCAAATGTGATGTGGCCCGTGTATGGCTGGCGCAATACCTGAAAGACATGCCCGGTGATGCCCGCGGGCAGTACCTCGCCAAGGCCTGCGATATAGAGGATGAATTGCGCCATAAAAACCGGGGCATTTACCGCATCTCGCACCTGCCCATCAATACCCACCTCGACGATTTTGCGCCGGCTATACTTGGCGACCAACTGGTTTTCGCCAGCGACCGCGAAACAGGTGTGGCCATCAAGCGCACCAGTATGTGGACCGGCAATCCATTCGCTGAACTGTACAAAACAACTTTCAACCTAGACAGTACTGGCTTCGGTGATTTCAAATACGAGCTTCCTAAAAAGTTTTCCAATGAAATCAACACCCGATTCCACGAAGCCTCGGCAGCGTTCAGCGCCGACGGACAATCGGTGTTGTTTACCCGAAACAACTTCAACAACGGCGTCGTTGGCCGCAGCGATGATGGATTGGTAAAACTGAGCATCTACAGCGCACAGCGCGACAAAAATGGCGAATGGATCAACGTCACCCTCCTACCCTTCTGCTCCGACGAATACAATACCGTGCACCCCAGCCTCAGCATTGATGGAAAACGCCTATATTTTTCCAGCAACCGCCCCGGTGGTTTTGGCGGTATGGATTTGTATTACAGCGATTTTTACAACGGCGCCTGGGGATATCCCATTAACCTCGGCCCCGTGGTAAATACAGAGGGCAATGAGATATTTCCCTACATAGAAAAAAATGGCCGGCTGCATTTCGCCTCCAACGGCCATGCCGGACTCGGTGGACTGGATATTTACTACACCGTGCCGCTCTCTAAAAACGAGTGGACCATGCCCGTAAACCTGGGCGCTCCAATCAATTCCAATGCCGATGACTTTGGTATTTGTTTCGGCGCTGGCGAATCCTGGGGCTTTTTCACCTCCGACCGGGAGGGAGGAGCAGGGCGTGACGACATTTATTTGTTTCAAAAAAATGCCGCACCTGTCGAGATTTACGTATTCGATGCACAGACAAAAAAGCCCATTTCCGGTGCTATTGTGCTGAATGGCAACACGACCCTAACACTGACCACCAACTCGAACGGCATCGTGGCTTTTGACATGAAAAAGGCAGAATGCGCAAGTTTCAGCGTTACAAAGAAAGGATACGAGCCGCTGGAAAAAATGGCCTGTGCCAGCGATTCCACCGACGGTAAAATCACGCGCATCGAATTGGCCTTGCAGAAACAAAGCAACTTCACGGTGCAGGGCATCATTTTCGATATGAGCAATGGCTACCCGGCAGAAAGGGCGCGTATCACGTTGCTCAATGATTGTGGCAAACCCATTGTCGAGCCTTTTGTGACTGCTGCAGATGGTCGTTTTAAATTCAAACTGGATCGCAATTGTTGCTACACCTTGCGCGCTTCAATGGATGGCTTCATCGCGGCAGTGGCCGAAGGTCTTTGTACCAAAAACCCGGCCCTCTCCCCTGCTATCAAGGTGAATCTGAGCCTGGAGCCTTACCGCGATTCAGAAGGATTTATCGTAGACAAACCGACCAAAACGGTCAACGAAGGGCCCACATATAATGATATTAGTGGCTTATATGAAAACCCTGACGGTTCCCCGGCAAACTTTGAACTGGGAAATGGCCTCGAGGTTCGCGACGGCGTGCTGTTCGACAATGGCTCGCCCAGCAGGCCCGAAGAAAGCCGCTGGCAACGCGGTTCCGATGGTTTTCTGGTGAATCTCTACTACGATTTCAACGCCGCCGACCTGCGCACAGAATCCCTGCCCGAATTGGCCAAGCTGCTCAAAACCTTGCGCGAAAACCCTGGTTTCCAGGTAGAAATCGCTTCGCACACCGACGCTAGGGGCAGTGACTCCTACAACCTCCAGCTCTCCCAAAAACGGGCAGATGCGGTGGTGGATTGGCTGGTGTCTAAGGGAATACCCCGCGAGCAACTCACCGCAAAAGGATACGGCGAAACCAAGCTGGTCAACCGCTGTGGCAATGATGTTCCCTGCACCGAGACAGAGCATCAACTGAACCGCCGGACGGAGTTTCGGATAACAGGGATAGGCGGGACGACCATGTCGAAGCCGCCGGAGAAAAAGGTGAAGACGAAGGCTTGTGATGGGTGTCCGTTTTGACCACCCTCCCTGGATAAAGACATCAAGACAGGTGAGGAGCTACGCTTTATGAACAGTGTATTGTATGACCTTGATTTGAGATTTAACACCACTATATCTGCCCACCCAACTACTTTGAATCGATACAATACGTCTAAATACTTCTACTACAAAAATGTGCGCAGAGAAGGTATAGAACTATGAAAGCGGATACCACCAAATTGCGAGAAAGGGCGGAAGAGTGCCTAGAAGAAGCGTAGCAACTCCTTGGCTGCAGTCCAACAATTATTAGGGAGGTAAGCGCTTACGGGTGATGAAGCCTATGACTTAACCTTCACGCTAATCTCCGGCGCCTCCACCAACTGAAAAGTCGCCGAAGCAAATTTGATCTCCCCTTTCGTCGCCTCCACGATTTTTAATATTTTGGTAAACAGCTGTGTTTTGGTGAAGCGCCGCTTTTTGTAGCTGACCACGTAGCGCAACGTAAATTCCACCCAATTATCATTGGCCGTCAAGGAAACCATCGGCTCCGTTTCGGCTTCTTCCAAGCGGTATTTGTTCTGTAACTCGTGCCATTTGTCCTTTGATTGCCCTGGCAAGCCATCCACCACTTCCTTGCCTATTTGAAGTAATATTTCCGTCGTTTTTTCATAGTTGCTCCCGTATTGGATGGGGATTTTTATTTCATCCCAGAGGAAAGGAAAATCGCCGGAATAATTAGAATATCGGTTCTTTGAAAACAAAGCTGTTGGCGATCAAAACTATGCGGCCATTGTACAGGTCGCCATCCACCCACTGCCCCGTTTCCATCAAGGTGGTGCGCAGCACGCCAATATCCATTACATCACCTTTTATGCCGCCGAGCTTCCGCTTGATGGTGATGATTTGTTGCGGTTGCCCGGAAATGTCCAGCGTTCTTTCCCGAACACATTCGCTGGCTGGCTCAGAAACCTGACTTTAGAAAAAAATTGTCCAAAAAATTTGATACAGAACCCTGACTTTTGTACTATTGTATTCATTGCAAACCAACTACTTAAATTATGAAAAACAAGACCGTTGTCCGATTGCTTGCCGTGCTGCTTATTGCACAGCTCCCCAACATATCCAAGGCGCTTGACACAGGCGTATCGTATGCCGTGTACTGCACACCCGATGGAAAGCCATACCTCGAAGTAAATCTGGAGGTTGCTGCTGGTTCCGTGATGTATCGCCGCATCGACAGTTTGCACATGCAATCAGGTGTGGACGTGCTGATCCTAATAAAACAAGGAGAAACAGTTGTAAAATATGAAAAATACACGTTAAAAAGCCCCATTGTCAGCTTCCCCGACGATTTATTGGATGTAAAACGGATGAGCCTGGCGCAGGGCGAATACACCCTGGAAGTCACCGCGCAAGACATCAATGACCCAGAGAACAAGAGCCATTTTGATACGCCAATCAGCGTCAAATTTGAAGACAAGATCGCGCTGTCAGAATTACAGCTGTTGCGTGGTTTCAGGGTCGACAATTCTGACAGCCCATTCGCGAAAAACGGCTACTACCTGGAACCCCTGCCTTTCAACTTCTACGACCGATATGCTACGCTACTGGCATTTTATGCTGAAATCTACCATGCAGACAAATCCATCACCGAAGGGAAGTATCGGGTGCGTTATATGATTGAAAAAGAGACTGGTAACGGCCAACGGACCATTATTTCAGCGGCAAGCCAGGATAAAAACCGCAGCGCAATTGATGTCTTGCTGGTAAAAATGGACATCAGCAAGTTAGAAACCGGGAACTATTCCCTGACCGTCGAACTGCGTACCCTAACCAATGAATTGCTGGAGACCCGCAACCTTAAATTCCAGCGCAGCAATCCTTTCCAGGATTTTAAGGATACCGAATTGACGGATGAAGTGCTGCAAAAGCAATTCGTGCAAGGGCTCGATGATGATGCACTGGTGTACAGCCTGAAGGCCATCTCCGTCTTAATGTCGGGCGACAAGTCAGAAACCATAAAGGAAATACTCAAAACCAAAGACCCAAAAGAAATGCGTTTTTTCTTGTTCCGGCATTTTGTAGAAGTGGATGCCAACAATCCAGAAGAGGCCTATTATAAATACATTGCGGTGGCCAATGCGGCTCAGAAAAAGTTTGCCAGCGGATTCCGCTACGGTTTTGAAACCGATCGTGGCCGCACCTTCCTGCGCTTTGGCCAAGCCGATGACGTGGTGCACGTTGAAGATGAGCCAGGCGCGCCACCGTATGAAATATGGATTTACTACAAATTCCCCAAAACTGGCCAGAATAACGTGAAATTCCTGTTTTACAACCCCTCACTCGCAGGAGAGGATTACATCACCCTGCATTCAACTGCAAGGGGTGAGATTCAAAACCCAAAGTGGGAACGGGAACTGTACCGACGTAACTCCCGCGAATACACAGAAGACAATTACGGCGACGCTACTGTGGTGACGCGGAATAATGGGCGCATGGCACGGACGTATTTTGAAGATTATTGATAGTTTTTTGGGAACATCCCAATGGCCAACAGCTAATTCCGATCTTCCTTGGCTTCTTCCCGCCGCTCGATATAGTCCAGCCAGACTTGCCTATAATCGTACGTAAGGTAAATTTCGGTGTCGAAAGCACCCCAGGCCCCGTTTTCTAGGGCTAAATTGAGCCGCCGGATGGCTCCAGTGGGAACCTCCAATACAATTACGTGTCCCAGGCCCATGGCAATGGTCCATGAAACCACACGTGCATCTTGTGGAGGGAAGATGTCCCAAAAACCCTGCGCTTCCAGCACACGGCGGATTTCAGGCAGGTTTTTGTTCTGTTGGTGCTTCAAAATAATGGTCACCATAACACTGTCCGCTTCAACCGGAGTCGGAGGTTGCAGCGACGGGCCTTCCGGAGTCGTAATAACGGGTTGTTGCGCGTGGCTGTGTGTGCAGCAACACAAGGCAAACAGGACTGAAAAGAAAATATACTTCGGCATCTTACAGGTGAGGTTGCAAACAATTAATCATGTACCATGAACAGCAAAGATAGGTTTCCGTTCAAATATTGTGACCGGGTATGGGGTAATTCAAACAGCGACTGATTCCCGTGCTGGCAAAATAGTTTTGAGTTTGCCCAGCAAATAATCAACCTCTTCCCGGGAATTATAGTGGGAAAACGAGAATCGAATGCTCTTTCGATCGGGCGCAGCACCAATGGCTTCAAGTACGTGGCTTCCTTTTTCAGATCCACTGCTACAGGCACTACCGCCGGAACAACTGATGCCTGAAATATCCAGGCTTAGTAAAAACATTTCATTTTTGGGATTGGGTGGGAAGGACACATTGAGCACCGTGTACAAGCACTCCCCTTCATAATCTCCGTTGAAACTAATGTCGTCAAACTCCTCCAATAAACGTGTTCTCAAGTAATTGCGCACATCCTTAATGTGCTCACTGCGCTCCTCCATTTCATTGGTGGCCAATTCCAAGGCCTTTGCCAAACCAACAATCCCGTACACATTTTCAGTACCGCCCCGCATGTTGCGCTCTTGAGCACCACCATCAATAAATGGTTTAATGGGCGAATCGGGGCTAATGTAAATGAAGCCAACGCCTTTGGGACCGTGAAATTTATGGGCAGCCCCTGATAAATAGTTAACGGGGGTTTCCTGAACATTTACAGGGAAATGCCCGACTGTTTGAACGGTGTCGGTGTGAAACAAGGCATTGTATTGGCGGCAAAGTGCCGAGACTTTTGCCAGATCAATCATGGTGCCAATTTCATTGTTGGCATGCATGAGCGACACCAGCGTTTTTTTGCCGCTGGAATCAGCCAATACAGCCTCTAATTCCTGATAATCAATGCGTCCAAGCGCATTCACCGATAACCATATTACCTCCACACCATCAGCATTTTTCACGGCTTCTATGGCATGTGTGCCGCAGTGGTGTTCGGTTGGACTGCTGACAATGCGCTGAACGCCAAGGTCGCGCACGGCGCATTTTATCGCCATGTTGTTACTTTCTGTGCCGCCTGAGGTGAAAAATATTTCACCCGTTCCGGCACCGATGCACTTTGCCACCGATTTACGGGCCGCCTCCAAGGCAGCACGCACGCTGCGTCCCTCGGCATGAATACTCGAAGGGTTGCCATACTCGCCGCGCAGGATCGGCAGCATCGCATTGATAACTTCTTCAGAGATGGGGGTGGTAGCGGCGTTATCGAAATAAACTCGTTGCATGGTTAATTCTTTGTTGTTGTTTGTTTACCCGCCGTAGCCTTCCTTACTTCGCAAAGGCATCAACAGGTAAAATCGAAGCTGGGGTCGATCAGGTTTCACACCAATCGTCTATGGTAATTGATTTGTCCGAGGTGGTAATTCAGGTGGGTTAGCAGGTGCAGGAGCATGTACAAAGTGCTGACGGTTCTACCGTGTTTCTCCAAAGGAAAATCTTTTTCCAAATCCGCCGCTCGTAACCGCTTCAAGGTATTATTCACCACTACAATGGTATCGTCCAACATAGATAACACGGTTGCCCGAGCGATGTTTTTCAAGGCAAATTCATCATCGCGTTGACGAATATACCCAGAATGCCCCAAAGTAGCGCCAATGAAATGATTCAAGTTCCCAACCAGGTGCAACACCATATTGCCCGCCGAGTTGCTAATGCCTTCGCGAACCATCCAAAGGTCAGCCTCCTTTTCATACGAGCCAATTTCAGCCTTTACCTTCAAAATGTCACGCTCAAAAAACTCCATCAAATTATCAATTAGCATAACTGGCATTTTTAAAATTACGCACCCCGTCCACCGTCCACCGTCTACCGTCTACCGTTAGACATCTCCAATATCCCGCATGATCTTTTTTGCCAAATTTTGCGCGATCACTTCCGAATGGCTTTCGGAATATATCCGGATAATAGGCTCCGTGTTGGAGGGCCGCAAGTGTACCCATCCATCTTCGAAGTCTATTTTCAGGCCGTCTTCCGTATTGATTTTTTCCCGGTGGTACTTGTCTGCCAAGGCTGTAAATATTTTTTCCATGTCGATTTCCGGCGAGCGGACGATTTTGGTTTTCGCCATATAGTACTCCGGATAGGTTTTGCGCAGGGTGGAAATTTGCTTGCCATATTGTGCCAAATGGCTGAGGAACAAGGCAATACCTGCCAGCGCATCGCGGCCATAATGCAATTCCGGCACGATGATGCCACCATTTCCTTCACCGCCAATCACCGCATCCACGGCCTTCATTTTTTGCACCACGTTCACTTCACCCACGGCTGCAGCATGGTATTGGCCACCGTATTTCAGCGTCACGTCCTGCAAAGCCCTTGTGCTGCTGAGGTTTGAAACGGTGTTGCCTGGACGTTTAGACAGCACATAATCCGCCACGGCAACCAGGGTATATTCTTCACCGAACAATTCGCCGTCTTCGCACATAAACACCAGCCTATCCACATCGGGATCGACAGCAATGCCAAGGTTCGCTTTTTGCAGCCGCACTTCCATCGAAAGCTGGCTGAGATGTTCTTTGAGTGGCTCTGGGTTATGGGCGAATTGGCCATTTATTTCGCCGTTAAGCAAAATAACGTGGCAACCAAGCGCTTCCAGCAGGGGCGGCACAGCCAACGCACCCGTAGAGTTTATGGCATCCACAACCACACGATAAGCCTGTGCACGCACGGCCTCCACATCAACCAAAGGCATCGCCAGTATCTGTTCGATGTGTTTTTGGATGTAAGTATCGTCCACGCGGTAGCCGCCCAACTGATCCACCGTGGCGTATTCCACATTTTTCTGGGCTACCAAATCCAGTATTTCCGCGCCGTCCTTGGCGCTGATAAACTCCCCCTTTTGGTTGAGGAGTTTCAGGGCGTTCCAGTCTTTGGGATTGTGGCTGGCCGTGAGGATGATGCCGCCGCCTGCATTTTCCAATGGCACCGCAATTTCAACGGTGGGGGTTGTGCTTAGGCCCAGGTCGACGACAGATATGCCCATGCTGCGCAAGGTATTGGAGACCAGGGCACTGGCGATTTCACCAGAAATACGCCCATCGCGGCCAATGACGACTTTGCGGTTTTGGTTGGTGTTGAGCATCCATTGACCGAAAGCAGCGGTACATTCTACAATATCCTGGGGTGTCAGGTTCTCGCCTGGCTTACCACCGATGGTGCCTCGAAAGCCGGAAATTGATTTGATCAGTGGCAAAATGAAATTTTTTAAAGTTTACGGGTGCAAAAGTAACGAGACTTTTCAGGTCTTTAGAACCCAAAGTCCTATTTTGCTTTAAATGACCAGGAAATCTTTACAACACACGCGATAACCCCATCTGGCAAGCGGCCCGTTGATTGCGCGACAATTACTTGCCCTTCGCCTGTTTCCAATGCTTTTTCGATGGTACGCGTGAGCGCCTCGCCTTCTTCACAGGTGAACAGCAACATGTCGGAAGCTTTTTTGAAAAACTCGGCTTCAATATGCGTCACCAGCATCGACACCGGCGGACTTTCCTGCAACTGCGCCAAGGCAAGCAGGCCAGTGGACAGTTCTGCGGCAGCGCATTGAGCCGCAAAATAGGTGGAGCGGAAAGGGTTTTGTGACCGCCAGCCGTAGGGCAAGCGCACCACCGATTTTTGGGCATCGCAATGTTGTACGCCAATGCCAGCAAACCAGGCCATCGGCAGTTTCCAAAGCAGGAAAAACCGCATTTTAAGGGGCGAATTGACCCATTGGAAGAATTTATTTTTTGTCATAAAATCGGATGATTTAGTTGGCTTACGGGCTGCTGATGGAACTGATCGGGCAAATGTACAGTTTAGCTAATTGTTAAGTTTGCAAAATCGAGTTGGTCGTTTGACTATTTTTCCCCAATTTTGGGCAAGTATTTTTCATTGCAAGACAATTGTTATCATCTAAACGTTCAAAAACATGAATTGGAGGAGGCTCAACGGTCAAAAAATCGAAGCACCGCTGCTCGACGCAGTGGAACAAACCATCGTGCGCGAACACGCCGAAGGTTACAAACTTAAGGTCTGCATCGGCACCGACTCTCAAGTTATCGGTGAAGAAGTACATTTCGCCACCGTTATCGTGTTCCTGCGGGAAAAACGCGGCGGTTTCATGTTTATTTCCAACGAAAAATTTATCCGCAAAATGACCATCCGCGAACGGATGATCCTCGAAGTAGCACGTTCCGTGGAGGTCGCCTATTCGCTTTGCACCCTGCTCGACTTGTACGATGTTGGGCTGGAAGTGCACGCCGACATCAATACCGACCCGGCATTTGAAAGCAACGCAGCGCTTAAGGAGGCGATGGGTTATATCCTGAGCATGGGCTTTGTATTTCGGGCTAAGCCGGATGCGATGGCGGCCTCTTGTTGTGCGGATAAGGTGATTTAGGGGGGGGTAAAAACCGAACCTCCCCAAAAAACCGTTGGTTTTTGGGGGAGGTTCTGAGGTTTTAGACCTACGAGGTTTGAGGATGCGCGAAGAAGGCTCCAGGGCTATGTTGGCTCTTTCTGAAAATTCGCCTATTTATGCTAAAATTAGGAGCATAAACGCATCAAAAGATTTATCAACTGCAATACTTGCTGATGTGAAGGCTTACATCAAGGCGATAGATGCTGAAGCGGAAGCAATTCTTTTCGGCTCGCGTGCCCGCGGCGATGTGCAAAACGGATTGTTGGAGTGCCCAACAACCCGTTTTGTTTGTTTTTAACAGGCCACCTTAAAACTTTCGGACCAAGCCAATAGAGACTGCATTACTGAACCCTGCATTGAAAGCAAGCTCACCGTCAGTGTTCGAAAAACTATCAAAGGCAATGGAAGCGCGTGGAATGGCTTCCACATTTACGGCCCAGCGTTCGTTAAAACTGTGCTGTAAGCCCAAAACCCATCCAAAAGCAGGTGCGATTCTGAGTCTTAGTTCATCATCGTCTAAAGCACCTACCCCTAGATTTACCGCAAATTCAGGGCCTTGGTAAAACTCCAGCTTTGCGTCCAGGGACTTGCGCTTTTCAAGTCCAATGGCAATACCTGCCGAAAAATTAAAGAAATTGGTTTCTTCTGTAGACCTGAAGGAGAGGTCACCAGAAAAGAGCCGAATCCTGCGATAAACGTTCTCCTTTTTCTGCTTCTTAAAAAATGCGCTGAACCCGCTTCCGCCGTCAAAATCAAAACTGCTGAATTGAAGTCCAACTTCGCGCTTAGGCTTGGCATCCTGTGCCAAAAGTGAACCTGATGCAAATAGGGTTGAAAAAACAACCAAAAAAGAAAGTGCAAAATTTTTGAATCGCATAAATAATAGTTTTAGTGAACGGCTAATTAACGGCGCATAAAAGCATACGCTACTTAAACTATTAAACATTTAATGCTATTTAGAAATACCCTAAATAGATACATGGACTAAACGGGCCCAAAAAACCAAGCATCATGTGCTGAACAGCTTTCCTCCGGCCAGTTATTTTTCGCCCTGCGAGGTGTTGCTCCCCTTGCCGCACTTGTGTCTTCCTGGCCATAGTCGGGAACATCGCCTGGGGCGGAGATAAGCCTGGTATCGTGCTACACGTATGCAGCAGGTGAAAACGCCTGCTGCACCGCGGGGCGGTGAACACCTGGCGCGGCGAAAAAGAGCTAATTCCGGTCTCTACCCCAGAAAATATGCCCCCTTTCTAAATCCAAATGAACATCTTTGCCATTCAAATCAGAAACGAAGCCTTTGTACATTTTATCCACAATATGAAAATCAAGCACCTGCCTCCCGTTTGCCGAATTCTTGTGTTTTTAAAAGAAAAATCAACCTTCAAGATCGCGCTAATCGTCACCCTATTGTTTTTCATGGGGGGCGTGCAAGCCCAATCAAACCTTTGGTCGCCCGTCCCACTGGGTAAAAACCTGGCAAAAACGGAGCACACTCCTGATTTGCCCGATCTCGAAAAAGGCGCCCTCTTGCAGCTTGACGTGCCAACCATGCAAAACCTGGGCAAAACCGCCCAAAACGAAACCAGCGGCACACGCGGCCTAACAACGATCATAGATTTGCCGCTACCGAATGGCAGCTTTCAGAAATTTAAGATATGGGAAAGCCCCTTGATGGAGCCAGCACTGGCGGCAAAATTCCCGGAGATTAAAACGTATATAATAAAGGGCATAGACGACCCCTTCGCGAATGGGCGTATGTCTGTCAGCCCCGATGAGTTCGGTGCATTTTTCACGTCTCAACAGTTTGGGCAGGACGTATATATCCGAAAGGTTTTGAAAAATTCCGCTGCCATTTACCTCAGTTATTGGGGAAAAGACGACCCTTCCTTGCAACAGCCCCTCAACTGCTTATGGGAGGGTTCAATCACGCCTCCCCGCGGCGAACACAAAAATATAGCCCCTGGCCCGAACGAAACCGGCGACGTGTTGCGCGTTTTCAGACTGGCGATGACCATTCCGGGCCAGCTTTCCGAAAACTATGGCTGGAC
>Ga0105049_10002298_pt1 | contig 22582 bp, 17 predicted proteins | sample MAT06_FD_78087 | JGI IMG/M metagenome (GOLD analysis project Ga0105049, IMG submission 78087) | Freshwater microbial communities from Lake Fryxell liftoff mats and glacier meltwater in Antarctica - MAT-06 | ecosystem: Environmental > Aquatic > Freshwater > Ice > Liftoff microbial mat | place...
CCTCACCCGCGTGCCGCTTGTTGGTCAAACGGGTGGAGAGGCTCAATGTCTTACCTGGCTCGACAATCTCGATCTGGACAGCGGGGGCCAGCGTGCGGGCGTAGTGTGCAAAGAGATGGGGCGGCGCGCTTAGGAAACTAGGCCGCCACCAGCCCATGCCCCAGGGATGCAAGGTGCCCCAGTGGATCGGAATCGCGACCGTGGGTTGTAAGAGTGTTAAGGCTTGCGCAGCGCGCTCGGGTGTCATATGCCCAACGCCCAAGCGAGGCCCCCATCCCCATACGGGCAATAATGCTAGATCGAGTTGGCTTCCCCAATCGCTCATGCCCGGAAAAAGATCAGTATCACCGGCAAAATAAATCTGCTGTGTACCGCGAATCACATAGCCCAAGCAGTGGGCCGTGGGGCCAAAGGGTGGTCGCCCGCCACCATGATCGGCATAGGTCGCCTCGATCATCACGTTGTGCACATAGGTCTTTTCGCCAATTCCTAGCTCAACGACCTGGGTAAATCCCTGCCGCCGTAGCAAGGCCGCTGTACCGCGCGGCGCTATCACCAAGGTCGCTCGGTCCAGCAGACGCAGCGAAGGCAGATCGAAATGATCCAGGTGCAAATGCGAGATCAACACCGCATCAACGGCTTGCAGGGGTGCGACGACCAACCCCTGCTGACGCAAGAGAAACCCGCCTACCGAACGGCCCAAAATCGGGTCGGTCAACAAGCGCACACCATCCATTTCAATCAACAGGGTGGCGTGACCAATATACGTTAAGCGGGCAACTGAACTCATGATTTTTCTATTTAAATCGATCAAGGCTATTCCAGAAAAATAAGTATCCATACTGCATTCCGATTGGACATTTTATTTTTCTAAATGGCCTAACAAACACAACTTGCAACAAGACTGGCACCCTGCAAGTAATTGTATTCACGGGATCATCTACATAAATTTTACCTCTACTGCAAGAAATGAGATAATTCCCATACGAGTTGATCCAACGTCCATCAAGGCATCACCCTTTTCTGCTCCATCATTTTTTTGTGCCATCCATAGAAACATGTCAAGAGGAAAATATTATGTCACTCCCTACCTCATCACCCAATTCATCACAGGGCGCGCGCATCGCTGTCTCAACTTGGAGCCTGCATCGCACGTTGGGTCGGCTTGCCCCGTATGGCCCAGAAGCCAATGGTGCCGTACCGCCGCGCACAGGGATCGCGCCCGCGCTGCCCCTGCTCGATCTGCCGGCGCGCCTGGCCGCCCTTGGTATTCATAAAGTGGAAATCTGCCATTTTCATCTACCCAGCCGCGAGCCCGCCTACTTGCATCAATTGCGCGATGCACTAGAAAAAGCGGAGATTACGCTTTGGCAATTGCTCATCGATGGGGGTGATATTACCCACCCCGAATACGCCGCACGCGATCTGGCTTGGACAGAGGGTTGGATTGACGTGGCAGCCACGTTGGGCGCGACGCGTGCGCGAGTCAGCGCGGGGAAAGCGGAACCAAGTACAGCCACCTTGGCGACGAGTCATGCAGCGCTGACGCGCCTGGCGGATTATGCGGCGCAACGCAATGTGCGCCTGATGACAGAAAACTGGCACAATCTGCTGGCCAAACCAGAACATGTTTTTACAGTGCTAGATGGGTTGGACCAGATCGGCTTGCTGGCCGACTTTGGCAATTGGGGTGGTCCGAGCAAGTATGATGACCTGGCCCAGATCTTGCCACGTGCCGAATCTACCCATGCCAAAGCCCATTTTACCGCACCTGGCGTAATGGATCAGGCTGATTATGTGCATTGTCTAGAGTTATGTCAGGCAACCAACTTTGCTGGTCCCCATTCGCTTATATATGACGGGCCAGACAGCGACGAATGGGCCGGTTTACAACAGGAACGAACGGTTGTGGCCGCCTATTTGTGAGCGCAGGGGCCGATGGCGAAAATTAATCCAGGCGTTCGCCATCGGCCTGTCACCTACCGAATCGCCTAGCGGAAAGGCACTTCAATGACCAATGCCACGGCATCTTCGGTCACAGTAACGCTAGAAATAGCACCCTCTTGCTGCTGATTGATCTGCTCGGTAAAAGCTCTGCTCAACTCGCTGTTGATCTGTTGGATAACAGGGCTGTCCAACTCAATCCCAGGGATATTGACGGCATTAATGCCGACATTAAGCGCGCCCTGTTCTAAAAGCAGTTGTGCATCGAAGCTGCCTTCTACGGGGCTGCCCCCTTGGTTGCGTGTGCCAAAGACGCGGATGGTATCCGGTGCCTGGAAATCGATGTTGGTAATTTCACCCAACAAGGTATCGCCATTGATCGCAACGACACTCTCCTGGGCCTGGGTTAGAAGCGTATTCAGGATTGCCTCGTCCAGGTTAATTGTGATGGTAACTGCGCGGGTATTGATCCCAAAATTCAGTGGCCCACAGCCGGTCAGCACAAGCATAACCAGGGCTATGGCGGTAAATAGTCTGTAATGTAGCTGTTTCATCGTACAATTCCTTTCAGAAATGTAATTTTATTTTTGCAAAAATATGAGAATAGGGTGCCTCAGTCTCGCATGAAATCAATGAGCCGTCTGTTAGGTTTCTCTCTGTTGGACAGCGGCCTACTTGCGCTACAGCGTTCCGTTTGCGCAACGACCCTAGATAAATATATGTCATTTCATTGAAACAAAGGTCAAAGCCAATTTGCAGCAATAGGCACCTCCTGGCATGATAAGCACAGCAGCGATCATGGCCTATCACAGAGTCTTCTTGGATCAACAGGTGAATGCAGCATTTCTTTCGTCGTTCGGATCTGCGCCAGCTATTGGCAATGTTGCGCCTCTTGCTGTTGTTTATAGTAGCCTGCTCCTTGGTCATCGCAACCGGCCTTGCTGTACAAACGGCACAGGATGCCAGTCGCGATCTAGGGGTGCCGCAGTCGACCATTGACAGCGCTAGCTATCCACAACTGCCCTTTCTGGGTATCAACGTTGCGCTGGAACAATATTCACCTACGCAACGCCAGACAGCACTGGCAACTCTTCAACAAAGCGGCTTTGGCTGGGTGCGCCAACGGCTGGATTGGAGCCTGCTTGAACCGTTTCCTGGTGGCTATGATTGGCAACTGAGCGATGCACTCTTGCACGATATTATCGCCAGCGGTCTCGTTCCGGTGGTAGTATTGGATGGCAGCCCGGAGTGGGCGCGTGCAGTCGAAAATATCGCCCCCACGGATAACCCCTTGGCACCGCCTGCCGATCCCGCAACCTTTGCCCGCTTTGCCGCAGCATTCGCCACCCGCTACCGTGACACCCTGCGTTTCTACCAGATCTGGGATGAGCCGAACATTGCACCACACTGGGGCAATCGTTTGATCGAGCCTTTTGCCTATGCGCAATTGCTCAAAAGCGCGGCCCCCGCCATCCGCGCCGCCGACCGGGATGCGCTGATCATCACCGCGGCACTGGCCCCGACGCGCGATCGAGGACATTTGGCGATCGATGAAATGTATTTTCTGCAACGGCTCTATGCGGCGGGTGCGGCGCCGTTTTTCGATGTGGTTGCGGCACAACCCTTTGGCTTTGGGGCTACCCCCAGCGATGTACGGGCGCGCCCGACAAGCTTGAACTTTCAACGGGTGAAACTCCTGCGCCGCGCGATGGTGGCGGCGGGCGATGGGGCTAAACCGATCTGGGCTGTGCGCTATGGCTGGAATACGCATCCGCATTCGCCGTGGCGCACAGTGCGCCCAACCGATCAGGTTGCCTTTGCCACCGACGCGCTTACACTAGCACGCCAACACTGGCCCTGGGTAACCGCCATGGGGTGGGCCATTGACCAGCCTGCCCAACCGCGCACCGATAGCATTTGGGGATTTGCCTTGACGCCCGCCCTGCGCGCTGCCTTTCGCAGTTGGTCGCCTGATGGTGTCAGTGCAAGTGGCGTAACAGTTAGTGACCCACCCACTTACCCGGATTACGGGCGCTGGGCCGTGCTGCTAGTCAGCTGGCTTCTGCTGGGTTGGCGCGCCGTAGCAGCGCTACGCATTTTGCCTTTGACGCAATGGCGCAATAGGTACGCAACCCAATCCCTGTTACGCAAGGGAGTGGGTTGGCTGGCCCTACTAATCCTCTACTATTTTGCCACCTGGCCCCCACTGATTGCGCTGTGCTGGGCTGTTGCCATTCTGCTTATCTCACTCCGCCCAAGCAGTGGATTGACACTGGTTGCGCTCGTGCTACCTTTTTATTTTCAACACAAAGAGTTGGCATTGGTTCATGGGATGGTCGTTGTGCCACCTGCCCATGCGGCCCTCTGCTGTTTGGGGTTGGCGCTGCTTACCGCAAAGCGCCAAGCGCGTTCATTCAACCTGGGTGCTGTCGCACAGCACCTGCACCCAATAGACTGGCTCGCGCTGAGTTGGATTGGCATCAGTTTACTGACGAGTGTCCATGTCTGGCATTGGCCGGCCTATGGGCAAGGGTTCGTAGATCTGGTCATGTTGCCCTGTCTGGCTTATAGTGCGGTCAGGCTGTTGGTCACCACACCCGCGCGCCAAACGCAACTGGTCACCGCGCTGTTTCTGGGGGGATTGGTGGCCGCGCTGATCGGGTCGGTCATGTGGGCGCAAGGCGAGGGGACTCTGGCCGATGGCGTTTTGCGGCTGGTTGGTCCTTATTTCTCGCCCAATCATGCCGCGCTCTACCTGGAACGCGCACTGTGGCTGGGCCTCGGGCTAGCACTCTCGATGCGCGGAGCACTACGGCGGTGGCTTTTGCTGGCAACGGCGGCGGTCGGCGTAGCGCTTGGGCTGACGGCTAGCCGTGGCGCATGGATGCTTGGATTACCAATGGGCGCAGTACTTTTTGCATGGTGTGCGGGGATATTGCAATGGCATAAAGTGATCGCTATGCGACGGTGGGTAGCAGGTTTGGCAGTTTTGGGTGTCGTTGTCGTAACAGGTGTAATTGTTGGGGCAGTCAACGCGCCGTTGAATCTGGTTTTGCATCCGTTGTGGGACCGGTTTACCAATAGCACAACCGTCAGCGAACGTGTGATTACCTGGCAAGCAACTCTGCAATTATGGCAGGATCATTGGCTGGTGGGGGTAGGGCCAGGTGGCTTCTTTTGGCACTATCCTAGCTATCTGCCCTGGCAAGCCCAGAGCGACCCCAATCTGCTACACCCCCATAATTTGTGGCTTGAGTTGGCCGCGGGATGGGGCACGCTTGGTTTGCTGTGGTTTGCGCTGCTTTTGTGGCAGGGAGGACGTATGCTCTACGCCCTAAAACACCAAGCGCCAGCCCAGCCGCAGTGGCAGCAGATTGGCCTTTTTGCTGCCCTGGCCGCGGGCATTGCCCACGCTCAAGTAGACACCTTCGCCGCCCTGCCCGATCTGGCAATTTGGCAGTGGCTGGTCTGGGGATTACTGGTGAATGCAGAACAGAAGTCGAGCCCCGAGCAATAGGGACTGTACGAAAAAAGGGGCAAGTGCTGGCGATACAAACGCCAGCACTTGCCCCTTTACGATCAGAGGAGTAGCTTATTGCAGCGCGACCTTAATATCCAGATCGGCGGCAGGAACAAGCGGCAAGATTTGTTCTTGGACAAAGCCCATCATCGCAGGGTTCGCCAGCGGCGTATCACCCAAGAAAGGACCCGCCAACGTCAAAACGCTTTGGAGTGAGGCATCGTCATAGTTCAACGTCAATGCGGTTGCGCCATCCAACAGAATGTTCAATTGACCAGGGTTGGTGTCTACCTGCAGTTCGCTGGCGTTCAACCCGTCCAGGATCTGTGTGACATTGGCTGGCAACGCCATTGGCAACGTAGGCAATGTATCCAAACCACCCAGGGTTTGAATCGAGCCACCACTATAGGTTGCATTCAAATGCAACACAGATACTGGCCGACCAGTTACATCCGCCATTAAAGTTTTGTTGATTTCACCAACAGGGGCCGCTTCCACACCGGGCATGGTAATCGCCGTCTTGATCGAACCCATCTCTTGAATCAGGCTCAACCCCTGGTTAATCATATCGGGCTGAATCCCGGCGATAGGAGCAATAATGCCGGCCAGCATTTGCATAGATTCAGGTGTCCAGGTAATTGTCGGCAGGGTTTGCCCGTTGGTAGCGAGGAAGATTCCTTCTTCGCTAATTTCAACGTTGAGTTGTTGCACACCAGCCTGTTGTAACTTTTGCAGCATATCGGCAGGCACAGCATTCGCCGCTGCAGCCACACCAAAGACGGTCAGTGAACCATCTTCGCTGATCGCCACAGGCACTTCGCCCAAGCTGATTTCACCAATCGGCTCGCCGGTAAACGAAACAGCCACATCCAAGGCAGTGCTTTGCAACATGGGCAAAACGCTGTTCAAGGTGGGAGCCAACGCCGGCGCAAAGGCCGCAACCACTGGTTCGACGCGCGCTAATGATTGGCTGTCGTAGGCAATCCCGGGCAATGGGCGACCATTCATCGACAGTTGAATGCCATTAGGGACTGTCGTAACCTGGAGATTCTCAATGCCAAATGAAGTGAGCATTGCCAACGTCTCCGCCCGCAACAGGGGACCAGCGACACCCAGATCGGCAGCAGCCAAGCTACCAATGCTCAGATTGCCTTGTGGATCAAACGCAATGCCACCCAGTTGGAAAGGTCCAATCGTTGGTTCCACTGGTTCGGCCAGAGCAGTCGTCTCCTCGCCATTCCAGCGCATGTCGGGGGTCGCGGTATTGGCAACATCGATCGATGCGCCCAAGCCAATTTGGCGCAACCAGGGCAACGCACTGGCGATCAAACCGGCATTCGGGATATTGGGTGCATTGCGAATCACATCTTGCAGGGTCGCCACTGATTCGGCGTCCCAAGTGACATAGGGCAGTGGTTGCCCATTGTCATAAATCAAAATCCCATTATAGCCGAACCGCACTTCAAGTTGTTGGATGTTGGCGGTCTGCAATTGTAGCACGAGCGCAGGGTCCACATAACTAACCGTGAGACCAAACAGGCGAACCGCGCCATCGCTCTGAATTGTTACCGGCAGGGAAGGCAGGTTAAACCAGGTTTTACCCGTTGTGCCACCACCGCAGGCGCTCACCACCAAACTGACAACGAGTGCAACCGCGCAGATTCTAACAAACCTTGGTTTTGCCCGCATTTGCAGTCTCCTTTGTGCTGATAGCCGTATTGCGCATCCTGTGTAAACTCTTAGTGGCTTCGTCGTGAAGTTTGTAATACACGTTAGAGATACACAGCGTAGTATACGACCGAGTTTTTGGATAAAAAATGTGGTACTTGTACAGAGAATTTCTATGAGTATAGTTTTGAAAAATGATACACCAATTCGAGTGAAGACACAAGCGCCCTTCAAGCTAGTTTTCAGTAACTAGCGATGTCGTACGCCGGTGCTTCAACGCCGCGATCATCGCATCTTGATCGCTCCACGGATATTCTGTATCGCCAAAACACATGCTACGCTCGTGCCCTTTGCCAAAGGCTGCGACAATATCGCCCGTGCGCGCCATATCGACTGCGAATTGAATGGCGGCGGCACGATCTGGCACCACGACAAAGGTATCGGCCTGGGCAAATTCCTGCACACCAGCACTGATTTCCGCATTGATGGCAGCGAGCTCTTCGGTGCGTGGGTCTTCTGCCGTAACCACCGTGAAATCGGCCAAGCGACCACTGACCTGTCCCATAAGCCGCCGTTTGGCAACATCGCGCAGGCCGGCACTGCCGAAAATAGCAATCAAGCGCCCGGGCCGACCTTGCTCATCATGGCTCACCATTTTGCGCAGCGTCAGCAAGGCCCGTTCCAGGCTCACGGGCGAGTGCGCAAAATCTACCACTGCCAAAAAGGATTGACCACAATCAATGCGCTCCATGCGCCCCAGCACACCGGCAAAATGAGCGATGCCGGCTTGGATCACAGCCGGCTCCAGGCCCAGTGCCAGCGCCACTGTTGCCGCGCACAACACATTCGAGACATTAAATTCGCCAATTAACCCTGTCTCTACAGCAAATTCCCCACCCCACCAGCGCAAGTGAAAACGTGTGCCGTTGGCGGCATAGTCAATATTTTCCGCCGCCACGTCCAACCCTATCTTTCCCGCGGCGGCAACACCATAGGACCGCACGGCCACGGCCTCAACATGTTGGTTGGCTTCTTCTGCCAACACTGCTTGCAGCGCAGCAAAACTGCCTTCATCGTCGGCGTTGAGCACGGCACAGCGTGGTATGCCGGGCTTGGCGGGTGAAGCATAGAGCGCCCGGAAGAGCAGGGCTTTGGCGGCGACATAGGCCGCGCGACTGCCGTGCTCATCCAGATGTTCGTGGGTAATGTTGGTCACCGCGGCAATATCAAAATCAACGGCCGCCACGCGGGCTTGATTCAGCCCGTGGCTTGTGCTTTCTACCACGGCATAACGACAACCGGCATCGCGCATTTGGGCCAGCAAGCGTTGTACGTCGGGCGCGTCCGGGGTCGTGACATGAAAGCCTGTATCAATCTCTGCGCCACCAATGTGCGCGGCGACAGTGGTAATGACACCAACTTGCCCTTGTGGTTGCACGGCAGTTTGGGTGGCAGCTTTGAAAACTGCTTCTAAGAGCGAACAAGTGGTTGTTTTGCCATCAGTGCCCGTCACGCCGATGGTGGTCATGGTGCGGCTGGGGAAATCATAGAGAGCAGCCGCACAAAGCGCCAGCGCCAACCGGCTATCTGCGACTTGAATATAGGGTAGCGTAGGTGATAGTTCAATGCCTTGTTGTGCAAGCTCGGTTGGCGAGCGTGTGCCAATGACAGCCGCCGCACCCCGTGCCGTTGCCTGGGGAATAAAGCGATGGCTATCGGTAGCACGCCCTTGCCACGCCACAAAGAGCGTCTGCGGCTGCACCTTGCGGCCGTCAAAAACGACCTGTTCGATCATGACCAGGGTTGGGTCGCCGGTTGTATGGAATTGATAGGCGGGTATATAACTGAGTAATTCGGCTAGCGAGCGCATAGGGTCCTATGGATAGTATAGCTAGGCAACTGTGCTTTTCAACTGTGTAACGCGACAACGCATTAGATATCGCGCGGCCCGCGCACGATCGAAAGACCAGCCATCACAATCACCGCGACGAGCAACACACTCACACCCACCATCACCGGCGGCAAACTTGAATAGACAATGGCAGCGACATCAATTGGCGTGGGTGTATTGGTCGGTGTCAGCGTGTGCGTTGGTGTCGGTTCCGGGGTTGGCGTGTCAGTCACCGTCGGCGTGGGGGTAATCGTTGCCGTTGGTACCTCGGGCGTTGCGGTGTCGGTCGGTGTCGTGGTGGGCGTTGGTGGGACTTGAGGAATCTCCACCGTAATAATATTGACGCCGGTCAGGCTCTCGCTATTGGTGATGGGCAGGGTTGGCGAAATAATGGCTGGCGCTTGCGCCACATCAATACTGGTACCCTCTGGCGTTGGCGAAGAGATCAATGTCGTTGTTATCGACACAGGCAAGGGTGCCGTAATCGGCACGCCAGCAGTCAATGTTGGCGTTGCCGCCACCGTTGTGGGTGTCTCAAATAAGGCAGGCACAGGTGTTTCCGTCACCGTTGGTGTCGGGGACAGGGTGGGTGTCTCGGTCGGCAGACTGGTTGGCGTTGGTGTATCCGTAGGGACGGGGGTATCCGTTGGCGTAAATGTCGGTGTGGCAGTGGGCGTTTCCGTCGGCGTATTGGTGGGGGTTGCCGTATCGGTCGGGGTCGGTGTTGGCGTAAAGGTCGGGGTCGCCGTGGCTAGCGCCGCCCGTACATTGATGGCCGGCATATCCGCAATCGACCCAAATGTAACACCCTCATCATCACTGCGCAGCACCCAATTGGTCACTGTACCGGCATAAATTGTGCGCGGGGCTTTGGGCGTATTGGAAACCGCATAGACCACCCCATCATAGGGCACGCCATTGAGGGTTGCCAATTGCCAGCTATCGCCAGCGCCCGTCCACAAGCCATTTTCGGTGGCGACCACAATCAAGCGTCCCGTTGTCACCACATCGTAGACAACCGTATTGGGAAAGCCAGCCATGCGCTCCCAAGTATTGCCGTCAACGCTTTGGTAAAGGCCATTGCCCGTACCGGCGTACAGCACATTTTTTTCCACCGTCATGCTAAAGACGATCTGATTATTGGGAAACCCAGCCACCAATTCCCAGGTGGTAGCAGCGGCAGGCAAGCGATAGATACCGGCGTGGGTGCCCGCGTAGAGCACATCGCCATATTGAGCTAGCTCGCGCACCCGGCGCGCTTCGCCAGCCAGACCGGCATCTAATTTCTGCCAGCTATTGCCGCCATCCTCACTGCGAAAAACGCCATCAAAGCGCGTACAGACATAGAAGACGCTTTTGCCGCCTTCAATGTCCGCATACAATTCGCCAACAGCGCTATTTTCCGAGAGCAAGCCCCGAAAATCAATTAACTCTTCCCAGTTTTCCCCGCTATCACTGCTGCGAAACAGATTCCCAAAGCCACCATCACCCGCCAACACAATGCGCGGATTCTGGGGATCGAAAGCCAGACCGGCAATACTGATATTTTCGAGCAACCCTTGGGTAGCAGGTGACCACGCAATCCCGCCATTGGCGCTGCGATAGACACTGGGCGGATCGGGCGCATTCAAGGTGCCAGCCAGCACCTTGTCAGGCGCGCCAGGCATGACCGCCACACTGATAACGGCATTGCGCGTGGGAATAACCCCACCTTGCGCCCATGCCCAGGTTGGTAGCCAGAGTAATAAGAAGATCAAAGCTAAACCGCAGAAGGGCGCCAATCTACCAATGTAGTGTTGAAGCCCATGCCAACGGTGTGCAGAAAACCAGTCATTCACAGGTGAGATTATACCTTATGTCGCTTCACCCAGCCAACAGACCGCAGGCTAACCGTAAATTTGGCCGACAAGATCAGATTCAGAGAGAAAGCTAGCCGTAGACAAAACAAACGTCAAGGACCATGGCAACGAAACCGGGACCTTGACGTTTGCAACTCTGTTACAATATTTGCACTACACTAGCGACACAACTTGTCAGCGTATACGCTTCGCCAACCAGCAACTAGAAAACGAGTGCGAGCAACTGACGGGAAGCGTTGTCTGCCCAGTCGATCAGATTCGGCGGATAGAGACCGATCCAGAAGGTGGCAACCACACACACGATCAACGCCAGTTGGACAGGGATACTGATAAACAGCGGCTTCTTGTCTTCGACATGGGCACCAAAGAACATTGCACGCACGACATTCAAATAGTAGTAGGCAGCAATTGCAGCGTTAATGGTCGCAATGGCAGCCAACCAGAAATATTGATGCTGAACAGCGGCCCCAAAGACATAGAACTTGGCGATAAAACCACCCGTCAGCGGAATACCCGTTAGACTCAACATAAAGAGAAACATGGCAAATGCCAGCGATGGAGAACGTTGCGAGAGGTTCTCAAAGCCTTCAATATTGGCGCTGCCAGTATCCTCTTCAACGGCCATCACCACCATAAAGGCACCCACATTGGTGAATAGATAGGCGAAAAGATAGATGAGCAAGCCATTGAGGCCGTTCATGGTCAAGGTAGCAACTGCCCCTTGCTCACTGGATACGACAGCAACAAGACCAATGAGAATGTAGCCGGCTTGGGCCACCGAGCTATAGGCCAGCATACGCTTGACACTGGTCTGGCGCAAGGCCATTAGGTTGCCAACACTCATCGTAAAAATGCTGATACCGGCCAAGATCGGGATCCAGTCGGAACGAAAGGCACCAAAGCCCACAATAAAGACACGCGCCAACACAGCAAACCCCACTGCTTTAGAGGCCGTGGATAGATAGGCCGTGATCGGCGTAGGTGCGCCATCGTATGTATCCGGTACCCACTGATAGAAAGGCGCAAGACTTGTCTTGAAGCCCAACCCCACCAATATTAACAGCATGGAGATCAGCGCCACCGGTTCCAAATGCACATTTTCTGCAAAGGCCTGGCCAATGGCTTGCAGGTTGAGAGAACCCGAGGCACCGTAGAGCAGGCTCATACCATAGAGCATGACTGAAGAGGCGACAGAACCGTAGAGAAAATATTTGACGCCAGCTTCAGTGCTACGTTTATCTGTGTAGACAATGCCCACCAGAATATAGCTGATAATCGAAAGTGATTCGATTGCCAGGAAAATTAAAAGCAAATTGTTTGCGCTGACGGCAAAGCTCATGGACATGGTGACAAAGAGGAAAAGTGACCAAAACTCACCTTTGCCCGTCACGCGGCGATTCATAAAAGCGCCGCCCGAGACAGCCACAAGCAACATTGCCGAATAGATTGTAATTTTTACGAAAAGGCCAAATGGATCAACATCAATCACCGATAGCGCGGTAAAAGGTTCGCGCACGACCGGCCCGGCCAAAAATTGACCAAATTGTGCAATCACGCCGATTAACCCAACAAACAAGAACAACACAGAGATGGCCATATAGCCACGTCCCGAATCATTCTTATTGCCCAACGTGGTGTCCAGGATCAAAATGAGCAAACCACCAAAGAGCAGGATTATTTCTGGCAAGATCGACCCAAGTGAACCGACTGTTACTTCGCTCAAGGTCGCCCCCTTGTATACAAAAAGGTAGGTCAGCAAGCAGTAGATGTTCTAGTGTACGCTACTGCTTGCTACGCTACTTTGATTACAGAATACCGTGAATAAAGTCGATCAACTGCACTGCCGCGCCGTTGAAGTAATTCAAGATCAGAGTTGGGAAGATACCCAACACGAACATAGCAATGATCAAGGGCCACAGAGTGATCTTCTCAAAGGCAACCATGTCGGTCGGGCCATCTGCATGTTCGCCCTGGGCTGTCGTCCAATGATGCACCTTGTGTTCATCATATTCGCCCAGAAAGACGCTTTGTATGATGCGCCATAGAATATAGACAGCCGTCATGACAATACCAATCGAGCCGAAAGCAGTCCAGTAGGGGACAATCGCAAACGCACCGCGAAAGGTAAAGAATTCAGCCCAGAAGCCAGCCAGCCCAGGCAACCCAAGGCTCGCGAAGCCGGTCACGAGCATAAACGCATAAAAGTATGGCGTCTTGGAACTGAGACCGCCAAACTTGGCTAGCTCGCGCGTATGGGCCCTTTCATAGATGATACCTACCAACAAGAACAAAGCACCGGTGATAATGCCATGGTTGAACATCTGCAATGTAGCACCGTTAATTGCCATGACAGCACTATCACGCAAGACTTCTTCGGAAAGGTGAAATACCTGCGAAGCTTGTTGTAACCCTTCGGGCGTAATCACCTGTGCCGCCGCGCCAATGCCCAACATGACATAACCCATGTGCGAGACCGAACTATAGGCAATCAAGCGCTTCAAGTCAGTTTGCGCTACGCAGACAAACGCGCCATAGACGATAGCAATCGCGCCCAGCGCCACAATCCAGAGCGCCCAATACTGGCTGGCGGTTGGATAGGTTGGCAGCACAATGCGCAGCAGGCCATAGGCACCCAGTTTTAGCAAAACACCGGCCAAGATCACACTGCCAGCCGTGGGTGCTTCCGTATGTGCGTCGGGCAACCAGGTATGGAAGGGAAAGCTAGGCACTTTGAAGGCAAAGCCGAAGAAGAACCCCCAGAAAGCCAAACTGGTCAGCAAGAGGGCATCCGATGCAGGCAGATTCTGGAAAGGCTTCAGCGCCGCGGCATCCAAAATGTCAAAGGTACCAGTGGCAAAATAGGTACCAAGAATGGCCAGCAACATAGCAACCGAACCGATCAAGGTATAAATAAAGAACTTGATCGAAGCATAGTTGCGATTGGGGCCGCCCCAAATGCCAATCAACAAATACATGGGCACCAAGCTGATTTCCCAGAAGACGTAGAAGAGCACATAATCCAATGCCATGAAGACGCCGAACATGCTTAACGCCAACAACTGGAACATGACAAAGTACTCTTTTACGCGCGTGCGAATTGTGCCAGCGCTGTAATAGATGCTAAGTGTCGAGAGCAGCGCCGTCAGAAAAATTAGCGGAACACTCAAGCCATCCACGCCCAAATGGAAACTGACATTTAATGCTTCAATCCAGGGCACCTTGACTGAGAATTGCATCCCTGTTGCATTAAAATCAAAGGCAAAGAGCATGTAAATGCTCAAGCCCAGAGGTAGCAAACTGGCAAAGATCGAACCCCATTTAATTGCCTTCTCATTGCTGGACATCAACGCAAGGATGGCAGCAACCGCAGGCCAGAACAAAATCAAAACCAACAACCATGAATTTAGGAATTCCATGAATTTTCCCTCCGCAGAGCCTTACTTTTGGAATTCAATCTGAAAGTAAATTTTCTCAAAAAGTTTTGTGACACCAGGGGTAAATCAATAGACAGAACATGGTAGAGTCAGCAGCATAAAGTAGCCTGCATAGGGCTACACAATGGTCTAGTCTATCAATTTACCCGTTTCCCACTACACCAACGTCAAGAAAATTGGCAGCGCCTTGAGCAGCAGCCAAACTGTAACAGAAACAGCGAGCACCATCAAATAGACCTGTACTTGGCCATCTTGCGTATTGCGCAGGATGCGTCCAGCTCCATCCGACAACGTGCCCATCAGGTTGACCAACCCATCCACCACAATCCGATCAAAGTCTGCCGCGACTTTGGAAAGCCATACGGCACCTTTCCCAATACCATTCACAATCGGATCGATAATCCAGAGATCGTCCACCCAGTAGAGGAATTTAGTGAGCGCAAGGGTTAGCGCAACAATCGTATTTTTGTATAATTCATCAATATAGTATTTGTTATGTAACACCAACCAAAACGGTCCTAAGAGCTTACGCAATGGGTCGATCTGGCCTTCTTGCAACCCTTTGCCATAGACGACATAGCCGACGGCCAAACCGCCCAACGCCACAATAACGGACACGGCCAACGGCACAATGTTGAATGTGGGATGGACAGAGTAAAAGCCCAGGTATTCCACATAGGGTTCGAGGAAATGTTCGATCCAGTTGGTAATACCAAACCAGCCAGGAATGCCGAACCAACCCAACCCAATCGCAAAAGGTGTAATCAGAATCAGCGGAATCGTCATAGCCGCCACACTCTCGGGGGCATGCGCCGCCATCTCGGTGCGTGGCTTGCCCAGGAAGGAGAGCCCAATTTGACGCATGGTGTAGAAAGCGGTGAGGAAGGCCGCGATCGCCAGCGTCCAGAAGACCCAAGTATTGCCACCATACCACGCACTGGCCAGAATTTCATCCTTCGACCAGAAGCCAGCCGTCAAGAGCGGGAAACCACTCAGGGCTAGACCACCAATAATAAAGGTGTAAGCAGTACGCGGCATACGATTCAAGAGACCGCCCATGTTGCGCATATCTTGCGGATCTTCGGGATCCAACGCACCATCGGGGCGCGGAATCAAGACACGTGTCGTATGCGACTCACCCGGTGCCCCATGCCCATGATCATCAGCGTGCGCAGCATCGCCATGACCATGTCCGCTGTGTTCATGCACATGATGCAGCCCATGCTCCACCCCATGAATCACGCTGCCCGAACCCAGGAAGAGCAAAGCTTTGAAGAAGGCGTGAGTAATCAGATGAAAAATGGCGGCTACGTATGCGCCAATACCAATTGCCGCAATCATAAAGCCAAGCTGGCTGATCGTCGAGTAGGCCAACACGCGCTTGATATCCCATTGCGCCACGGCAATTGTCGAAGCGAAGATCGCTGTAAACGCGCCAATAAAGGCTACAAATTGCATTGTATTCGGCGATACTTCACCAGCTACATAGAAGAGCGGGAACATACGCACCAACAAGAAGACACCTGCCGAAACCATGGTCGCCGCATGAATCATGGCGCTCACGGGTGTGGGGCCTTCCATAGCATCGGGCAACCAGACATGTAATGGGAACTGTGCACTCTTGCCTACCGTGCCAAAGAAAATTAGCACAGCAATGGCCGCTACCCAAGGTACAGTCACATTAACCAACGGAATCGTAACCATTAACTCGCCGAGGTGGTGCAGATTTTCAGCTTTCAGAATATCGCTGAACATCAAGCTGCTGGGGTCGCTGTGAATGTAGAGGAATATCATGCCGATCAACATGATCACATCGCCGATGCGTGTGGTCATAAAGGCTTTGATCGACGCGGCTTGGGCAGATTTCTTTTCATACCAGAAACCAATGAGTAGGTAACTGCACAACCCCATGATTTCCCAGAAGATAAAGAAGGTAAGCAGCGAGTTGGAAACTACCAAGCCAAACATCCCTGTTGCAAAGAGACTGATATAGGCCATAAAGCGGCTATAGCGTGGGTCTTTGCCTTGGCGGTAGGCTTCCGGGTACGCCTCTGGCTTGAGATGGGGCGGGAACGTCATATAGCCACTGGCATAGACAAAGATCATGACCAGCAGAAACGACGACATGAATAACATGAGCGCATTGGCCGGATCAATTTGATAACCAACAGAAATCGCGCTTCCCCCTGTTGGAATCGAAAAGAGTTGCCCCTCTACCGGATGTTCACCAAAATGGTCAGTGAGGAAGGCAGAGAATGCAATTGGCCAGCTCAATAATAAGCTAATCACAACACCGCTGATCGCAGCAATCGCACTGACCGTCTTATTGGGGTTCAAAAAGAGGACAATTGCCAGAAAAGCTAAAAAGGGTGGAACAGGAACCAGCCAGGCTAAATTTAGAAATCCATCCATGAGCAAACCTCATCTGTCATGACCTAATCACCCTACAGTGATGTAACGGTGACGTAGATTCTCAATCGTTTCCTAGTAGCGATAGCAGTATATGGTAAATTGTGTGTAGGTCAGCTTAGTCCGTTTTGCATGAATAAGCGCGCAATTCAGCATACACTAATAACGACGTTTACGCAGTTCAATAAAATTACTAATACCAAACCCAATGAAGGCACCAACTGTGGCAAAAATCAAAAATAACCAATCATTGGGCAATTGCAAGAGCGTCCCAATCGCAATTGCGATTGCTGCCCCACCAATGGCGGAAAAAAGAAGGCGCTGTTGCTCAGACTTTTTTTGTTTCGCCTCATCCAGCAAGCTGGCAGCGTCGCGAAAGGATGGTACATGCTTTACAATTTCTTTGAGCGCATAGACCGCGCCCGTGTAATTTCCTTGAATCATCTTTTCCTGGGCAAGTTGATAGAGAAATTCACATTGCTCTTCCAACGTACCCGTTAATGTCTGTTTTGGCATTACGTTTTACAAACCTGAACAACAGGACCTTAGCCCTGCAACAGCGTCAATTCATCCAAATTCACGGTCTTGCGGCTGCGATAGACAGAAATGATCAGCGCCAGGCCAACAGCCGCTTCTGCCGCGGCAATCGCAATCACAAAGAGGGCGAACAGCAAGCCATCTAGTTGTTCCACTGCCGCACCATAGCGCCAGAAAGCGACCAGATTAATGTTTACGGCATTCAGCATTAGCTCAATGCCCATCAGGACAGCAATTGCATTACGCCGCGCCAGTGCGGCCAACAGACCACAACAAAAGATAAACGCAGCCAACACAAGATACCAACTCAGAGGAACCATATGATCTTATCCCCAATCTCGATAATTTTGGTCGTATACAAACTTATAGATAAAACCCTTAAAAGTCATAGATACGCTCTCGTGTATTACCAAGCTTATTTGTATGACTTTTAAATGGTTTGTCCATTAGTGGTCTATTGCCGATCGCGGGCCAACAAAATGGCACCAGCTAACGAAACCAACAGTAATACGGCCATCAGTTCAAAAGGCACCAAGTAGGTTGTGAGAAATTTCTGTCCCAACGAAGCAATAATCGCTTCGCCCGTGATGCGGTTGGAAAAAATGCCCCAGGAAAAAGTTTCCAACGCAACAAGGTTCTCTGGCCATGGCATCGAGGCGACCAACCCGCTGAGCACAGCAAAAAGCAATACCATAATCATGATCGCAGTACCGGCTTGGCGATTGAGCGGTGAGGTGGCCCCATACATCATGCCGCGTGTCAACATGATAGCAAAGGTAATCAAGGTCGAAATCGCACCGACATAGACCAGAATCTGGCTGACGGCTAAAAACTCAGCTTCCAACAGCACATAGATACCGGCAATCGCAAACAGTGTACCGACCAAAGCAAGCGCACTGTGAAACAAATTCCGGGCTAGCACGACCATGAGCGCCGCAGCGGCAGCCGGAATCGCCAGCATGACAAAGACCACTTGCTGGATCGACGGCACAGTGGGTGCTGTCTGGATCAATAACTGTTCAATTAATTGATTTAACTGTTCTATCATGGATGCACTTACTTTCCACACTTACTTTCTACACTTACTTTCCAGATGTGTAATTTCGCTCAATCACCAGCATAGGGTTGCATTGTGCCAATCAGCGACTTGGGGCCAAAGGCGCGCTTGGTGCGAACTTGCTCTTGTTTGAAGTGGCTGGTCAATACATTGACAACAATGCCAATCGCAATCACATTGCCGGCCAAAACAGCCACATATTGCAGCCAAACCGGCCCAAAGAGTTTCATCGCCAACATCTGCCAGAGAATCAAGCTCAGAACCAGCGGCACCAATACCTTCCAGGCAAAGGACATCATTTGATCCACACGGACGCGTGGGAAAGTACCTTTGATCCACATGACCAACACATAGAAGGCAAAGGCTTTAATCAAAAAGTAGAAGACACCGAGGATCGGCAATTGATCCACAAATGGACCTTGCCAGCCACCAAAGAAGAGCATCACCCCAATCGCGCCAAGGAAGAATGTATTCAGGAATTGTGCCAGGAAGAACATGGCAAACTTCATGCCAGAATATTCAATATGAAAACCGGCGATCAACTCAGATTCAGCTTCCAGGAGGTCGAAAGGTGTTTGTTCGCTTTCGGCCAATGCACTAATCAGATAGATCAGCGCCATGCCGGGCATCAAAATTACAAACCAACCCAAGCCCAGGTTGAATCCAAAAATATTGAGCGACTGCGCTTCGGTAATTAAACCCAAGCGCATGCTGCCTACCCACAAAACTGGGCCCAACATTGCCAGCACCATGGGGATTTCATAACTCAATAATTGCGCCACCACACGGAAGCCAGCCAGCAATGCATACTTATTATTGCTGCTCCAGCCCGCCATAAGGGCGGCCATAATCCCAATTGAACCGAGCGCGACCAAATAAAGCACGCCGATATTGAGATCAGCACCGATCCAACCAGGAGCAATCGCCACCACGGCCACAGTCAAAATTACCCCGAAGACCGACAGAATTGGCGCTAATGCGTATGAGAGGAAATCAGCATTGGCTGGGCGAATATCTTCTTTAGATAGTAGCTTTAGGGCATCGGCAACCGTCTGCAAGAGGCCAAAAGGGCCAATGCGATTGGGGCCAATGCGATCTTGCATCCGGCTAATCACTTTGCGCGTAATCCAGATCAAAACCAGCGCCAAGACCGGTGCAACACTCGCTAGCACCAATGCGCCAACGGCCAACGCAATGATCGTTGACACTTCTTGAGGGAGCCCCAATCCACCTAAAAGGTTGAAGAGGCTTTCACTCCATTGCTCCATGGTTTTCGTCTCCACCAAATTGATTTATCGTTCCGCAATGGCCAACTAGCCACCTGCTATTTGAGCGAACGAATCGTTAGTTCCACTCCAGTGCGCCTTTACGCCACTCGAGCAAGAGACCCAATAATAGAATCAGCACAAAAGTAATGGCAGAAATCACCGCAAACAGGGATAACTGACTATACGCTAGGGCGATTGGAAAGAGAAAAATGACTTCTACATCAAAGATCAAGAAAATCAACCCAATTAAATAATATTGAGCACGAAACTGTACCCAGGTGTCCCCAATGGTTTCGACACCACTCTCATAGGTTGATGTCTTGATCGCGTCTGGGCGCTTCGGGCCCAACAGCCAACCCATCACAACGGCTGAAGCAGGTACGATAAAGGCAAAGGCACTAAGAATCAGAATAAAACCATACTGAGTAAGCATTATTGAACTCCTGAAGCGGTGCACAAGGCTCGCTAGCTAAGCTGCGTTTGCCACAAATCAATTGCGCTCGCAAATCGTCACACTACTAATGGACAAACCATTTAAAAGTCATACAAATAAGCCCGGTTAATACACGAGAGCGTATCTATGACTTTTAAGGGTTTTATCTATAAGGATCGGTTGGATCGATTTTCGTGTAATCTGTTCTGCGCGCGCTCTGGAACCAAGGGACTATACACGCTTTTGGTTGATGAACGTTCCATTTGTGTAGAATTGAACAAATGATAACTTATGGTAGCATACGACCTGGACAATGGAAAAATTTGCGCGGCAACAAATCATAAAATACAAATTGGAAAAGCGCACAGAGATGACCAAACACAGGATGCCAAAGGATGCCAATTCTTGAGAAGCCTTGAGAAACTATGAGAATCTATGAGGATCAGCAGTGAAACCCAAAGGCAATGTTCGATTTTTCACAATAGATTTTCTAAAGTTGACATGCCTAGATGCTCGTGATAGAATTTACAAACGTTTATGCTATGAAGCAAAAGAGTACATTTTCTTCATTTTGCAGGCTGACTCAACCAGTTAACAGAGCTATGTTAGCGGCGTTGAGTCAATATGTTTTGTTGGCCGTTATATCACTTCGTTCCTTTCACGTACAACCTATATTTCAACACAAACAGTAAATAAAACATGTAGGTAACAAGTAGTTGTTGTTTATATTTTGTTTGCTGTAGTTGTTACTATATGCTGTATAGTTGGTATAGTCATCGCCATGTAGTGTTAACCCGCGCAGTGTTTATTCTGTTGTCAGCAATCAGGTGGATTGCCCAACAACAGCAATCAACCTGTACAGCCGCAATCTGGAGGAAGCAGCTGTGGCTATTGAGTATGTACCTTTACTGATTTTCGTGATTATCGCAACCTTCGTTGGTGCAGTAGCGGTGATCGGGCCTTCTTTATTAGGTCCCCGCCGCGATAACCCCCAGAAGTTGCAACCCTATGAATCTGGCATCATTCCCTTTAACGATGCGCGCAGCCGCTTTCCCGTTAAGTTTTATTTGGTGGCGATGCTCTTTATTTTGTTTGACATTGAGGTGATCTTCCTATTTCCGTGGGCAGCCGTCATGCGCACTCTGCGCGACAATTACTCGATTGCTTTTGCCATCGTGCCTATGGGCTTTTTCCTGTTGGTCCTCATTGTCGGCTTGGTATATGAATGGCGCAAAGGCGCGTTGGATTGGGAATAGGCGTCTGCCGAGCTGAACGATAAACCCATAAAGTCGCACCCGTATGAATACAGCTGTCCAGCATAGGATATGTACGACTTTATCAATGGTTTGTCCATTAGAAATCTCATTATAAGGTGAACAGATGGGCCTTGAAGAACGAATACCCGATGGAATTTTAACCGTCCAACTGGAAAAGTTGGTGAACTGGGGCCGGCAAAACAGTACATGGCCGTTGCTTTTCGGTCTTGCCTGCTGTGCCATCGAAATGATTGCGGCCAGCACGGCGCGGCATGATATTTCGCGCTATGGCTCCGAGCTGTTTCGTGCCAGCCCCCGCCAAGCCGATCTGATGATTGTATCGGGCCGGGTCAGCAATAAGATGGCACCTGTCGTCAAGCGGCTCTACGATCAAATGTCCGAGCCCAAGTGGGTGATTGCGATGGGCATCTGTGCTAGTGCCGGTGGTCCGTTTAACAACTATGCGATCATCCAGGGCGTTGACAAAATTGTGCCAGTTGATGTCTATGTCCCCGGTTGCCCGCCCCGCCCCGAAGCGCTGCTTTTTGCCCTGGACAAGTTGCGCGAAAAGCAAGGGAAAGAAACCTTTGCCAAGTACCGCGAAATTCCCGTTGTTACAGCAGCCGGCCAGATCGATTCCCTGGAAGTGCTGCGCAGAGCGTAACCGGGGCCAGTCCATGCGATTGGTTCGGAAACGCTAGTTTTCACATAATTGTACGTTAGTCACAGGCGAATAGTTTGGAGCGCGCCATGTTAAATGTTTCTCCAGTTTATCGACCATACGAAACGCTGCCCGGGCTCAATGACCCGACGATCCCCGCGCTTGCGCCCCTACCCAGTGGCGAGACGCCGGATACGCAACGCATTGTTGAACGGTTCGGTGAAGGTATTTTGGCAGCCGGTGAACACAATGGGCAACAAGTTGTCCATGTCAGCGCCGATCGATTACTGGATGTAGTCAATTTTGTCAAAACGGATCCAGCCCTGGCCTATGAAGCGCTGATTGATGTCACAGCCTTGGATCGGTCTAAGTTACCCATTCCAGCCGAGGCCGAGCGCTTTCAAACAGTCTATCAATTGCGCTCTTATCAGCACAAAAAGCACCTGATGATCATCTGTTCGGCAGCCGGTGGCAACAATCCGGTTGTCCCAAGTTTGACACCGCTCTATCAGGGTGCCAATTGGCCGGAACGCGAAGTGCTGGATCTGATGGGCTTTACCTTCAAAGGCCACCCCGACCCCCGCAGGATTCTCATGCCCGATCATTGGCCTTACCATCCGCTGCGCAAAGAAATTCCTGAAGGCG
>Ga0105049_10002303_pt1 | contig 22572 bp, 17 predicted proteins | sample MAT06_FD_78087 | JGI IMG/M metagenome (GOLD analysis project Ga0105049, IMG submission 78087) | Freshwater microbial communities from Lake Fryxell liftoff mats and glacier meltwater in Antarctica - MAT-06 | ecosystem: Environmental > Aquatic > Freshwater > Ice > Liftoff microbial mat | place...
GCGACTTTGGATACTGAGAACCGGGAGCGACAAAATGTGGAGCGGGGTGTCGTGCGCGATGTCGAGCAGTGGGTTGAGGAAAACTTCTCGGCAGAGCGCGACACCTCAATCATCGCAGGTCGTCGGGAATGGCACGTGGGGGTGCTAGGGATCGTGGCATCGAAGCTCATGCGCCGCCATCACAGGCCAACGCTGCTGGTGGGATTTGATGACAGCGGCATCGGCAAAGGCAGTGGACGCAGCATCGAGGGACTCTCGCTCACGGCCATGCTCAAAGAATGTTCCCAGCACTTAGAAAAATTTGGCGGCCATGAAATGGCGGCTGGGTTGACTGTGACCGAAGAAGCATTTCCCGCTTTTCGAGCGGCCTTCGAGTCGAGTGCTCGCAGCCGGGCCACACGCGATATTTTTACCCCGTGCTTGAAGATGGATACAGAAATCGCGCTCCATGAACTCGGCTCCAACCTCCTCTCCAGTCAGGATATGATCGAACCCTTTGGCATGGCCAACGAGCAGCCCGTCTTTTTCACGCGTGCGCTGAAGCCAATTGGGACGCCACGCGTGATGAAAGAGAAGCACCTAAAGATGGAATTCGCGATAAATCGCCAACGGCTGGCGGCCGTCTTTTTTAATGCTCAATTGTCCGATCTACCGCCTCCGCCATGGGATGTCGCCTACACACTTGATTGGAATTCTTGGCAGGGAAATGTAGATGCTCAGATGCGAATAGTAGAAATCCGGCACGCGCAATGATGCGTCTCCCCGCAGCGACGAAGCTCGCAACCCTGGAGTGGATTCCGAAAGCTCGACATCCGGGACTCGCTCGACTTGGGCTTGCGACTTTGGGAGATTTGCTGCGCCATTTCCCCAAGAGACACGAAGACCGACGAAAGTTTGACCGATTTCCATGCGAAGCGTCGGAGGTCTCAATCTGCGTTTTTGGTGGAGTTAAAAAAACAAAATACCAGCGATTCGGTGCTCGCAGAATTTTTGAAATCGTCGTGGCCGAGGAGAATGAGAATGCCCTAAGCACGCCGCTCACATGCCGTTGGTTTAACATGCCGTGGATTGCAAAAATGATCACCGGGGGGGATCGCATTGTTTTGTATGGTAAGCCACGTCTGCGGGGGAAAACCGTGGTGATGGAACACCCGGACTTTGAAATTATCGAAGAAGAAGGCGAGGCCTCCTTGCACTTCGATCGCATCACTCCAGTGCACCCTGCCGGCGATGGCATTCCAGCGCGCGTGCTGCGGGAACTTATTCATCGTGCACTTGCCGTGAGCGAGATGCCGGAATTCTTGTGGCCGGAATTGCGGACATTGAATGGCGAAGTCTGGAAGGCAGTCCATTTTCCGGAGAGCATGGCGGAGTTCGAGAGGGCAAGAGAGACATTGGTGCGGGAGGAATTTTTTGCTCTCCAGATTGTTCTTCTCGCCAAGCACCAATCCATACAAACCAATGGAGGCGTTTCGCGCCGAAGCCAAGGAAGCCTTTGGGAAGCCGTAAAAGAGTCTCTTTCCTTTGATCTCACGGCCGCACAGATCCGCGTAATAGATGAAGTGTGCCGCGATATCGCGTCTCCAAAACGCATGAACCGCCTGCTCCAAGGCGATGTCGGATCTGGCAAAACGCTCGTGGCCTTGGCCGCCATGCTCCAAGTGGTGGAGGCTGGCTGGCAGGCGGTGCTGATGGCCCCGACACAGATTCTTGCAGAACAGCACTTCCTCACTTTTCGCCGCTTGCTTGAACCGTTGAGCATTCCGGTGTGGCTGCACACGTCCGCCACTCGCAGCGGCGTGGCTGAGACAGCGCGACCGGGCATTGGAATAGGAACGCACGCCTTGCTCTACGAGAACGTCGCGATCGAACGATTAGGTTTGGTCGTGATTGATGAACAACACAAATTCGGCGTTCTCCAGCGCTCGCGACTGATTGCCCGAGGAGATGCTCCGGATGTTTTGGTCATGACGGCAACGCCCATTCCTCGCACGATGACACAGACGCTCTATGGGGACCTGGATGTTTCCACGCTTGATGAGAAGCCTCCCGGACGTGGCTCGCTCGTGACGGTCGTGCGGGATGACTCCCGCTTGCCAGACATTACGGCTTTTCTCCAGAAGAATCTCGCGCAAGCTCAACAAGCCTACATCGTTTATCCCCTCGTCGAAGATGCCGAAAAGGTGGAATTGAAATCGGCGAAAGTTGCTTACGAAAAATGGAAGTCCATCCTTGCTCCATCCACCGTTGGGCTCATCCATGGAAGGCTCAGCTCGCTGGAGAAAGAGGAAATCATGCGCGGTTTTAGGGCGGGCGATTTCTCCGTTCTGGTGGCGACGACGGTCATCGAGGTGGGTGTTGATGTTCCGCAGGCAACGATGATGTTGATAGAGAATGCAGATCGCTTTGGCCTCTCACAACTTCACCAGCTTCGTGGCCGCATCGGGCGTGGCTCGACCAAATCTTACTGCGTTCTCCTGCATTCCGGAGCGAAGGCAGAGGCCCTAGAGCGACTTGCGATACTAGAAAAAACACTCGACGGATTCGCTATTGCCGAGGCGGATCTCGAAATGCGGGGCCCCGGCGACATTCTTGGTATCGCTCAGTCTGGCCTACCCCCTCTCCGTTTGGGCGACCTGCTTCGTGACCGGGAATTGATGACAGAGTGCCGAAACGCAGCGGGCGCGCTGCTAGCAAGTGATCCCATGTTAGCGAGGCCTGAGCACCGGCTTATTCACGAGCATGTGCAGCAAAATCTCGCTCAAGTTGTCGGCTTGGACGGCTAGCCGCCTAGCCTACCAACCTCGCTGCTCAATGGCATCCATATGCCGAGTGATGGGATCTGTCCGAGGTTCCGCGCGGGGTGGGTCGGTGATTTCGGGAAATTGCCCGCTCAGAGTGTCAAGTTGCGTGGCTTCGAACCAGTTCAAATAGTCGCTGGTCTGCGTGCTGCGCTGGCTGAGAAGTTCAAGAATCTTTCCGTTTTCATCAATGCGCTTTTCCATGTTTTTCCGACGTGGCTTCTCGGCAAGCTGGCTCACGATCGAACGATACTCCGCCACGATGGGCTTGAGCAGCGGATGACTACGAAACTCAAGCGCCAGGAGTTCCGCCCCTTTCTCCCGCATGGCAAAAGGACCTCCCTCGCTACGAGCCAACAAGGGTAGAGCTAGCGGGCCCTTGACTGTGGATTCGGCTGGCTTCTTGGAATCGGCTGAGGCCGCAATATCGAAAATGGCATTGAGGGCCTTGATTGTGCCAGCCACGGACAAGTTCTCGGCGCGGGTGGACGTCGTGCCACGGGCGATCGCAAGCGTCCACAGCTTATTCAGTGAGGAAGCATCATTTTTAAGGGATGGAAATGCCGCAAGAAGCGACTTCAGGGACGCCTCATCCTCGCCAAGAGATACGAGAAATGCACGGATGCCGGAAGCCCCTTCAGGCAACTGCTGCAAGGTGCGAATGAGTGCTAAGGATTGGGCTCTATAGAGGCTGAGGCTTGTGGCCTGTAGCAACTCCGGCTTGAGCCGCAAAAAGTCCTCGAGCTTCGGCGGGCTCTGGCTCTGCAGGAGTGCGGAATGAAGGCCATCGGGAGAACCTTCCGCACGCACTCGAATCTCTTCTGCTAGCCCCTCCACAAGCCATGGTGGGGGAACGCGAAAGGCGCGTCCTGCTCGGAGAGGAGTCTTTTGATAAATGGCTTGGAGGCCCAGAGCTCGAAAAATATCCACCTCGAAGGCGAACGTTCGCAGAACGGCGGCATCATAAATATCGGTCTGAATCTTCAACTTGTTGCCATCGCTCTCATAAATGCGCGTAACAATCGGTGGATTCCCCCGCGGACGCTCTTCGCCCAGACGATCCATGATGATGATTGGGAGCTTGTTGTTTTCGTCCGCTTTCAAGGTCGTCGTCCAAAGAACACTTGCTTCCTCAGCACGACGGGCCATTTGTGTGCGGCGCTTAGCATCTGACGCATAGACCACAAACTGGCCAGACGAACTGGTCGAGCGGGACGAACTTGTCGCCTCCTGAGCAAGCATGGCGCAGGGCGTGACTAGAGACCAGAGGATCGCCTGGACTAAGGATTTTTTGAACCCGACCATGAGAACGTGGCGATTTTAGGAGTGATCACAACGCCTTTGGCCTTCTGCAATAGTTCTGTGGCCTGGGTAAGGCTCGCTAGCATGGACTCGAAGATAGGATGAACTAACGGCAGAAGCATGGGATGAATAGGCATGCGTCCGATCGAGGCACCAACTGTCCGCACGCCAAGGGCACCGGGCGTGCCGTCGGGTGCCATGCGAAGGGTGTAAAAGATGGGGTGTCCGAGACTTTTCTGCTCAATCACAAAGTCGAATGCCCCCTCCCCGTAAATGACAAAAGCCCGTTGAAATTTCGCTCCAAGCCACGAAACGTTCGTGGTGGCAACCGGTTCGACTGCGGCAAGCAGATACGTATTCACAGCTGAGGCTTCGATGCCGGCATCCAGCGGATACTCGCTGCCGAGGTAAAAATGAAGTAGGTCAAACTGGGCTTGGGCGACAGCTTGGTTCGGCGGCTTTCGCTCCGGAAGCCCACTGGGAGCCCTGAGACCTTGAACGATGCACGCCAAGGAAACAGCAATGACGGTTGAGGTAATGAGCGCGGAAAAGAGAAGTCCTGGGACGCTGCGACCACTGCCGTCTGCGGGTCGGATTTTCCGACCGCCGCCTTTACGCTTAGGGAGAGCAGGTGCCGCGCTTCCGCCTGATGCCTCAGCTGCCTTGCCGCCTGCTTTTGAGTTCGCGCTCGTGAGCGTGGGGAGGCGGCCTCCGCAGTTTAGGCAGAAAATGCGTGAATCGTCATTCTGGGTTCCGCAATGTTCACAAGTGCGCATGGTCAGGTGTCCTTTTTTGGGGTGCTAGCTTTTGCAGGCGCCTTGGGTTTTTCTGTAGATTTTTCCGTAGCAGGCTTGCTCTCGGTAGATTTGGTCTCACTCGGTTTGGACTCCGAGCTACTGCTGGATTCGCTTTTCGCTGAGGCCTTATAGCCCTCACTCCGATAATCTGTGATATAGAATCCGCTCCCCTTAAAGAGCAGTCCAGCTCCCGTGCCGATGAGTCTTTTCACGGCCCCATGGCCATACTTTTTCATGCGGCAGAGCGGTGCTGTGCAATGCTTGAGTGGGTCGTCCTTCATGGATTGGTATAACTCAAAGGTCTTCTTGCATTTCTGGCATTCGTATTCGTAGGTCGGCATACTTCAGGCCATGTGGTAGCAGGTAAAAATCCTCTTCGCAAGGGAGTCCGCGATGGAGCTATGCTAACCCCGAGCGCACTTGGGCACGCAGGATCAGAAAAAGCAGGAAGAAGAGCCCGCACGTTGTTGCGATGAGGACTCCGACATTAAACCAGAGGAGCCCAAAGGTGAGGCCGAGGTATTTCTTGGTGGGGCCAAAGAAGACATTGAGGTGACGATTTTCACGATAATCGCTTTGTTCCATTTCCGCCTTGGAAATGAGGTCGGTCACTTTTTGATTCACGTAGAGCTGCTCGGCTGTCACGCCAATACCGGCATTGCGAAATGCCGATCGCTCGAACTTTCCTCCCGAAATGATCTTATCCACTCGACGAAACTGCTCATCAAGAGAAGCCGGCGATGAAGCGGAGAGTCCCGATAGCACGGCTAGCGTGTCCTTCAGGTCTTCTAGACGATCCTCATCGGCAGGGATGGTATTTCTGTTCGCCACGAGCGTGTTGATCTGCTGTTGGATGCGTTCCTGACGGGAGGTGAGCGGATTGCACTTTGCTTGCGCGAAGACGAGTGCTTCATACGACCAGCGTGTAGGCATGAATTCGCAGATCAGCGGCACCTGGAGGTCACTCCGTGTGGGCATCGCGCTATCCGGGTGTTGGTTTGCCCACCGTTGAATCGTGTAGATGAAGTCGAGATTTCGATTCATTTGTTCGTATTCAATTAAGGCACCACTCAGGATGATCTGCGGAATCAGGATCGCCGGAATGATCAGAATTGCCGTCTTGCTCTCGGAGACGAGCGAGGAAATGACAAGGCCAATGGCGGCTCCCGTGCCAGCTGTAAGAAACATGGCGAAAAAAACGATCCAAAAACCGTCGCGCATGGAAAGGAGGGCATTTCCGATCCATGCAAAAAGGGCACACTGAATTATGGCAAAAAAGGCCAAGGATGCCGCTTTCGCGATAACGTAGTAGCTGAGCCGCACATCCAAATTCCTCTCCCGCAGGAGGACAGCACGATCGCGAATGATGTCATCCACACTATTTGTGAGACCCAAGAACATGGCCACCACGAGCGCGAGAAAGAGGTAAGTCGGAATGTGAAAAGCCGAGGCAAAATCATAGACGTCGCTCTTGGAATAGCGTAGCACCGCACCAGTGAGGAAGGCGAGCAGGGGAGCCGCAAGGATCGTCGTGATAAGATTTGCGCGGTTGCGGAATTTGCTGAGAAACGCACGCTTGAGCAGAACCGAGAATTGCTGCCACTCGTCACGCAGGCGCAGGGGTGCTTGACGACGGGCAGGCGGCGGGCCCGTAGGGGCAGCCTCACGCGGTGTGGAGGTGGACTGCACGTCCTTCATCAGGCGATAGCTCTCATATCTATCTCTCCAGTAATCGGGAGAAAATCGGCGAGCGGGCACGAGTTGGCCGCGATTGTTTTCCTCAAAAATAATATCCCCACCAAGGTCACGGAGGGGCGTCTCAAGGACGTCGAAGATAAACTCAGGCCGCGTTTCGCTTGGGGAAGTCACATCGCCGCCGCCGGACCTGAGTAGGTGCTGGTGTTCGGCTTCAGCGAAATACTTGAGCATTTCCTGTGGTGTTCCAAAGAAAACCAACTTGCCGCCACGATCGAGAAGAATGGCTTTCTGGAACATCTGGAAAATCTTCGATGTGGGTTGGTGGATCGTAACCAGAATGATTTTGTTGTGAGCCATGCCACGAATGATTTCGATGACATGCTCGCTATCTTTCGAGGACAGACCGCTGGTTGGCTCGTCGAAGAGAAAGACGTCTGCCGAACTCACCATATCGAGACCGATATTGAGGCGCTTCCTTTCGCCACCACTGAGTGTTTTTTGCTGAGAACTTCCCACGACAAAGCCGCGCCGTTCGTTGAGGCCTAGTTCGGCTAACTTGCCATCAATACGGCGCATTCTCTCGCGGCGCGACAGGTAGGGAGCCCGGATGGTCGCTGCGAACCTGAGGTTCTCTTCAATGGTGAGGTGCTCATCGAAGGCATCGTATTGCGGCACGTAAGTCACGTATTTGCGAAGTGCAGCGTAGTTTTTGTAGAGGGATCGGTTATTGAAAAGTACGTCGCCTTGTGAGGGCGCAAACTGCCCCGACAAAGCCCGCAGCAGAGTGCTCTTGCCACAGCCACTGGCCCCCATCACACACACCATCTCGCCACGGTGGAGAGTAAATGACACGCCATCAGTCGCGATCTGGCTATTTGAAAAACGGCAGGTCACATCGCGTGCCTCGATCGAGCGAATGAGATTCCGCTCCTCCTCAATGAGTCGTTCCGTGAAGTTGCATCGTAGCACTTGCCCGACATCCACACGGATCGTGTCCCCATCTGCCAAGGTAGCGGAATTTCTCACGGGAACGCCTCGCACAAGAATGGGACGATCTGATTGTAAGACGTCCAAGCGCCCCTCGCGCCTGTCGTAGTCGCAGGAAATTCGCAACAAAACATCACCGCCCGGACCGGGCGAGAGCAAGATGTCATCTTCTTCGAGGAGGCTCGAGTTATTGGAGACAAGATATTCGCTTTTCGAGGCCTTGAGTTGGAACCTTCCGCCATAGGAACGCGCACGCCGCCGGAGTTCGCCTAGGTCGAGTTCGCTATCATTATGAAAAATGATTTTGTCTTCAAGGGTCGCTGAGACTTCGCGCTTATCGGTAAGGCTTTCGCCATTGAGCACGGCATCCACATCGCGAAGGGCAAGTACCTTCACACGCAAGCCGAAGGTCACTTGAAGGCAGGAGTCGCGAGAACGATTTTTCTCGAGCCGCACTTCGTCCGACGCGTTTACGGCCACAAAGATTTGCGGCAAAGTGACATTCTTCTTCGCATTGAAGTAAAAAATCAGGTCTGTGTAGACTAGCACCTGATCGTCAATGAGCACGCGTTGGCCGGTGTAGAGTCGCGCAAAATCGCCTGGCTTAAGCGCGCGGCCTTGCACGATGACATTTCGGCCACTGAGATTTTTCAGCAGGACAAGACTTCCATACCGATAGGCATTTAGCCTTTCCTCGGGCGCAAAGTCTGCAAGGACGACATCGGAGTGTTCGGTATGGCCAAAGCTCACCATTTCCAGAGGCGAGGCACCATGTTGATAAATGGTCGGATCGCTCTGGTCGTCGGCATTGAGTTGATAGACGATGTCAATCGCTTGAGCCGCCATGCCGAGTTGGGACATGAAGGAATAATAGGAAATCACCTGGTCTTGCTTTAAGCCAGAGCGCGCAATGAGATCGTAGAGCTGCACGCCGAGGAGAATTTTCCGCTCATCGCTCATTCGACCAGCCAACTTCTGTGCGATCGCTTCAAGGTCTTGCTTCTCTTGCAGGGCATTCCGAAAAAGCTGACGTAAATCGGAGTATACCGCGTCTGGATAGTCGTAGCGTAAAAATCCTAGGCTGGAGTCAATTTCCTCCTCAAGAAGTTCGCCATCGGCCCGGGCGAAGGTTGCCAAGACTTGGATTAAAGTCGGCAGTAAGTTAGGCCCCTCCACCACGGTGCGAGGACGTCGTTGGAGTCGCCTCGCAAGGAGTTTGAGGCCTGCAAACGACTGCCCAATGACGCGCAGAACTCCTTCGACGCGTCGCTGGAGGCCACCCGGACGGCTGGGCTGATGAGAAGCAGGTAGGCTCACTTTTGTTATAAATACTGTTCCCAGCGCATCATTGCAATGCGCAGTGCAGGCTTGCTTTTAATGCGTGCTCTCCGCCGGTGAAAGATGCCAGAGTCCGAGAAATGAGCAACGAGGTTCTTGAGACACAAATTGGCCGGAAGATTCGGACTCTACGCCTATTGCGCAATGCCACACTTGACCAACTCGCGGAGGAGGCACGGCTGACGAAGGGCCAGCTCTCAAAAATTGAAAACGGAAAAGTCTCATGCCCTGTCTCCACTCTCACCCGCATCGCCTCAGCTCTCGGCATCAAAGTAGGAGCCCTCTTCGATACTGAGGATTCTGCAGCACGCGCGATCCTGGTGAAAAAGTCGGAACGAAAACGCATCGTCGGCCGCGGGTCGAAGCTAGGCCATAGCTACGAGAGCCTGGCCTTCGGCTTACCATTCGATAAGGACTTTGAACCCTACTTGATGACGATCGAAGCGAAAAAGATCGATCCGGCCAAAAATGTTTTCAAGCATCCTGGGCATGAACTCCTCTTTCTTCTTGAAGGCCAAATGGTTTATCGCCACGCGGGTCAGAATTACGAAATGGCAGCAGGCGACAGCCTTTACTTCGACGCCATGCAGGAGCACGGCCCGGTGAGCGTAGATGGCTTGCCGGTGAAATTTCTCAGCATTATTTCCAACGTGCCTCACTCCAAATAGCCTTCCTCTCGGGGAAGTCTTCCCAAGGCCTACACGACAGAGAGTGGCCTATTTTTTTTATCCGAGGCGAAGCAGAGATCCATCAGTTTCTGAATTTCCGAGCCACGATGAAAGTCGGGTTGTTCTGCAGAACCCGTGCGAATGGCTCGGATGAAGCGTTGGTAGTTTGTCGGCACGGGCTTGCACGCCACATCGCGCCATGTGCTGGTATCGAGATCGGCACCGCGGCACTCGCGGTAGACATCCGTGCCTAGGTCGGAATCAATACGGATGGTTCCCTTCGTGCCCGCGAGGAGGAGTGCAAGACGGTTGGCGTGGCCGCCGACCCAGCGGCTCGTATGGATTGTTCCAAGGGCACCGTTGGCAAACTCGACCGAGATCACGGCGGAATCATTCGCATCGAGGTCATACTCGCCGATGCGGTCGCCAGGAGCCTTAGGAAACGTGCGCAGTTGGCAAAAGAGGGATTTGAGGGGACCAGCTGGAAAGGTTGCAAAATCTAGGATGTGCACGCCAATGTCGCCCAGCACGCCCTTGCTTCCATGCTTACTTGAGAGCCGCCAAAGCCATGCGGGGGTCGTCCGCCAATCTCCCCACACTTTCGATGGCAGCCATGCTTGAAGGTAGCTGGCTTCGACGTGACGCAGCTCGCCGATCTTCCCCGAAGCAACGGCCTTTACCACCGCTTGGATACACGACCAGTCGCGGTAGCTGAAATTTACCATGTGGATTTTTCGGGCCTTCTCGGCGGCCTTGACCATCGCTTGGGTATCGCGGTGATTCAGCGCAAGCGGCTTCTCGCAGAGAACATGCTTACCGGCTTGAAGACATTGGATGGATAGGGCGGCGTGGAACCTGTCGGGAGTCACGATGCTCACGGCATCAATCGGTGCCTTTGCGAGCATTTCCTCAACGTTAGAAAAAGCTAATGGAATACCATTCTTATCGCAAAAGTCTTTGGCCCGTGTGGCATCCACGTCGCATCCAGCCACAAGGCGACAGCTTTTGTTGCCGAGATAGTTGTTTGCGTGGGACTGGGCCATGCCACCGGTTCCGATGATTCCGACACGTACAATGGGAGGCTTTGCTGGCATAAAAAAAACTATCGAAAACCCGTCTCCGAACGTGACTCTTCCTCTGCATCCGGCGGCAATGGCTCGAGTGCTGGCGCATTCGGGCAGGCATCTGGAATACACACCGTCGCACGCGCCCACCGCACGGCATTGAGAATCACGCGCTGAACTTCAGGTTGGTAATAGGTAGGGTAGGTCTCATGGCCCGGACGAAAATAAAACACTCTTCCATTTCCTCGTTGCCATGTGGCGCCACTGCGGAAAACTTCGCCTCCAGAAAACCACGAAATGAAGAGCAATTCGTCTGGCGTGGGAATCCCGAATGGTTCTCCATACATTTCCTCGGCAGGGATCTCGAAATACTCGCCAATTCCCTGTGTGATCGGGTGATGCGGAGCGACGTTCCAAAGCCGCTCCTTATCCGTGGATTCCCGCCATTTCAGGGAACATGTCGTGCCCAGCAGCGATTTGAAGATTTTGGCGTAGTGTCCGGAGTGCAGCACGATCAACCCCATACCCTCGAGCACCCTGCGGCGAACACGCGCGACCACCTCATCCGCAACGTCCCCATGCGCCATGTGCCCCCACCACAGCAAGACATCCGTCTTCGCTAAGACATCATCATGGAGCCCGTGTTGCGGCTGATCCAGCCATGCTGTGGAGACGTCAATATCCTCTTTCCCGCGCAGGCCATCGGCAATTGCTTCGTGCATACCGTGTGGATAGAGCGCCGCAACTTTGGGATTCTTCTTCTCGTGGCGGAACTCGCTCCAGACAAGAGCACGAATTTTTTGAGGCATGGTAGCTATTTGTTCTATGTTCGCCTCATGCTTGTGTCATGCAGAAATTTCGCATCGTCTCTCTCAGGATAATCGAGGGTAAAATGCAGGCCCCGGCTCTCCTTGCGACTTAAAGCGCAATCCACCACAAGCGAGGCGACGCTCACAAGATTACGAAGCTCCAGAAGGTCTGTAGTCACCTTAAAATTCCAATAAAATTCCTGCACTTCTGCGTGCAAATTTCTGAGCCGCGTCGCCGCTCGCTGGAGACGTTTATCCGTGCGGACAATGCCGACATAGTCCCACATAAGTCGTCGAACTTCCTCCCAGTTGTGGGAAATCACGACCATCTCATCTACGTCTTGGACTTGTCCGGCACGCCACTCTGGCAAGTCGAAATCAACGCGAGACGGGAGGTTGCGCGACGTTCTTTCAAAAGCGCGGTGTGCGAGCACGAGTCCCTCAAGGAGTGAGTTGCTTGCGAGGCGATTGGCTCCGTGTAGTCCGGTGGACGCTACTTCGCCGATCGCGTAGAGGCCGCGCAGACTCGTCTCTCCGTTGAGATCGGTGCGCACTCCCCCGCATTGGTAGTGGGCCGCTGGGACCACGGGAATGGGTTGTTTGGTGATGTCGAGCCCGACGCTTGCGCAGGTTTCGTAGATGAGAGGAAACCGACTTCGCACGAAATCTGCCGGCTTATGCGTGATGTCGAGAAAGACACATTTGCTGCCGCTGCGTTTCATTTCTGCATCAATCGCGCGCGCCACGATATCCCGGGGAGCCAGTTCTTTTTGGGGATTGTGGTGCTCCATAAAGCGGCGCCCATGGCCATCAACGAGAATGCCACCTTCGCCTCGCACGACTTCCGAGATGAGGAAGGATTTGATCTCCGGATGGAAGAGACATGTGGGATGGAATTGAATGAATTCCATATTCGAGATGGTCGCTCCCGCCCGCCATGCCATCGCTACGCCATCACCCGTGGCCACATCGGGATTTGTCGTGTAGAGGTAAACTTTTCCACAACCACCCGTGGCCAGAACATTCACATCGCTGCGAAGCGTCTCCACCTCCCCCGTTGCTTCGTCGAGGACATACACCCCGACGCAACTATTCTGCATGGCGTAGCCGAGCTTCCCCGTCGTTAGGAAATCCACCGCCATGTGGTTTTCCATCACCTCAATGCGCGGGTGCGCCGCGATGCGGTCGAGCAAGGTTCTCTCAATCTCGCGGCCCGTAGAGTCCTGAAAATGCAAGACTCGCCGCTTGGAGTGGCCGCCCTCTTTGCCCAAATCTGGCTCGTGATTTCCATTCTGCGTCTCCCGCTGGTCGAAGTGCATCCCGAGATCAACCAGCTCCGCAATGCGCGATGGGCCTTCTGTGATCACAAGCCGAACAGCTTCTTCCTGGCACAGGCCCGCGCCCGCTTCCAGCGTATCGCGAATGTGCAGCGCAAACGAATCTTCATCGCTGGTTACGCAAGCGACACCGCCCTGGGCCCACGCTGTGTTGGAATCCGCTCGCCCGCGCTTCGTGACAAGGGCAACGCTGCCCTTTTCTGCGGCCCTGAGAGCAAAGGACAAGCCGGCAATCCCGCTGCCGATCACGATGAAATCAAACTCTCTCATGGCAGGACGGATAACGGGACATTATCAATGAGGCGAGCCTTACCAAGGAAAACCGCCGCAGCAAGGCGTCCGGGCCGCGAGCGGTCGCGGAGGGGCGCGAGTGTCTTGGCATCTACCGCTTCCACATAGTCCACTCTCGCACCAGAAATCTTCTCTAGCCGCTCGCGCGCTTGGCGGCAGATGGTGACTGGCGACGGTAAGCTGGCGGAGGTTCGGAGTGCTTCACAGATTTTCGACGCGACGGCTCGCTCGCTGGGCGTGAGGTAACTATTCCGAGAACTCAGCGCTAGGCCATCTCGTTCACGCACTATCGCGACACTTTGGATTTTTACGGAAAAACCAAGATCCCGAACCATGCGGCGAAGAATGGCCAATTGCTGCCAGTCCTTCTCGCCAAAGACCGCATGCGTCGGCGTGAGGATCAGAAAGAGTTTTGCCACAATAGTGCATACGCCGTCAAAGTGACCCGGACGCGATTTTCCGCACAGCACGGTCGTTAGGGACGATTCCTTGATCGTCGTGGAGTGGTCGCCTGCATACATCTGACTCGCAGCAGGATGGAAAACCAAGTCTGCACCGGCTTCTCGGCAAAGCGCAAGGTCACTTGCGAGAGGCTTCGGGTAAGCCTCAAAGTCCTCTGTAGGCCCGAACTGCGTAGGGTTCACAAAGAGCGACACGACCACGCTTCCCTCCCGGCCTGCCATGCGCTTCGCACGACGAATGAGCGCTGCGTGACCTTCATGCAAGGCACCCATCGTTGGCACCAGCACACGAGGCGATCCAGAGCGAAGGCACCACTGCCGCGCGGCTTGGGGGGATTGCAATACCTTCATGTCGCCATGCCTGCCGGGCAAGCCATGTCCAGTCTACTGAGCTGGGCTGGGTTCCGTTGCGGCAGCCGGCGTGGATTCGGAAGTGGTTGGGAGTGTCTCTGCGGAAGGAGCAGGAGAAGCCGCAGCAGCAGGCAGTGGGCTGTTCATGAGTTCTTTTTGAATGCCGGTTGTGCCACCAGACGTCCGGGCCGTAATAATGGACAGCAACAAGGTGATCGCAAAAAATGCACCAGCAAGCCATGTGGTGAACTTCGCAAGGACATTTGTCGTCTGTGCACCAAAGACATTTTCTGTCATACCCCCACCAAAGGCGGCCCCGAGTCCCTCGCTGCGTGGACGTTGCATGAGCACAAGTAAAACCATGAGCACGCAAACAATGACATGCACGACGATGAGGAGAGTGAGAAAAATGGACATAAGAAAGGGCTGCCTAGAAGTGCCAGTCTACGGAAGCCTGCCGGCATGTAAAGTCTGAGGTCAGAGAGAAAAATATTCCCGTAACCGGCAACTCAGGGCTTGAGGATTGCAAACGTGCGCTCGCTGTTCCGCTCTAGGAGAAGAAGAGTCCCACGGTCGGGTTCTATACGGGAGAGGCCGTCATCAAAGTCTTTCTGTGAGAGGAGCGGCGTGCCCCCTATTTCCGTGATCACATCGCCTACCTCAAGCCCAGCGACGGCAGCCGCACTCGCTTCTTCAACGGCTGTCACGATCATTCCGCCAGCGGCCTGTCGGTCAATGTTGAATTCTTTGAGCGAATCTGGCGTCGCAGGTTTCGCTGTGAAACCCGGAAACGAAGGTTGCTTTGTTGGGGCTTGGATCGCGGGCAAGGAAGGCACTGGCATGGTCGTAGACCGCACACTTGCACGAACGAGTTGATCCGGGCGCTCACCAGTCACGACGGAAATCACGAGCGGGCTACCCGAGCGCCAGATGTCCAGAGCGACACTTTGGCCAATTTTTTTGTAAAGAATTTCGCGCTGCAAATCGCGGGCAAGGGCAACGCTCACGCCATCCACCTTGAGGATCACATCCCCAGGACGAAGTTCACTGCCTTGAGCGGGAGCGCCGACTTCGATGCCACTGACAACGACGCCTCGCGATACGTCGGGGAATAGCCGCTGGAACTCAGCCACTTCTTCAATCCCGGCAATCGAGATGCCAAGCCAAGGACGACTCACTCGGCCGGTTGCGATGAGTTGCTCTGCAACGTCCTTCGCGATGTTGATGGGGACAGCAAATCCAAGGCCCCGATTTGAGCCGCTGATCAGGGTATTAACTCCGACGACGCGACCATCAACATCGGCTAGTGGCCCACCACTGTTCCCAGGATTTATAGACGCGTCGGTCTGAATAAATTCGTCATACCCGCGCGTGGCACTCACCCCGAGGTTGCGGCCCTTAGCGCTCACGACGCCGACCGTAAATGTGTACGGCAGCTCCATGGGAGTTCCTATTGCAAAGACAAACTCCCCCACTTTCACGGTGTCACTATCGCCGATCTCCGCAGCTGTCAGATCCTTGGCATCAATCTTTAAGACAGCCAAATCCGAATTTTCGTCGAAACCCACGACCTGAGCCTCAAGGCGTCGGTCGTCACGCAACCGAACCATGACTTTGTCAGTATCCTCGACCACATGGTAGTTCGTCAGGATGTAGCCGTCCGAGCGAAGGATAATTCCAGAGCCGATATTCGGGGTCGTGCGCGGAGCAGGTTGCGACGGATTTCTGAGAAAAAAGATAAACCCATCTGGCAAACCTTGGACGGCCACCGACCGCGCACGCGTTGCTTCAATGACGACTACGGAAGGTGCGACTTTTTCGAAAACCCCTGAGAACGACGAGTTTAGCTGGCGCAAGAAAGACTGTGAAGTCGAGGCTTCCTCTGCCCTAAGATTGGCGGCAGCCAAGAGGACAGCGCCCATGATTACAAGAGAACGGAGATTCATCATGCCAAAGAATATTGCGATTTGTTGAATTTTCAAGTGGATGTCGGTGAATAATATCTTTAGGTGTATTTGGTTAGCAGTTTCTCAAAAACCTCAAGGTGCGAGTTGTGATTGATAAACCAAAGGTGAAGGAACGAGACGTATGAAAGACAAACCTGCCATGAAATCGAAACCAACCACGACAGCCGACGATCTGCCTCCAATTGGTGACCTTGGCGAACTCCCGCGCAGCTACAATACCGATATTATCTTTCTCGTCGCTCAGGAGCCACATTGGCTCTTCACGTATTGGGACATTGATATCGCGCTGCATCCAGGCGGGCGTACATGCCTGCGAGTCATGGAAGATGGCGACCCAAATATTCAGGAAATCGAAGTACCTTTTGAGACCAAAAATTGGCATATTCCTGTGGCCAAATCCGGTACGGCATACACGGTCGAGATCGGATATTACCGTGCCACGACTTGGCATGTTCTGGCTCGCTCGCAGAGTGTCGCTACACCGAGAGACCACATCTCCGATTCCGAGAAGTTCGACTACGCGATGGTTCCGCTGCATCTGAGTTTTGACCGTTTGATTCATAATATCGAGAGCGCTGTCGGCAAGGGCGAAGACCTTGTTCAAGCCCTTACTCGTCTGCAAAAAGACGGTGCAATACTTGCTGAATCCACATCCAGCCCCGGTGGTCTGAACTCCGAAGAATTGACAATTCTTGAGGCTCTGCTTGGCAAAGAACTCCTCGCGCATTTTTCGAGCGGAGGCTTGACCTCCCAAGAATGGCGAGAAATTGTCCTCCAACATCTTCATGCCCACGAGGGGGCCTCCGAGGTCTTTAGTGGGGGCATTTCCAGCTTGTCGCCCGAGATGAGTAGCTTCGTTCACGCCATCGCACCACAGACCGACACGTCATCATGGACCCCTGCCATGCTCTCGAGTTGGGCCATCACGGCGCTGACGAGCTGGGCAACCGTTGCCCCCGACCTTGGAGGAGCAAGTTGGCTTGCAGGCCCGGAGTCTTCCTCATGGAACGCATCTGGCCTATCCAGTTGGCTTCAAGGCGGCACGACCTCCTGGCCAGGGGTGGAACTCTCTTCTGGGTCATATGCGGGTTTGACCAGCTGGTCAGAGGCGGTCCTGTCAAGTTGGGGACCTGCGGACACAAGCAGCTGGGGCGGATCGGAAAATGTCGGATCATTTGGCTTCGCGACACGGGACTTTTTCCTGCATGTGAATGCCGAGGTTATTTTTTATGGGGGAACCGACCCGCGCGCGCAGGTCACGATTGATGGGAAGCCCGTGCGTTTAAATCCCGACGGTTCGTTTCGCCACCATTTCATCTTTCCCGACGGACGTTCCGAAATCCCGATCGTCGCCACGTCGCCAGATGGTGTTGAGCAGCGTTCGGCGATCCTACGCTTCCAGCGCGAGACGACACGCCATGGGCACGTCGGTCACACGGCCCAGCCGTGGCTACCAGTTCCATTCGGGACACGTGCCTAAAATCCGCAAAGGCAAGGGCCTGCCAACCGATCGGTTGGTCATGGAGTTCCTGACATACCTTGACGCCGAGAAGAACGCGTCACCCCGAACGATCGAGACATACCGAGCGGCATTCACGGCCTTTCGCACGTTTCGTCCAGTAGGTTCCTGGTCGCAATTCTCAGCCACCGACTATCGGGAATGGATGCTTGCTCTCATGAAGAAAGACATGGCCCGCGCGTCCGTAAGAGTGCGATTTTCTGCCATGAGGGCATTTCATGAATTCTTGGTCCTGCGCGGCCATATGACGAAGAACATCCTCCGCGAGATCTCGCTTCCGAAGGCTGAAAAAACCCTTCCGCGTTTTCTCACGATTCCCCAAATGACCTCGCTGATCGAGCTTCCTACAAACCGTGAAAAAACCAAACAAGCCCCACAGTGGATGGCTTCGAGGGACATGGCCATCCTCGAACTCTTCTACGGGACGGGTATGCGACTCTCAGAACTTGTGGGGCTCGACGTGCGGGATGTGGACGTGATTTCAGAAACAGCACGAGTCACAGGCAAAGGGGCTCGCGAGCGGGTGTGTCCGATGACCGACTTGACCCTCGTCGCGATTTCTCACTATCGCCAAGCTGCGGGTGTTCACTCCGGGCCGCTTTTTATCAACAAGTCACGCCGCCGCCTGACGGCTCGCTCGGTGTGGTCTATGGTGAAAGTTCGTCTTGTCCAAGCCGGATTGCCGGCAAATCTCTCGCCTCACAAGATTCGCCATAGTTTTGCCACGCACCTGCTCGACAACGGGGCTGACCTCCGCAGCGTGCAAGCTCTCCTCGGCCATGCCAGCCTCTCTACCACGCAGATCTACACGCACGTGACCATCGAGCGCCTGAAGTCTGCCTACAACGCCGCCCACCCCCGCTCGTCCGAGACGTAGGGGCCGCTGCCTCTCGCGAGGCTAAGAGGTTGCGGTAGGCACGTCCTCTTGTTCCTCTTCCGCATCGCTGACGACAGGAGCTATCGCTTGCAGCACCTCGCCGTCGCGGAGATCAATGAGCTTCACGCCTTGGGCATTGCGACCGGTCTCTCGAATGCCGCTGATTTGCGTTCGAACCATTTTCCCCTTGTTCGTGATGAGCATGAGTTCGTCGTCGTCGCCTACGGTAAGGGCACCCGCGACTCCTCCCGTCTTCTCATTGGTCTTCATGGTGATAATGCCTTTGCCGCCGCGTCCTTGTAGGCGGTATTCTTCAAATTGGGTTCGCTTGCCAAGGCCGTTTTCTCCGGCAACGAGGAGTTGTGCAGACTTATTCACAATCGCTGCAGCCACGATGAAGTCGCCTTTATCGGGTCGAATTCCCCAGACGCCTACTGTATCGCGCCCTTGATCTCTTAGTTCGTCCTCGTGGAAGCGAATGCTTTGGCCGCCGTGAGTGATGAGCACAAGTTCGTCGTCGCCATTCGTGAGGCGGCAATCTATGAGGCGGTCACCCTCTTCAATCTTGATCGCGATGAGTCCGCCCTTGCGCATGTTTTTAAAATCCCGAAGATTCGATTTCTTTACGATGCCACTGCGGGCCGCGAAGACGATATGGAGGTTCTCGCTCCAAGTTTCCTCGTCGGTTTTTTGCCCTTGCACGCGGATTGTTGCCGCGATCTTTTCATCACCTCGGAGTTCTAAGAAATTGGCAATCGAGCGCCCCTTGCTGGCCCGAGAACCTTCTGGAATTTCATAAACTCGCTCAACATAGCATCGCCCGGATTGCGTGAAGAACATGAGGTAGTCATGCGTGGTGGCCGTGAAGAGATGCTCCACAAAATCATTATCCTCCTGCTTCTCTGCCTCCCGCGCGGTCATTCCGATCACGCCCTTGCCGCCGCGTTTTTGCGAGCGGTAAGCACTCACAAGAGTGCGCTTGATGAAGCCGTTGTGGGTGAGAGTAACGATCACGCCCTCGTTGGCAATGAGGTCTTCTATCGCCATCTCGCCCTCCGCAGCAACGATCTGCGTGCGCCGTGGGGTGGCAAACTTTGCTTGGATGGCTCGGAGTTCCTCCTTGATGATGGTGAGGACGCGGTTCTCCTTGGCCAGAATGTCTAGGAGATCCTTGATCGTGGCGATGAGCTCGTCGTATTCGCCTTTGATGCTGTCGCGTTCGAGGCCGGTAAGTTGATAGAGGCGCAGGTCGAGAATGTGCCCGACTTGCTTGTCGGTAAATTTGTAGTGGTCCTGCACGATGCGCGATTCGCTACGGATGAGGATGCCGAGCTGCTCGACGGTTGCTCGAGTCCACGAGAGTGCGAGCAGTTTCGCCTTGGCGTCATCCCGGTCTCGCGAGTCTCGGATGACTTTGATAAAGTCATCAATATGGGCGAGGGCAATAAGGTAGCCTTCGAGCTTCTCAGCTTCGATCTCAGCGGCTTGTAGCAGGAAGCGTGTGCGGCGAAGAATCACTTCGCGGCGGTGCTCGATGAAACAATTGATAGCTTCCTTGAGCGAGAGGAGCTTTGGTTTTCCTCGGTCAATGGCCAGCATGTTGACGCTAAAGGAAGATTCCAAGGCGGTATGCTTGTAGAGGTTATTGATGATAACCTTCGGGTTCCCGTCGCGCTTGAGCTCGATCGCCACTCGCGTGTCCTCGGCGCTCTCGTCGCGCACATCACTAATGCCTGTGAGAACTTTGTCATTCACGAGGTCGGCAATGCGCTTCACGAGCTCGGCTCGATTCACGTTATAGGGAATCTCGGTAATAATGATGCTCTCGCGTCCGCCTTTGCCTTCTTCGATCGCCACACGTCCGCGCACGCGCACGGGGCCGCGGCCCGTCTCGAAATATTGGCGGATTCCGGTCGTGCCTTGGATCACGCAGCCCGTCGGAAAATCAGGCCCGAGGATAAAAGCCATAAGGCCGGCCATGGTAATATCCGGGTCATCAATCTGAGCACAAATGCCATCAATGCACTCGCCGAGATTGTGGGGTGCCATGTTTGTGGCCATTCCAACGGCGATGCCCGTGCCGCCATTGACCAGCAAATTTGGAAAGGCAGCAGGGAAGACCGTGGGTTCGGATTCTGTTTCGTCGTAGTTGGGAACAAAGTCCACTGTTCCCTTGTCCATGTCGTTCATGAGCACCGCACCCAAATGGTGGAGGCGGGCTTCGGTGTATCGCATGGATGCAGGCGGATCCCCTTCCACGGAGCCGAAGTTTCCTTGGCCATCAATGAGCATTTCCCGCATTGCCCAAGGCTGCGCCATGTGAACGAGGGTGGGGTAAATGGCTTGGTCGCCGTGGGGATGGTATTTACCCATCGTCTCGCCCACAATGCGGGCGCACTTGAGGTGCTTGCGATTGGGCTGAATCCCAAGCTCGTTCATGGCGTAAAGAATACGACGTTGGGATGGCTTGAGGCCGTCTCGCGCATCGGGCAGAGCGCGGGAGATAATGACCGACATCGAGTAGTCGAGAAACGATTTCGACATTTCGTCGGCGACGTTTACCAGTTCGACTTTTTCGTTTTGTGTATACATAAATTTAGCTAGAGGCGGGAAAGAGAGGCATGGCCAAGATCGTCGCGGCTTCCCTCATGCGTCGGTCGGTCGTGCAGAGCGGAAAGTCCTGCGCGAGGTCGCAGGCTGCCAAGTGGATGGCATCCAGCGTGCGAAGCGGAACCTGCGGGTGAGTGGTCATGAGGATGCGGTGGGCACTGCGGAGCGTGCGAGTGTGGAGAAGATCGAGTTCCAGGATGTCACGATCCGCCCAGCTCTGGAATAACGTCCAAGCTTGCTGGCGTTGGGCACTGGAGATTTGCCCTGCGCGTTCTTTGGCGAGGAGAGCGGACGCGACTTCGAGGAAGGCGAGTTCCGACGAGCGGATATGCTCGCCGGTAACGGCTTTCTGAAACACGGAACTATCAGGCTCCCGCACCAAAAGTTTAATAAGAATGCAGGAATCCAGATACATAACCTACCAACCCCGCCCATCGCGATCCGCGCGGATCACGTCTTCGGCTGTGGCCCCACCTTGCCATGCGGGCATGGTCGCAAGGTGCTCTGCCGAGCCTGGAAACCGCTTGCGGCTCTGGGACGCCTGGATGGGAGCCAAGCGCGCCTTGGGCTTCCCGTCGCTGGTTATCACAATCTCGCGGCCTCCCTCGACCAGATTCAGGAGCGCAGACAAGTGCGCCTTTGCCGAACGTACGCTCACCGTTTCACCCAAGCTAGGGAGCACGGCTACTTCTTGGAGTCGCGTCGGAGTTGGCGGATCATCGCGGAAGCGCGACTTTGGTTTTAGGATTTTCTTCATGTTAGAAAGTAGTCACGCGTAGTCACACATGTCAACCCCCTAGACGTCAAGTCGTGCATTAAGGGCATTGTCTTCGATGAACTGACGGCGTGGCTCGACGACGTCACCCATCAGGATCGTAAACATACGGTCGGCTTCGACGCTGTTGTCCTCATTGAGCTCCACCTTCAGCATTTTGCGTTTCTCGGGATTCATGGTGGTCTCGAAGAGCTGCTTGGGATTCATCTCACCGAGGCCCTTAAAGCGTTGGATCGAGAGTCCCCGCTTTCCGATTTCTAGGACCTTGGTGAGGATTTCTGGAATCGAGAAAAGGGGATGAATCACCGCCTTATCGCCCTCCCCTTCGATGAGCTCAAAGAGTGGCGAGTCGCGGTCGGCGTAGTGTCCGATTTTCAGTCCCTTGCGAGCAAGTTCATCTATGAGCTTCTGAGCGGAAGTGGATTCGTGGAGCTCGATCAACTTCGCACGGCGGCGTGGGCCAGTATCGCCCTTTTTCTGCTTCGTTAGCATTTCCACCGGGATCGCCTCACCCTCGATCGGTTCGGGTACGGGATCGTCGTAGAGATTAAGGTCGCGATTTCCTTCGTGAAATTCGCGGACTTCTGTTTCTCCGGGAAAATAGGTCGCCCACTCGGTATTTCCCTCGCGGACCTTGACCATGAAGGTCGGGAGCTTACCCGTCTTCGGATCACGTTCGTTAAGGAATAACTCGAAGTCACCACCATGACGCCGAATGGCATCACTGAATTTCGCGAAGCGCTCGAGGAGTTCGAGAATTTCCTTCAGTTGATTTGACGTGAAAACTTTTCCATCTGCCAGGTTCTTGACCTTGACTTCATCTGCTCCGATACCGATGAGAATCTTGTTGAGCTGGGCATCGTCGTCCACGTATTCCTCTCGCTTCTTGCGCTTAATAAGATAGAGCGGGGGTTGCGCAA
>Ga0105049_10002306_pt1 | contig 22564 bp, 10 predicted proteins | sample MAT06_FD_78087 | JGI IMG/M metagenome (GOLD analysis project Ga0105049, IMG submission 78087) | Freshwater microbial communities from Lake Fryxell liftoff mats and glacier meltwater in Antarctica - MAT-06 | ecosystem: Environmental > Aquatic > Freshwater > Ice > Liftoff microbial mat | place...
GCGCCTTGCGGGCCTTTCCCCACGGGCTATTCCCGCGCGTCGTTGTCCATCATGCCTCCACCACCCTGCACCTGAGCCGTTTCCTGGAGGGCGTGCTCACCCAAGCGCCCAGGACCGAAATCTCCATCGCTTCGTGGATGCCGGAAACGGATATACGCGCCGAGTATCCCGATCTCGACCTCCTCCAATCGCGCCACCGTGTCGAGTTCGGCGATTCGCCAGCGCCGCTCGCCGTGCTGCTCTACTCGCATCCCCTGCGGCATCGAGCGGATGGACGACTCACTGAGATCATGCGCGGATTTCGCCGCTCTGCTTCGCCGCAAAAGATCATCATCCATAGCGACGGCTCCATGTGGCGCGGCGAGCTTCTGCCGCGCCTTTCCCGCCGGATCCTGAATCCGGCGCATGCTTTTCTCGCGCCCCGACGCGATGCGCTCGAGCGGCGCCTTCTCGATGCGGCACTGTCTTCCGATGCGCACGTCCTCATCGACTTCCCCATCCGCATCGAGCGCGACCCACGTACCGGGAACCTCGTCAAGCCCCAGCTTCTCGCCCAGGGGCCGCCGCCGGGCATCTACGAGGCGGACTACCATGACTCCCCCTTTCACGATGCCCCGATGGACTGGCCGGCGGCGACACGCGCCTATCAGCAGCAACGCTGGAGCAATCTTCAGTCGCTGGGCTATGCGGGGTCCCCTGGCTCCGCGCTCGACATCGGCTGCGGTACGGGCGCCTTCGCCGCGCTTCTGGCGGGGAAAGGCTTCCGAGTCCTCGGCACCGACGTTTCAGAAACCTCCATCGCCCAGGCCCACGCCACCTTCCCTGGCGTCCAGTTTGCCGTCCGCCCGCTGGAGGAGATCGGCGGCGGGGGAGAGCGCTACGATCTTGTCGTGCTCTGCCACGTCCTGGAGCACGCGCGTGACGATTCGGCGCTCCTTCGCGCGGCGGCGGGGCTCCTGACCCCCGGCGGATGCCTCTACGTGGAGGTACCCCTTGCGTCGCGGGACGCCCTGGCCCTTCGCCCAGGCTGGCACCGGCAGGTCGATCATTACCGCGAATACACTTGGGATGGCCTTGAGAAGACTGCCCTGGGCGCGGGTCTCGCGATTATCTGCCACCGCGATTCCATTGCGCCCCGCGCAGGCGGGGAGCCCCATCATTTCCTCATCGCTCAACCTGCGCCCGACGGGCACAGTCCTTGATTCGTGTATGGCATTCAATAAGGGGGAGCCTCCACATGGCCTCGCTTCGCACTCGCCTCAAATCGCTGGTCTTTGTCATCATCGCGGGGCTGTTCGTCGCTTCGCCTCAGCCATCCGAAGCCAATGACGCCTTTCCCGCCGAGTGGTTCTTTCCCAACGAGGAGGGAGTGCTGGACAAGCCTCTGGAGCTGGTAGGCAAGCCCATGCCCGGGCTCCCGCTTACCGACTGGATGAACGGCGAGATCACCGGCAAGGCGCGCGAAGGAAAGATCCTCGTGGTCGATTTCTGGGCGACCTGGTGCGGTCCCTGCCTGCGCGCCGTCCCCAAGACCAACGCACTCTATGAGAAGTACGAGAAGCACGGCGTCGCGGTGATCGGCGTCTGCGGCTCCGAGAACGGCCAGGACCAGATGGAAGCCACTGCCCGCAAGCACGACATCCGTTTTCCCATCGCCAAGGATAGCACCTTTCAGGCGGCCAAGGACTGGCGCGTGCCGTTCTGGCCGACAATCGCCGTGGTTGACCGCAAGGGAATCGTCCGCGCCATCGGAATCGCCCCCGAACATGTGGAAGACGTGGTGAAGAGCCTCCTTCGCGATGAGGGCGTGGACGTTGACAAGCCCGCCCCCGGCGCGATTCCAACGGCCTGGCTGGAAGGCATGCAGCCCGATCGCGTCCGCCTTGCCGCCTTGCAGGGAGCCCCCGCCCCCGAGTTCAAGGGCGCCGGCGAGTGGATCAACTCCCAGCCCATCGACCTTGCGTCCACCAAGGGCAAGATCGTTGTCCTGGATTTCTGGGCAACGTGGTGCGGCCCTTGCATCGCCAGCATTCCCAAAGCCAACGATATACATGAGAAGTATGCCGCAAAGGGCGTTGTCTTCCTCGGCATCTGCCATCCCCGCGGCGCGGAGAAGATGAGCGCCACCGCCAAGGAGCACGGTATCAAGTACCCGATCGTTGCCGACACCGGCAGCGTCGTGATCGACGCCTACAAGGTCGACAGCTTTCCCGACTACTACGTTATCGACCGCAACGGCAAGCTCGTCGCGGCGGACCTCAGCAACAACCGCGTCGAGGATGCGATCGAATCGCTCCTGGCACTGGATACCCCCTGAATGCAGCCGGAGGCGATTCTGGCCAGCGGCCGAGTGGCCCTTCCGCTGGTCGATGATCCGTTGGCCGCCTTGGCCGATGGGTTCAGGATCAAGCGGACCGAGTTGGCCGGAATTCTCCGGCGCGGCGTGGAATCCGGCGACCTGCTCGGTGTTTGGGCAGAGGCGAACCCCAACAGCGAAAGTTGGCACGAGCACCTCGTCGAGGGCCGCCCCCCGCCGGGACCGATGGTCCGCTGGCGTGCGGAGTTCCCCAACGGGGGTTGCCTTGCTTCAGTCCTCCTTCCGCGGGGAACGATCGGATTCCCCGCCGGTACCCCGGCAGAGGACATGCTGAAGTGCGGGTTTCCGTGCTCGGGACGGGGCCCACTCGAGCCCTCGGCCGATCGCACCTATCTGGTGGAAGGCCCCCCGGCGCCGAGGCCTGACCATCCAGCGGCTCTGACATTGGTGCACTTGCTTTCGGGGGGATACCTTCCCGATTTCGACGAGAACCTATGGGAGCAATTGTCCCGGGCGTGGGGCCATCCCCCCCGCCATACCCAGACCGCGATGCGCGAGATCCTGATGTCCCGGGTGATTCGGCGTTTTGCACTCCTCACCAGCATGAACGAATGGACCGGGTGCGGCATGGCCCGGTGGGTCCTTCGCGATCCCGCTCAGGCACCCGCGGCCGCCGGGGCATTGGCACGTCTGGCGGGGACCGGCGACGTTGCGGTTCGGCCCGGTGGAGTCGTGACAGCCATTTTCCTATCCCGGCAACCCGCCGGGGGGGAGGCCGCCGCCCGCGAAGTCGCGCGTCAATGGGGGCTTCCTTTGGACCGCTGGCAGGAACTTCGACTTTCCTAGCGGCCGGTTCCCAGCCGCCAATCCCCGATTCGCCCCGATGTTCCACTTGAGGAGCCCTTGCCCCAGTGGTTGAAATGGGGCGATAGGAACGGCCCGGCCTACGGGCAGGGCCGACCGTCATTCTCCGCAGTGGACACCACGAACCGCAGGGGCGCTGATGTCATTCTACCATGGGAACCAGAGGACGCCGGGGCTCGCCTCGCGGCCGCTCGCGACGATTCTTCTCCTAATTCTGTCGTTCGTTCTGCTTGCCGACACTGCCCGTGCCCAGGGGCTGGGGGCCTGGCGCGTTGGCGTTGCCAACCTCACTGAAGAGGCGGCCAAGGCGAATCTTAGCCAGTATCCCGATCTTCCCTCCGCCGGTGTTTACCCCTACGAGGGGAAGTTCGGTATCTTTGGCGGCAACTACGCCACCGAGGCCGAGGCAAACGCCGCCAAGGAAAGCCTGACTGGGCAGGGAATTCTAAATCTGTCCGTAGGATTCTTCGCCAGCTCCTCCGCCTCGACTCCGGCGCCCGCCCTCAATGCCCGCGGCGGTGCCCAAGGTCGATTCCGTGTTCTGGTTGGCACCTATGCCACCGCGGCAGATGCCGAGGATCAGCGCAAGCGACTGCTTTATCGCGGATTCGTCAACGTGGACGCGGTTGCCGATGGCAATGTGCAGAAGCTGTATGTCGGATTCGAGAGCGCCACGCGGCGCGCGGCCGAAAGCCAGGGGCAGAGTCTCCGCGACCAGGGATTCACCTACGAGGCCATTGTCGATCTCTCCTCGCCAGCCGTCCCGCGCGCACCGGTCGCACCCGTCACGCCCACACCGCATCTCGACGCGATCGGGCGCGACTTCCAAGCGCGAATCAGGGAAACAATGGATGCGGGGAATTTCGACGAGGCGTCCAGATTGCTCGCCGACTGGGAGCGCGCCGACCCCCTCAACCTTCTAATCCCCGCACAGCAGGACGAGATTTCCCGTCGCAGGGCGGCTCCCCCCGCCGCCACCACGGCGGCGCCCACTGCCACCACCATGGCCGTTCCGCCCGCGACGGATGTTCCTCGCGAAACTTTCGAGAGCCTTTCGGCACAAGCCACCGCCGCCGAGCAATCCGGGGATCTCGACGGCGCCAAGAACCTCTGGCGTCAGGCCCAAAACGTTCCCAACATTACCGACACCCAAAACCAGCAGATCAACGACGCCATAAGCCGCATCAGCGAGCGCGAGTTCCAGAGGACGGCGCCTGCGCCCGCCGCCCCGGCGGGTGGATCCTGGACAATACTCTACGCCGCAATCGCCGGGGGATTAATCCTGCTGGTCGTTGCCGTGGTGATCGTGCTCGTCATGCGGAAGAAATCCGCACCGGCGCCCCCGCCAGCGCGTCCCGTCGCCGTTCCCCCGGCCGCGCCGAAGCCGGCGCCCAAGCCCGAGGCCCCAAGGCAGGCTGCGCCAACGCTCGCCGCCACCTCGCCGCTCGATGCTTCCCAGCAGCCCTCCACAGAGAGGTTCTCCATCAAAGATCTGGAGGAACTGCAAGCCGCCTCCGCCGCAGCGAAAAAGCCTCGGCAGTCCCCTCCGCCTCCCGTGGCGTCGCCCCCCGTCCCCCGCGATTCATCCGTTGTGATGGTCGCCGGGCTTACAGACGACGATGAGGCGTCTCCCGCCACGGAAGTCATGGATGAACTACTCGCGCCAGCCCCCGCGTCCTCATCCTCGATGGCTGACACCGTCGTGGCCGGAACCGACTCGGAGGCGTGGAAGCGCATCCCCCTTGTTCGCGAAGCCACGACCGCTGCGGACATTCCCGCTCACAAGCCGGCCGCCGCGCCTCCTCCTCCCGCTCCTCCGCCGCCACCAGCGGCTGCCGCCGGAGCCGTGGAGGTCGGAAGCGAAACTCAGATCGATACATCCATCCCCGCACAGCAGCGCGTGCAGGCTGGGCGCGTACTCATCTACAAGCAGAACTTCGATGAAGAGGAAGTAGGCAAGCTCCCCAGGGGATGGACTGGCGAATACGACTATGCCTCTCTTGCAGTGGCCAGCCGCGACGGCAAAGGCAACTGCATGAAGTTCGAGAAGCCCACCGGAAGCGGCAGCGCGTTCTACTCCTGCAAGTTTCCCGACGCCGGAGGCCGCGTGACGGTCGAGTTCGACCTGCGGTGCGACAACAAGAACAAGTACCTCCTCGGGTTCTACATCGAGAAGGACGCCGATTTCCGTCACTCCGTGCACACCGTCGTCCATCGCGACGTCGTGGACGTGGAGAAATTCTACCTCCGTCTCCAGAACGAAACCACTGCGTACTCGATCGGCAAGTGGGTCCACATCCGATTCCATATCGACCTGACGCGGAGCCTCGTGGACGGCTACATCGACGACGCCCCGGGCGCCGTCGGCGTGCGCCTCACGTCGCGCCCGCGGTTTGTCAACACCCTCTCGATCCGCGACAACCTCGCGACCGAGGGCATCCTGCTCATCGACAACATCGAGATTTACCAGGAGCGATAGCTCCCGGCACCGGCGCGAAGCGATGACGATACCAGCGGAGCAGAAGGATGAAGGGTGAGCCCTTCCGTCGCGATGGAGCATCCATTCCAAGACCTTGTCGAGCTGGTAAATGCCACCCTTGGCAGCGAGGCCCTCTGGGAGCGACTCGCCTCGGCGTCCGCCACGCCCCTCGTCTATACAGCGGGACTTGCGTGCCCCTGCTGGCAAAGGCCTCCGGGGAACGCCGAATCCACCCTCGCGCTCGACTCCCAAGGGTCTTTGCTTTCGTGCTCCCGCGAGCCCGCATGTGCCGCGCGCGGCCCGCTCACCCTTGTTGACTTCCATGCCCTTGTCTTCGAGTGCTCGCCGGTCGCGTCGGCGCTTCTCCTATCCGAGGATTCTGGCTTCGACATCGACGCCTCCCTCCTGGCCGCTGTAGCCGCCCATCACGAGTCCAGCGCCGCCGACGCCATCGACCGGGGGCGGATAGACATCGCCGGCGCGCAGTTCCTTGCCACGCTCGTCGCGAGCCATCCGACCGACGTCGAGGAGTTCGTCCGCGCCGCCGTTGAAAACACCCCCGCCGCCGTCCGCGCCGAGTACTGGTTCCGCGCCGCCTTCCTCCTATGGTGGAGGGCCGATTTCGCGGGGGCGCTCCTCCTGCTGGAAACTCACGCGCTCGTCCTTCCCATCCCCGGCTCCCACGCGCTTGCGCTGCACGCTTTGCTTGTCACGCCATCGGGAGCGGACGTCCCACCCGAGGCCCTGCTAAGGCTCGCGGGCGCCCTGGTGGACGAGGCCCGCTATGATCGGGCGCTGGCGTGCCTTTCCGATGCGCGCGAGCGCCTCCCCCAGTCCGCTCAAGTGCGTGAGCTGCTCGGCAAGTGTTTCCTTGCGATGGAACTCGACGAAGATGGAATGCGCGAGCTCGCCGCCGCCGCCGATATTCACGAAGCGGAAGGGAACACGCGGCTCGCGCTGCACCTTGTGGAACTGATGATCAGGACCTCCTCCGGCGATTCAACCCTGCGCGAACGCAGCGCTGGACTTCGCGAGAGGCTTGGCGATCGTCAGGGAGCGGCCCGCGATCTGGAGGCGATCGCGCATGCCGCCATCGACGCGGGCGATGATCCCCGCGCCGAGGCGATCCTGCGCCGCCTGATCGAGCATCAGCCCGCCCACGCGTTTGCAAACGGCGCACTGGCGGAACTCCATGCGCGCTCCGGGAACATCGATGCGCAGCTCGCCACTCTCCACGCCGCCGCCGCCGCCTTCGCGGAACGCGAGCAATTCGAGGAGGCGGTGGAGTTACTCGACCGCGCAGGGCGCATCCAGCCAAAGTCCTACGAGCAGTCCGTCGTCCACGTGGAGAAGCTCGCCGAGCTGGGTCAGTTGCCCGCCGCCGCGCGCGAGTTCATGCGACTGGGTGGCGAATACGCCGACTCCGGACAATCCATCCGCGCAGAGACCATGTTCCAGCGCGCCGCCGAATGCGCGGAGCTCGATGAGGATACCGTGCTGGAGGCGTCCAACCGCCTCGCCGGTCTCGGTGCCACGGTCATCGCGGCGCAATCTCTCCTCAACTACGCGCGCACCCTCTTCGAGTATGGCAACTTCGACGATGCCCTCGACTTCCTCGACCGCATGGAACCCGGCGGGCTTCTCGCCGAGGCGGGCGTGGGACTTCGCCTGGAGATCCTGACAGCGGCGCACAACGGCCCGCGACTCGCAGCTCTTGTGCTCCGCGAGCTGGAGGCGACTCAGGGTACCGCGCGCGCGGAACTCGCGGAGGATTGGGCGCGGCGTGTGCTCGATGAGTTTCCCCACGAACTCGCCTTGGCGCGACGCCTTGTCGAATTCTACAAGGCCGAGGGTCGCGGGCGAGACGCGGCGCCGATTCTGCTCGGCATCGCCAACTCGGCCGGTGTGGCGCCGGAGGAGCGCATATCCGCCGTCGAGGAAGCGCTCGCCATTGGAGGTGACACGCCGCCGGCGCTGCTGGCGCAGGGTCAGATACTCGCCTCGGGACCTACCCCCGCCGCCGCGCTGTCGCCGCTGCGCCGCGCCGCGGAGTTGTTTTTCGCGCGCGAGGAATACGAGGACGCGGCTGTCGCCGCAATCGGGGGACTGACGCTTGCTTCCGGTCAGCATCACCTCGCGGAGATAGCGGGGCGCTCGCTCGCGCGGATTGGAAGCGCCGATGAGGCACGCCCCCACCTCGCCGAGGCCATCGAGGCCTTTGCCGCCGCCGGAGGAGAGGAGGCGCGCGTTGAGTCGCTCTTCTCCGAGTTGCCCGGCGACCGCGAGCTCGTTCTCCGCAAGGCACGCTGGTTCGCCTCGCGGCGTCAGCCCGCGGAGGCGGAGGAGGCGTTTGCCGCCGCGCTCTCCACAACGACCGGCGATATCGAAATCTTGGACGAGGCAATTCGCGCGTGCCCCGGGTCCGCCCGATTTCATGCGCAACGGGGCATCCTCCTCGCCGCCAATGTGGAGAGCCGTGCGTCCGCCGTCGGCGATCTGACCAAGGCGGCGGATTTGTCGCTCGCCGTCGGCGACCGCGAGACAGCTTTCACCGCGCTGGCGCAGCTCGATTCCATCGGAGCCCTCCCGCGCGCGCGCCAGGAGTCGCTCGCCGCGCTGCATGGCAAGTTGGGCAACACGGTGGAAGCGATACGCCTTTACCGCCTCGCGCTCCTTGCCACCGCGCAGACCGGCGAGTCGGACGAAAGCATCCTTCGCGCCCTCGCCGATCTGCTACCCGACGACGTCGAAATCCTCGCGCGACTTATCGAACTGCTGGCCCAGGGCGACGATTCCCGCGCCGCCAATCCCTATCGCGAATCGCTCGCCAAAATCTTCATCGCCGACGGTCGAAACACCGACGCCGTCGCCCAGCTCTTCGCCGTCCGCCGCGCCGATCCCACGCGCTTCTCCGCTCGCGTCCTGCTTGCGGGATTGCTTGTCGAGGGAGAGCGCCACGAACAGTTCGCCGCCGAAATCGCATCGCTCAGCGAGGACCTATTGGCCGCCGGAGACCTCGGTCTTGCCTTGCAGGCCATCGACGGACTGATCGTGTCGGCCCCCGAGTCCCCCGAACTCCTCGAGGCGCGCGGCGAGGTATTGCGCGCACAGGGCGACACCGCCGCAGCCATCGCAGCGCTGGCCCTTGCCGTGGAGCTTTTCGAGAAGCGTGGAGACGGAGAGTCGGCCATCGACGCTCTGCGACGCGTGCTGGAGTGCGATCCTTCCAACGACGACTACCGTCACCGGCTGGCCACGGCCCTCGTGGCGCGCAGTCGCTCCGAAGAGGCCGCCGCCGAATACGTCACGCTCCTTGCCGCCGCGCTGGAGCAATCGCGCAGCGAAGACGCCGAACGGCTCTGTCGCGAGTACGAGAATCACTATGAGGAGGATTGGCCATCGGTCCTTCGGCTGGTGGACAGTCTACGCAATCACGACCGCGCCGATCAGGCCACCGCCATTGCTGATCGCTTTCGCGCCCGTGCGATCGAGCGCGGTGATCTCGATTCGGCGCTTGCCGCCCTCTCGCATCAGCTTGATCGCGAGCCGACCTCCCCACGGCTTCACCTCGAACGCGCTCGCGTTCACAGTACTTCGGGTAACGAGCCCGAATCCCTCGAGTCCCTCCTGCGCGCCCTCGACGCCTTCGTCGTCACTGGCCGGGCGGAAGAGGCCCTCGCCGAGCCGTCGGGCGACCTCGCATCGCTCGCCGACTTGCCACAGGTCCGCCGCTGCCGTGTGCACGCCTTGCTCGCGCTTGGTCGCCTCGACGAGGCGATCCCGCTCGCCGAGGAACTCTGCGATGGCTTTTCCCGCTCCGGCGCCTGGGAGGACGCGCTCTCGCTCCGCCTCTCGCTTGCCAATGCCAACCCGGAGAGCTACGGGTTCCTCCAGCCCGCCGTGGAGATACTCGTCGCCGCGGGCCAGCCAGAGGAGGCCGTGGACCGGCTTCGGGTCTTTGCGCGGCGTGTTGCCGAGACCGCCCCAGCCGACGCACGGGAGGCACTCGAACAGCTCCGCCATCTGGAGCCCGATGACTACGACGATCTTGCGCTGCTTGTGGGAATCCTCTCCCGAGAGGGCGAAGTCCAGGAATCCCGTCCACTCCTGCTCAAGGCGCTGAGCCTTGCCGCGGGCAGATTCCCCACGGCGGAGGAGTATCGTGCGGGGGCGCACGCGCTCGTGGAGCTCGACCACGACCACCACGAGTTGCGCCGCCGCTATGCCCTTCAACTTCACAACCTCGGCGATACCGCCGGGGCAGTTGCCGTGGCATTGCCGCTCGCGCGCGAACTCCGCGAGACGGGCTTGCCGCTCCTCGCTGTCGCCGTGACTCGCGATTGCATGACATGGAGCCCAGGCGACATCGATGCTTGGGAATTGCTGGCCCACCTGTGCGAGCAGACCGGCGACCGACCCGGCGCCGTCGCCGCCTGGCACAGGGTCGCAAGCCTGGCGGGAAGCGACGCAGAAAAGCCCCTGCGCGCCGCGCGGGAGATGCTCCGCCTCGACCCCTCCAACCCCGAGGCACTGAGGCTCAACGCCGACCTGCGCGAAGCCAACGGCGACCGTGCCGGGGCGGTGGAGGCGCTCCTCCGCCTCGTCCGCGTCAACGACAAGAAGGGGCGCCCGGAAGCCAGCGTCGAGGTGCTCAGGCGGCTGCTGGAACTCGACCCCGCACACGACGAGGCCATGACTCGGCTCGCCACGGTGCTGGAATCGACGGGGCGGTCCGACGAGGCCGCATCGATCCGGATTCAACTTCTCGAATCCATGCAGCAGCGCGGCAAGCTCGACGAGGCGATCACTTCCGGCGAGGCCGCCGTCTCCGGCAACCCCGCTTCGCCGGAACTCAAAGTCCTCCTCCTCGATCTCTATGCGGAAGCGCGCCGCTTCGCCGACTACGCCCGCCTGGTGCCTCGGCTCGTTGCGCTGCAGATCGAGCAGGATTCCGAGGCCGAGGCCGTCGCCGTATTGTCCACTGCCGCGGCCATCCTTCTCGAGGGTCGCGCCTTCCAACCGCTCGCCGACCTCCTCGAATCCTACGAGGAACTTCTGGCGCGGCACCGCAGGTTGCGCCGCTATCGAGCCCTCGCCGACGAGGGAATGGGCCGGGACGAGGAAGCCGTCGCGCAGTGGATCGCCCTCGCAGAGTCCAATGCCTCCTCCGACGATCTGGCGGAGGCCAGCGCCGCCCTTGCTCGCGCCGTGCGCCTGCGCCCCGCCGACGTTGATCTGCGTCTGCGCCTGCTGGATAGCTACAGGAAGCGCGGGGATGATCCGCTGACCGAGATTGTCCTGGAGTGCCGCGCGCTCATACCACTTCTCGCCGCCGCGGGCCGGACAGAGGAGCTTGAGCGGGCCTATCGCGAGATACTCTCCATCGACGACGAGGATATCGCCGCCCTTCGCGGTTTCGCAAGCGACCTGCGGGCGCTCGGTCGCGGAGACGAGGCGATGGACTTGCTCATCCGCTTGGGGGACGCCTCCTTCAAATCGCAGGATCTGGCGGGCGCGGAAGCCGCCTTTCTCCAAGCCACCGAATTGAAAGCCGATCACCCGCCCGCGCTCGCCGGTCTTCGCCGCACGCGGGAGGAAGCGGGCAACGAGGCGGGCGCTCTTGATGCCGCCGCGCGCCTCGCCCGCGCGCTCGAGTCCCAGGGGGATATCGCCCAGGCCACGGATCTATGGCGGGAAATCGCCCAGCGCGACCGTCTCAATCTGGAGGCGCGCCTCCGCCTATCAGAACTTCTCATCGCGTCGGGCCAGACGGACCAGGCCACCGACCTGCTGCGCGAGGCGCACCATCTCTACGTCGGCGAGGCCGCCTTCATGGAGGCCGTCGAGGTGCTCCAGCGCCTCGACGAACTCGAGCCCGGCGACCCACAGATACGCGAGCAGCTCGGCCGCGCCTATGTCGAGGCAGGGGATTCGGCCAACGGCGCCGCTCACCTCCTCGCCGCCGCCGAAACGTTCGCCGCCGCTGGGGACTTTCGGTCCTGCATTTCCTGCCTTCATTCCGCCGCGCTGGCCGACCCCGAGTCGCGCCCGATCCACGCTCTCCACGCGCGCGCCCTCGAATCGGTGGAAGACGATCTCCCCGCCGCGTCGGCTTACGCGCGGCTTGCCGAACTCCAAGGCCGGGCTGGCGACGCCACGGGTGAGGAAGCCTCGCTCCTCTCGGCCCTTCGGCTTGATGCCAACAATCCCGCGATCAACCTTCAGGCCGGTGCCCACTTCCTCGCCCTTGGAAAGCTGAAGGAGGCCAGCGCTCGATTCGTCGCCGTGGCCCAGTTGCTCCAGACAGCGGGCGATGTGGAGGGAGCACTCGCCGCAGCGGAGGAAGCCAGCTCCGCGCTGCCGAGCGACCCCGAGCCACGCCGCCTCACCGTGTTCCTCGCGGAGGCCGCCAAGCAGAAGGGCAAGGCCCTCGCCGCGCTGCTCTGGCTCGCCGACTACCACCAGTCCCGCAAGGAGCACGAGCGCGCCCTCGGCTGGCTGGAGCAGGCCCTCATCCATCACCGCGAACCTGGCCTCCTGCGCCGCGCGGGCGAGCTCGCCGCCATCGTCGGCGACGACGAGAAGGCGCTTCGCAGCTTCCTCCGCATGAGCGATCTCGCCGACAAGGAGAACCGCACCGACCTCTATGAGGAGGGTCTCCTGAAGGCCGCGTGGATCGCACCCGCCAACGTTGATGTCCTCCGCCGTCTAGGCACATTCTACCGCGGACGCAATCAAGTCGAGAAGGGCACTCAGGTCTTCGTCGATGGGCTCACCTATCTCGTGGGAGAGGGCGAGATTGGCAAGGCTCGCGACCTGATGATCGAGGGGATCGTCCTTCTCGGCACGGGTAAGGCGCTCCGCCGCCGCGCAGCGGAACTGTACGAGGCGGCGGGCATTCCCGAACTAGCCTCCCACGAGCTTGCCGACCTTGCCCGCGAGTATGAGCGCGAGGGGCGGCGAGAGGAGGCTCTGGTAGAGATCGATGGCGCGCTGGACCTGCACCCCGGCGACGTAAGCGCGGGGGAGATCAAGTTGAGGCTCCTCTGCCAGCTCGGCATGAACGAGGACGCCGTCGCGCTTTCCGAGGAACTGATCTCGTCGCACCTCCAGCTTGGCAATCGCGAGCGCGCCGCCGCGGTGGCGAGAGAGATCGTCGCCATACTGCCGGAGGAACCCGCCCCCCTTGCAAAGCTTGTTGAACTAACCGAGGTCGATGGCGACCGCGAGTCCATCGAAGCCAACCTGCGCAAGCTGGCCGACCTCCTGTACCAGCGCGGCGACATCCGGGAGTGCGGCGCGACGCTCGCCAAGATCCTCACCTTCAGCCCCGACGACAACGCCGTCCGCCTGCGGTATATCCAAATCATGCGCCAGTTCCTCGACGAGTTCCACCTCGTGGACGACTACCTCAAGGTCGCCGTATTCCTCTGTCGCAATGGTTCCCAGGCCGAGGCTCGCACATACTTCGATCGCCTTGTCGAGCTCGCGCCCGACCGCGAGGATGTCATGGAGGCCCAGCTAGAGTATCACATCGCGCGGCCAGACCACCAGCAGGCGATCATCACCGGCGTCCGCCTCGCCAAGCTGCTCCTCCTCAAGGGGAAGTTCCCAAGGGCGCTCTCGGCCCTGGACCGAATACGCCCCCACGTGGTCGAGGATACCGAGTACCACATGACGCTTGGCCGCATCCACAAGGCCGCCGAGTCGCGTGGCGCCGCGGCGCGCGAGTTTCGCGAGGCGCTCGATGTCTATACGGCCCGCCGGGACGAGAACGGCCAGACCGATGCGCTCCGCGAACTGCTCGAGGTCGATCCCCTCGACGTGGACCATCGCCGCCGCTATATCCAGCTGTTGATAGCCTCGGGCCAGCGCGGAGAGGCATACTCGGAGATGCGCGTCCTCGCGAAGAGCTATGCCGAGCGTGGCATGGCCGACCTTGCGTTGGCCGAGTACCGCCGCCTCCTCGCGATCTCTCCCGACGAAACCGCCGCCTGGCGGGAATTCTTCCATGTATACCTGCCCATCGGGAAGGAAATAGATATCCTCCCGGACTACCGCGAGTTTTCCCGCCGACTGATCGCCTTGGGCGACTTCCGCGGTGCCATCGATATCCTGCGCAAGGTTATCGCGCTCGCCCCCAATGATCTCGAGGCCAAGCGCGAATTCATCCGCCAGTATCCCAAGGCCGGGAAGCTGAACGAGATCGTGGATGATATGCTCGCCTTTGCCCAGAACCTGGTGGACGCGGGCGAAGTGGACGAGGCAGTGGCCATGTTCCAGCTCGTCACCTCCATCGATCCCCGCAACACGCTGGTGAAAGAGATGCTCACCGCAACGCAAACGCGCACTGGCACGGAGGTGCGCCGTCGCCTCGCCGAAGGCGATCCCACGCTCGGCCTTGCCGATCGGCCCCTTGGGCGGGATGCCGCGGAGGAATTCGATCTCTCAGATACTCAGATCGCCATGATCGGCGGAGAGAAGAGTCCCACCGATCTGCTTATGGGGACGCTCGACGAGATGGATCGCAAGGAAGGCGAGGAGGCCCTCGCCCAGATCGTCGAGGACTATCGGGACATCCTCGCCGTCAATCCCCAGAACGCCGAGGTCCGGGTCAAGATCGCCGATGTCTACAAGCAACTGGGACAAATCACAGAGACGCTCTCCGAACTGTCCATCGCCGTCGATATCTACATTGCCCGCAATGACCTTGGCCACGCCGTCACCAACTGTGAACGCATCCTCGCCATCAACCCAAGCGACCAGAAAACCCGCAAGCGCCTCAATGAAACCATCCTCCGCCGCGACGCGCTGAAGGCACTGGATTCGGATATATTCTTTGGGGACACGGATACGGGGAAGAAGTGAGGTGGGGAATGGGGAACAGGGAATGGGGAATCGCACGCCATTCCGTCGTCGAGTAGCTACCGGGCCTCGATCCTGCCAACTGCTCCGCCCTCCCGCACCGTTCCCAATTCCCCGGTCCCCATTCCCTGCTCCCTATACTGCAAGTCGTACAGCTTTCTATACAGCCCACCCTTCGCGAGAAGTTCCTCGTGGTTGCCTTCCTCGGCCAAGTGACCGTGGTGGATGACGAGGATCTTGTGGGCGCGCTGGATGGTGGAGAGCCGGTGGGCGATGACGAGGGAGGTGCGGCCATCGCAGAGCTTGGCGACGGCGCGGCGAAGTTGCTCCTCCGACTCCGTGTCGATGTTGGCGGTGGCCTCGTCGAGGACCAGAATTTCGGGATCGAAGGCAAGCGCGCGCGCGAAGCTGAGGAGCTGCTTCTGGCCCGTGCTGAGCGTGGCGCCGCGTTCGCGGACACCGGTTGCGTAGCCCTTTGGGAAGCGCCGCACGAACTGGTCGAAGCCAGTCTCTCGGCAGACTTCCTCTATGCGCGCATCGTTGATCGTCGTTTCGCCGAGCCTGACATTCTCGGCGATCGTGCCGTAGAAGAGAAACACGTCCTGAAGCACGATGGCGATCTTCTTGCGAAGGTCCTCCTGACGCATCTCGCGTATATCCACGCCGTCGATCAGGATAGCACCCTTCTGGATGTCATAGAACCGGCAGAGGAGCGACATCAGCGTGGTCTTTCCACTCCCCGTGGGGCCGACGATTGCCGCGGTCTGGCCCTTCTCGACGCGAAAGCTGACACCCTTCAGGACCCATTGCTCGTCGTTGTAGGCGAACCACACGTCGCGGAACTCGATGGAGTGGGCCAGCGGCGCGACCGCCACGGGCTCGGCGGGATCTTCCACGGCGGGCTTGGTGTCCAGTAGCGCGAAGAGTCTCTCGCTCGATGCGATGGCGGACTGCACCACATTGTACTTTTCAGAGAGATCCTTGATCGGCTGGAAGAACCGCTCCAGCGCCTGCACGAAGAGAGCGAGCGTCCCCACAGTGAGCGTGGTGGATGCCTCCGGCGAGAGGTACATCATGCCGCCGCGCCACAGGATGATCCCGAGGCCGAGGGCGGAGATCACTTCGATCACCGGGAAGAAGAGCGCGTATTGGAAGACTGTCTGGAGGTGTGCCTCGCGGTTCGCATCGTTCAGGCCGCGAAAGATCGAGAATTGCGGGCGTTCCCTCGCGTTTGCCTGTACCGTCCGCATTCCCGTGATGTTCTCCTGCATGAAGGTGTTCATGCGCGACAGTCGCACTCTCGTGAGGCGGTAGGAATGGAAGACGTTGTTCCGGAAGTTCCACGACGCCAGTGCGATCAGTGGCAGCACAGGCACCAGATAGAGCGCCAGCCACGCATTGTAGTAGGTCAGAACTCCGGCAATCACGATCAGGGAGAATACTTGCTGAAAGATGCCGACGACACCTTGGGAGAAGAGTTCGTTCAGCGCGTTCACGTCGCTGGTCAGGCGCGTGATCAGTCGGCCCACCGGGTTGCGGTCAAAGAAGCGCAGCGACTGGCGCTGGATGTGGCGGAAAAGTTCCATCCTCAGGTCGCGCATCGTCTCCTGTCCGATGCGTGCGATCACCACGGTGTTCGTCCTGTCCACCGCAAAGATAAGAATCTCTGCCAGCAGCAGCCATCCCGCCATCGCAAACAGTCCGTGATAGTTGCCCTTCATAATATAGTGGTCGATGCTGTACATGATGATCAGCATCGGCAGCGGCGTCAGCAGCGCCACCGCGATCGACATCGCGATACAGAGCCCTACCAAGTGGCGGCGGGGCGCCAAGTATTTCACCAGGCGCGTTGTCTGCTTTAGGTCGCCTTGCTTTTGGAGAGACTCCCGCTCCTCCTCGCGATAGCGCTCGAGCCGGTCCCTCTGGAACTTCTCCGCGGTCGCGCTCATGCCCGAGCCTCCCCGTCGAAGTCCTCTTGCTCGATCGCGGCTTCCGTCTGCTGCTTTCGATGAAGCGTGGCATAGAGTCCGCCCTGCGCGATCAGTTCCTCGTGGGTGCCGCGCTCGGTGATGCGGCCCTCCTCGATAACGACGATTTCGTCGGCCATCGCCACTGTGGATATCCGGTGAGAGATCAGGAACGTCGTCCGCCCCGCCATTGCATCCTTCAACTCTCGAAGGATGGCCTCTTCCGTGTGCGTGTCCACGGCGGAGAGTGAGTCGTCCAGCACCAGGATTTCGGCATCCCGAAGCAGTGCGCGCGCGATGGAGACCCGCTGCTTCTGACCACCGGAAAGGTTCACTCCGCGCTCGCCCAGCACGGTGTCGTATGCCTTCGGGAACCCCGCGATGTCGGGATGCACCTGTGCGCGGCGCGCGGCCTCGCGAACGGCCTCGTCGGCGGCGTTCTCCGAGGTTCCGAAACGAATGTTCCACCCGATCGAGTCGGAAAAGAGGAACGTCTCCTGAAAGACAAAGGCGATGCGTTTCCTCAGCTCCAGCGCTGGCCAATCGTTGATGTCGATTCCGCCCACGTAAAGCATGCCGCGTTCCACCGGGTAGAACCTTCCCAGCAGGTGCACCAGCGTGCTCTTTCCCGCACCCACGGGGCCCACGATGCCGATCGTCTTGCCTGCCGGAATGTCCAGATTGATGTCCGCCAGTTGGGGAGTCGTGGTGCCGGGATAGCTGAATTGCAGGCCCATGGCGCGTATATCCACGCCGCGCGCGGGAAGGATGCGCGCGGGGCCGCTGGGCTCCTTTACCATCGACTCGCTGCCTAGTATCTTCTCGATGCGCTGAAGCGACGCCATGCCGCGCTGGATCAGGTTGATGACCCACCCCGCCGCGATCAGCGGCCAGACCATCATGCCAAAGAGGAGTAGGAACGAGAGCAGCGTGCCCACCTCCAAGTCGCCCGTCATCACTTGGCGCCCGCCGACGAGCAGCAGGATAACATAGCCAAGCCCAACCAGCAGGCGGATCGAAGGAAAAAACATTGACTGAAGCCGCGCCAGCGCGAGCGAGTGGCGTATATATACCTCGTTCCGTTCCCGGAATTTCCCCTCCTCCGCCCGCTCCTGGCGATAGGCCTTCACCACGCGGATTCCCGCGAGGTTCTCCTGCACCATCGTTGTCATTTCGCCGAAGGAATCCTGCTGCGCCTTCGACGCCAGATGCGTCCGCGCTCCAAAGAACTTTACCAGCGGCGGCAGCCCCAGCAGCGGCACCATCGCCATCAGGGTCAGCTTCCAGTCCAGCGCCAGCATCCACACCATCGTCAGCGGCAGGCCGAAGATCGTGTTGGCGGAATACATCACCGCCGGGCCGATCAGCATCCTCAGCAGATCCATGTCGTTGGTGGCGCGGCTCATCAGGTCGCCGGTGTTGTTGTCGTCAAAGAACGCGGGGTCCATCCCCTGGAGCTTTTCGAAGAAGTCATTGCGGACATCGAACTCCACATCTCGCGAAACGTCGATCAACACGCGGCGCATCAGGAACCGGAAGCACCCGGCCAGGGCCGCCACGCAGACCAGCAGGCTCGCGTAGAGCCAAAGCTCATCGGACGAAAGCTGGCGCTTCTCGGCGGCGTTGACCGCGTCGCCCAGCAGCGCGGGCACCACCGGCCCCAGTGCGTTGGCCATGAGCACGAATAGGATACCGATGGAAATGCTCCATCTGTATCGCCGGATGTAGGGATAAAGCGGCTTCAGAACCTTCAATTCGGCGCCATTTCGGGGCGCGATGGCTTTTGGGGCCCGCGTCGTGAGAATCGTAGCAGGCAACGCACAGCAAACACCGCGCCCGAGCAATATGAACGGAATGTCGCCAGCCGGAAACCGCGCGCAAACGGGCCCACCAGCCACTTTGCCTCGAAGGGGAGAAACAATGTCAGAAGCTCGCCCACTGTGTAATTCTTAATCACGAAGCGGATGCGGCTGCGATAGCTCGTCCTCACAAAGCGCCCCGAGTTCTTCGTCAGCCCGGGCGACTCCCAGTGATACGCGACCGCATCGGCAACATAGCGCACTCGCTTCCCCTCGCGCCGCAGCCGCCAGCAGAGGTCCGTCTCTTCGTAGTAGGCCGGCCAATAGTCCTCGTCGAATCCGCGAAGCCGTTCCAGGTCGGCGCGGCGAAACGCAATCAGCGCGCCCGTGACATAGTCCACGTCCTTGCTCTCGTGGAACTCCGGTGCGTCGGGGGCGTTCATGCCAAAGTGCTCGCACATGGCATTGGGATGCAGGATCCCCCCCGCGTGCTGGATCACGCTCCGGTTGGGGTAATACAGCAGCCCGCCGCACACCGCCACTGCCGCTTCGGTCACCATCGGCGCAACAAGCCGTGCCAGCGTATTGGGCATCACGCGGCAATCGGGATTGATGAAAACCACATAGGGCGCAGAGCCAAGCGGCCAGCCGAGATTGTTGCCGCCGCTGTAGCCGAGGTTCTTCTCCGAGTGAATCGCTCTCGGCTTTGCGGGGTGCTTCTCCGCGATCTCGTGACTCTTATCCGCGGAGGCATTGTCCACGCAGATGATTTCAAGCTCCACGCCCCGCGACCGCTCCAGCGCGTCGAGGCAGCCTTGCAGGAACGACGCGCTGTTGTATGACAGCACCACCACGGTGATGCGGGGGAGTGTCGGGTTGTCGGGCAAGGGGTGCAGGAAACTCCGTTAAGGACTATCGGCGCCCCAAAGTCGCGGCACCGACCCCGGTGCGAAAGGCTTTTCCGACCTCAGAAGCCAACCACCACCTCCACGCGGCGGTTCAGGCGGCGACCCGCGGGGGTGGAGTTCTCGCCCAGCGGCGTGTGGTAGGAGTGCGATTGCGCCACGATCCTGCCGGGCTCCGCACCGGGCTTGGATGCCAGCCAGCGCACGACCTCCGCCGCGCGGGCGCCGGCCAGCTCCCAGTTGTCGGGATAGGGCATATTGCGCACGGGAATGTTGTCGGTGTGGCCCTGGACAGTGATCTGGATCGGCTTGGACTCCTGCAGGAAATCGTTCGTGGCAGAAAGTGCCCTCAGGCCCTGATCCGAAAGCAGCGTCGTCGCCGGCTGAAAAAGCTCGTCGGAGAACAGGATCACGCGGATGCCCTTCTCTCCCACTTCGATGCGCGCGGCCCCCGAATCGACAAAGGGCTTCAGCCGAGCCCCGGCTTGATCGCGCTTCGCGGCGAGATCAATGGGCGCTGGGAGCGCGGCGGCGGCGGCGGTGCGCGCGGCCTCCTCGTCGGCTCTGGCCTTGTCCGCCGCGGTCACGGTATCCTTGGCCTGCCTTAGTTCCGTCGCCAGGGTTTCCGCGCGGCGTATCTCCTCCTCCATGCGCGTCTTCAGGTCCTTGGTCGCGACTTCCATCTCGGCGACCTTCGCCTCGCTGGTCGTGGTCAGTTCGCGGAGCTTGGCCTCGTGCTCGGCATTTAGCCGACTAGAGGTTGTCGTATTGTCGTTCTGCCACTTGGCTTGCTCCGATTCCTGCGAAGCCTTCAGCAAAACTACGGATTGCTTCTCCTGCCCGAGGGCCGATTCCAACTCCTCGATCTGGCGGAGCCGCCCCTCCAGAGACACCTTCGACTCGGCGAGTTCCTTGGCCGCCGCGTCTCGGTCGGCCTCCGCCTTGAGGAGGTTCCCCTCCAGGCGCGACTTGCTATCCTCCATCGTGCCGATCTGGTTCTTGAGTTCCTGCTCCAGCCGCATCGAATCGGCCAGCCGCTGGCCAAGGTCGCGTTTCGAGGAATCGACGCTCGTGTTCAGCGCCACGCGTGAGGCGGCAAGCTTTTCTCCGGCGAGTCCGAGTTCACTGCGCAGCAGCGCCACCGACCCGTCGCTGACTTCCACCCGGCGAGCAAGTTCGGCGGCCTCCCGCGTCGCCGAATCGGCGCGGTCGCGGTGGGCGTCGAGGTCCTGCTGGAGCTGCGTGATCCGCGCGTCGCGGATCTGCACCTGCGTTCGCAATTCGCGCATCTTGATGGTAAAGCATCCTGAGAAAAGCACGGGGAGAACAGTCGCCGCCGACAGGGCGAAGACGGAGCGGTGCAGGAACGGGAGCATGAACGGGGCACCTTACGGGGAGTTGGCTACGCGGCTCTTGCGATAGCTGACTCTTTCAAGCCAGTGCAGGTGGAAGAAGATCAAGAAAATAACGCCCACCTGCACGATTCCGTGCGCAACATCCAGATTGCGGAGGGGGATCGCAGCCAGACCCGTAGCCAACGCCACTCCGTAAAGGAATACGACCGCCATTGTGCGGCTCATCCCCAGCGCCACCAGCCGGTGGGAAACGTGGTTGGTGTCCCCCTCCATCAGCGGCTTTCCCGAGCTCCACCGGATCCACATAACGGAGATCGTATCGAAGAGCGGCAACCCCATCACGACCAGCGGAATCAGGATGGGCAGACGTGTCGGCACGCCTTCCTGATAGTACGTGGAAAGAATCGCCAGCCCACCCAGCAGGAAACCCAGATGTGTGCTTCCGCTGTCGCCGAGGAACACCGACGCCTTGGGGAAATTGTACCTCCAGAAACCGGTCACCGCGCCCCCCAGCATCGCGAAACACAGGAACATGTACCACTCCTGGGCCAGCAGCGCGATCAGCGCCATCACCCCGCAGATAATCGCGGACACCCCGCTGGTAAGGCCGTTCATATTATCGAGGAAGTTGAAGCTGTTCGTCAGCAACACCAGCCAGAACACAGTCAATGGCCACGCAATGACCGGGGGGAGGAACACCTTCAGCACCACGCCGCCCATCAACAGAGGCACGCAGGCCATCACCTGCACAGCCAGCCGGACTACTGGCGGCAGGTTGAAGCGGTCGTCCAGCAGCCCCAGCGCAAAGATGATGAAGGAGCCGAGAAAGAGCGCCTCCAGCTCGCCCGTCTTTGTCCCGACGTTCGCCGCCAGCGCGCGGATACCCTCCGGCAGGAAGCCCAGCCGCGGCACCACCAGCGTCGCCAGCGCGATGTTCAGCGCCAGCATCCCCCAGAAGGCCGGGAAGATCCCCAGCCCGCCACAGCGCGGGATCGGGCGGTCGTGCTGCTTGCGCGCCAGCGTGGGGCGATCAATCAGGCCAAGGGCCTCTGCGCGATCCCGCACCAGCGGCACCAGAACCCACGCCACGGCGAAACATTGGAGAAAGCCAAGCGCCGCCACTATGAGCCAAGGGTTCACGCCATCGGTCCTTTCAGATCGCCGATCCTCGGCGGGCCCCGAATCGGTGCCACACCCCCGGGGCGGGCTCCATGAAAAAAGTGAATTTCCATTCCAACCGCCCGCCGGGCACGATCACTTACAGGCGGAGGAGGGAGAGGGAGCAAGCTCTCCCCCCGAATTAGGGTGAGGAAACACGCATGAATCCCACGCTCGACGATATCACCCGCGACGCACTCCTGCGGCGGTCACTCGATGGAGACGCCTCCGCCTTCTGGCGCCTCATCGAGCCCCATCGCCAGATGATCTTCGCCACCTCCCTCGGAGTGACACGCGACCCCGAGAAGGCCGAGGACATCGCCCACGACGTGTACATACGGGCTTTCTCTACACTTGGCAACCTGCGGACGAATTCCCGCTTGGCGGGATGGCTCCACACGATGGCCCGAAACATCTCCTACGAGCACCTTCGCAAGTCAGACCGCGACGCGCGCTTTGCGGAGAAACCCCAGCCCAGTCCCCCCCCCGTGATTTCCGTGCCCGACATGTTGGTGAGGGAGCAGGACCTCTCTCTCCTGGGCGAGGCGATGGCAGACCTTCCAGAACCCCATCGCATCGTCCTTGGGTTCAAGTACCTCAACAACATGTCGTGCAGGGAGATTTCGGACACGCTCGGCATCGGCGTCGAAGCGGCAAAGTCGCGCCTCTTCGAAGCACGCAAGGCCCTGCGCGCACGGATGAAGGCGGCCGAGGAAAAGTCCGCCGCTCCCCATTCTCCCGCGGCGGCGGCCCGCGGCGTACAGAACCCACCCCAGAGCGGCGTGGAGAAGAAGGTGCTGGAATCATGATGACCGAAAAGATGGAGCAGCGCGTACTGGAGTATCTTGAGGGCGA
>Ga0105049_10002309_pt1 | contig 22549 bp, 18 predicted proteins | sample MAT06_FD_78087 | JGI IMG/M metagenome (GOLD analysis project Ga0105049, IMG submission 78087) | Freshwater microbial communities from Lake Fryxell liftoff mats and glacier meltwater in Antarctica - MAT-06 | ecosystem: Environmental > Aquatic > Freshwater > Ice > Liftoff microbial mat | place...
TCCGGGTCCACCACCCAAACGAGTCGTGATCCGGACGCGAGCCAGTCGAGCACCTTCTCGCGTACCTCGCCCGTGCGATCGTCGGGCGAAAGGACTTCGACCACGAGTTCGGGGGCGAGCTCGGCGAAGCCCCGCAACGTGCGCCCCGCGATCTGGGCGTTGCTGACGTAGGCGACATCCGGCGCTCGCACGGTATCCGGGCCCCGCCGCAGCGTGAAGCCGGTTTCGGCGGTGAGCACGTCCCCACACTTTGCCGCTGTCACGTGCTGGCTGATGGCCACCAGCAAGCGAGCGGCCGCAAGCCCATGCGGAAATCCCGCGGGCTCCCTCACGATCAGTCGCCCGTTCACCAACGCCGTCCGCTTGTTCGGGATCGGGTTGTGCAGCAACTGCTCCGCCGTCATCAGTGTCTCGGCCGGCATTGGACTTTTCCGCGTGGAATGTGTCATGCACACAACCTGCGCCGTCGCGTCAACGCACCGTCATAGGCATGCGGGTTTTCGATACTCGCTGCGTTTTCCCATCCCCCGCACATGGCGCGCCGATCACTCGAAGCCAGTGAACGATACGGTCGGCGGCGGCGCCGAGTCCAGCGCACGCGGTCGGGCGGGCACAGGCCCGCCAAGGTCACGGCCATGTGCCGAGCGCGTGCTTCTGATGTCGGTGGCAACGTTTCGGTGAAGGAACTCGACACGCGCTGCGTTACCCCGGCGCATGTTCGCCCCTTGCGCTCCCGCCCTCGCCGAGCTGACCGTTTGGTCATGCCACGCACGCATACGCAAGTACGTTCGCAGCCGCACCCCGATCGTACCGTGTGGACCGTGGCCGATCTCGAGCAGTTGCCCGACGACGGCAACCGGTACGAGATCCTGCACGGCGAGCTGCTGGTGACCGCACTCCCGTCCAACGGGCATCAGGGAATCGTCTGGCGTCTTGCGAGACGACTGGGCCGGTGGTGCGAGGATCACACCGGATGGGCGCTGCGCACGCCCGGTGGCGTGTATATCAGCGAGACCACGTGGCTGGAGCCGGACATCGCGGTGTATCCGTCTCCCGAATACCTCGATCTGCCCTGGCAGCAGATGCCACCGCCGCGGCTGGTGGTCGAGGTGTTGAGCCGCTCCTCGCGGAAACGTGACCGGCACCGCAAGCGGCCAGCGTACCTGTCGCACGGAGTGGCCGAGGTCTGGCTCATCGACAAGCGGTCGCGCGCCATCGAGCGATGGACGGTCGCATCGGAGTTTCCGGAGACCAATGGCGGCTCGATCACCTGGTCACCGGCTCCAGACTATCCGGCGCTCGTGATCACGGCGGACGAACTGTTTGGTCCACTCGCTCCGCTGCGTCCAGATACCCCCTGAAGCTACGAGCCTACTCGTCGCCGTTCCTGTTTCCCGCCCCATTCTAAGGCGTTTGGGGGGCACGACTTCTGCCGTGAAATCCGGCATTGGATCCCCGAGAATCCAGTGATTGAACGACCGTAAGTTGTGTTCCATTGCCGCCCGCAGGCTCTTGGGTCTGGTGATACCATGGCCGTAGCTTGTGTACACCACCATCTCGACACATACGAAGGCGCGCCGTTGTCAGTCAGTACGCATCGAAGAGCCGTTGGATCTCGCGCAGATCCGCCGTCCGCGTGAGCGCCAGCATCAGCAGCACCCGCGCCTTGTTCGGTGGCAGATCGCGAGCCATGACTCCGGGCAATTCCCCGAGTGGATTCCCCACCATGCGTCCATTCGGAACGCGTGAGGCAATCACGGCCGGCACGCTCGCCTTCGACGCGCGCTGGAGTGCCAAACGGCCGCCGGCGCTCATACGTCCACCCGCGAACGTCGCCAACACGACGCCGCGCGGCTTGAGACCGACGGCCGCGGACATGAGCGCACCGTCGAATCCCGAATAGTCGGTCAGCATTTCGACAGAGGGCAGAGAATCCACACGCGACACATCGAACTCGCTGGCCGTTGTGTGCGGTCGCAACACTCGGCGCGCAAAGACGACTGTGTCCGGATTCGCCGAGCCGAGAAAGCCGACCTGTGGCGATTGAAACGTCTGGACGCGGCGATTGTCGGTCTTCTGCAGATCGCGCGCGTCGCTGATGTCCTCGTTCATCACGACGAGGACGCCCTGACCGACCGACTGTCGGGACACGGCCACACGGACCGCATTCAGCAGATTCGCGGGACCGTCTGCGGAAATTTCGTCGGAGCCCCGCATCGAGCCCGTGAGCACGACCGGCCGCGCATCATTCACCGTCAGATTGAGAAAGAACGCGGTCTCCTCCATCGTATCCGTGCCGTGCGTAATCACGATGGCAGCGAGCTCACGGTCTTCGCCGAAGAGCGCATTGATTCGTTTGGACAGGCGTAGCCAATGATCGGGCGTAAGCTGCGATGAACCAACGCGAGTGAACTCTTCGACGCGAATGTCGGCGTACTTGGCAAGCTCCGGCACGGCGTTGATCAGGGCCGCGCCCGGCGTCATTGGCGCACCGTCCGACCGGCTCGCGATAGTGCCACCCATCGTGATCACGACGACGCGTGGTTTGCCGACCGCCTGGGCCGCGGCCGGTGCAGGAGCAAGAACGAGCAGCGCGCTGACCAAGACCGTGGTCACGCCAATGATCCGTGTGTACCACTTCAACCGCATCTCCGTGTTGATGAGAATTCACAGCGTTGAGGCCAGAGCCTGCGACAAGGGCAGCGGGGGTGCAGCGGTACCAGACCGATTCCCTCCTCGGAACCGTCCGTGCCCATCCAATCCGCGACTCAGCCCAAGAAGGCGTTCTCGCGGCGCCGCCGCCAGTGTCACGTCCACGATCTCGGGCGGCCACCGCTCTTGGACGTCGTGGAGTCTGGCGCGAGCGTTTCGTCGCGTGTGCAGGCATCTGCCTCGGGCGGAATCAGTGCGCGGATAGCAACCTGGCTGCCCAGGAGTATCTTGCCGGATTGGCCGTACTTGCCGAACCACTCCGGCGTTGAGGCGTGACCCATGCCCGGCGACGTTCAGCAGCTCGCTGCCAAGTGGACGCCGAGAGAATCCGCGCCGCAGATCGAATGCGTTCGCGTCAACCCCCGCTGACTATTTCCCACCGCCCCGCGCCTTGAATCGCATCGCATCGCCGTCGTCGTCACTGGTCGCGCTGGCGCTCGCGCTGGGTGCGTGGTCGTGCACCGGATCGACGGAAGCTTTGTCATCGCTCGATGGTGCGGCTACAACGTCCACCACGGCGTCCGCTACTGCGTCCGCTACTGCGTCCGCTACTGCGTCCCCACCTGCGCCATCGCCACAACGTACGCCTCTGCGTTGGGGCGGTGATGCCGAAGGTGGCGCGCCGTTTGTCGAGGCCGATCCCGCCGAGCCGGCACGTGTTCGGGGGTTCGATGTGGAGATCGCCACGTTCATCGCGCAGGAACTCGGGCGCGAGCCGCAGTTCGTGCAGGTCGCGTGGGCGTCCATCGAGCAATCACTGGCGCGCGGCGATTTCACGATCGGCATGTCCGGGCTGGAGGATCGGCCGGCGCTGCATGAACGGTTCGCCGTATCGCTGCCGTACTACGAGTTCCGCGAAGTGCTGGCCGTGCGCGCTGCCGACAGTGCGCGCGTTCACTCACTCGCCGATTTGCGCGGACGACGCGTGGCCACCCTGAGTGCGACGATGGCGTGGGAGATGCTGCTGGCGGCGAAGGCCGCGCACGGCGTCGTGCCGGTGTCGTACGATGACGACGTGCACCCCTACTCCGACCTCGTAAGCGGTCGCGTCGATGCGGTACTGCTCGATCACGTGCTCGCGGAACGCTCGCTGCGACGTATCGGCGGCTTCGTGATTCAGCCGGCGCCGCTCGCACGCGGTCACTATGTCGCGGTACTCGCGGCCGGCAACGAAGCGCTGCGCGATTCGGTGAACACGACGCTCAGGGCGCGCATGCGCGACGGTTCGCTCGAGCGCGTATTCCGTTCCTGGAAGGTGTGGGATGCGGACCAGGCGCAGTTTCAGCAACGCATGCTGCGTGACTCGAGCAGTGCCGGTGACACTACGATATCCGCGACTGCGACATCGGCGAGTGCGACCCAGCGAGCGCCGGGTGGCCCAACCACGGTCACGGAATCTTCCTCGATGCGCACCTATCTCCCAGCGCTGCTGCGCGCGGCTGGTATAACGCTGGCGTTATCAATCCTGGCGATGACGCTCGCAATCGTTGTCGGGATCGGCGTAGCGGCCGGCCGTGTGTACGGGGCGCGCCCGGTGCGGGTGCTGCTTACTCTCTACGTAGAAGTCATTCGCGGCACGCCGGTGCTGCTGCAACTGTTCGTGCTGTACTATGGCCTGTCGGACGTCGTGCGTCTCCCGGCCTTCGCCGCAGCCGTGATCGGGCTTGGCCTCAACTACGCGGCGTACGAATCGGAGATCTATCGCGCCGCGCTCCAAGCAATCCCCGCACTGCAACTCGAAGCCGCCCGCACACTCGGCCTGTCCGAATTCCAGATCCTGCGACTGGTGCGCGGACCTCAGGCGCTGCGACTGGCGTTGGCACCGATGACCAACGACTTCGTCGCCTTGCTCAAAGACTCGTCGCTCGTGTCAGTGATCACGGTCGTGGAACTGACCAAGCAGACCGCGATCTACGCCACCAACGTTGGCAGTTGGGCGATTCCCGGTGCGTTGTGCGCACTCGTGTATCTCGCGATGTCGCTGCCGCTGTCGCACATGGCGCGCCGTCTGGAACAGCGATGGACGCTGTCATGAGTGGCGACGCTTCCATCAGGACAATGGCCGTAGTCGGCACCTCGGGCACACTACGCGTCCGCGCGTTGCATGCGGTACGAGGCGACCAAGCGATCCTCTGCGGTCTCGATCTCGATGTTGCCGCTGGCGAACTCTGTGCCGTCATGGGCGTCTCCGGCGCGGGCAAGACGACCGTGTTGCGCGTCGTCGCAGCGTTGCAGCCCTTCAGTGCGGGGACGGTAGAGGTGGGCGGTGTGGCGCTGGCACCCGGCGCGGTACCGCCGGAATCGCAGCTGCGCGCACTGCGGCGCCGTGTAGGCGTAGTCTTTCAAAGTCACGCGCTCTTCGAGCATCTCACCGCACTCGAGAACGTGATTCTTGCGCCAGTACACGCACTTGGCCGGTCCCGCGCCGACGCCACCGACGCCGCCATGCAGCTGCTCGAATCGCTGGGCGTGGCGGCCCGTGCGCAGGCCTATCCGCGACAACTCTCAGGGGGCGAGGCGCAGCGCGTGGCGATCGCGCGCGCACTCGCCCCGGACCCACAACTGTTACTCATGGACGAGCCCACGTCGGCGCTCGATCCGGCCCGCCGCGCCGCGCTGGGCGACGCACTACGCGCGCTTGCGTTGCAGGGGCGCGGGTTGCTGATCGTCACACATGACGCCGAGTTCGCACGAGCGTACGCGGACCGAGTGGTGGTGCTGTCCCACGGCACCATCGCGGAACAGGGACCGGCCCGTGAAGTACTCACGCACCCAACGCACGATGCGACGCGCGAACTGCTCACGTAGCGTACGCACATGGATGGCTGCGTTGCGTGGCGCTGATTGTCACCCGTGCACTGCGGTGCGGCCTCGACGCGAAACGGTACCGCTCGCAACGTTTCGGTGAAGGACTTCGCCACGCTCCGCGTTATCCTCGGCGCATGTTCGTCCCTTGCGCTCCCGCCGTCGCCGACCCGACCGTATGGTCATGCCACACACGCATACGCACGTCCGTTCGCGCCCGCACCCCGATCGTACCATGTAGACCGTGGCCCATCTCGAGCGACTGCCCGACGACGGCAACCGGTACGAGATCCTGCACGGCGAGCTGCTGGTGACACTGCTGCCATCCAATGGGCATCAGGGCGTCGCGATGCGATTGGCCCGACGGGTGTCGAACTGGTGCCACGACCACACCGGCTGGGCCACTCGAGCGCCCGGCGGGGTGTACATCAGCGAGACCACCTGGCTCGAGCCCGACGTCGCGGTGTATCCAGCGCCTGAGTATGACGATCTGCCCTGGCAGCAGATGCCGCCGCCGGTGCTGGTGGTCGATGCCCTGAGCCGTGCCACGAGGAAACGCGACCGCCATCGCAAGCGGCCAGCGTACCTGTCACACGGCGTTGGCGAGGTGTGGCTCATCGACAAGCGCTCGCGCTTCGTCGAGCGATGGACCGTCGCTTCGGAACTTAAGGACTACTACACCGTCGCCATCGACCAGCGAGGGTACGACCTCTCCGACCATCCCGCAGGCGTCGAACAGTACGACATGAGCCTGCTCGTGGGTGACGGGCGGTCCGTCATCAAATCGCTGGGCCGTGAAAAGGCCATCGTGATGGGACACGACTGGGGCGGGGCGGTTGCCTAGTGGGTCGCGATGTACCAGCCGCAGGTGGTCGAGAAGCTCATCATTCTCAACCTGCCGCACCTGCGCGGGCTGCGACGAGAACTGGCCGCGAATCCGCTGCTGGCGAAGAACAGCCAGTACGCACGCAATTTCCAGCAGGATGGGGCGGCCAAGACCCTCACCGCCGAAGGGCTCGCGTCATGGATTGGCCGATCAGTTCCTTCTCGGCGGCGCGCTGAATAACACGTGGGACTTCGCGGAACGCGAACTGACGATCGTGACGATCCCGGGTGTCGGCCACTTCGTGCAGCAGGATGCGCCGGACCGGGTCAATCACACGATCCGGATGTGGCTCAATCAAGAGGCGGCGGTCCGGCAGGTGGCGCTACCGCTTGATCCGCCCACCGCCCTCGCCGGCCAGCAGCGCATCCACTTCGCTGGCCGAGACGCGATTGAAGTCGCCGGGAATGGTGTGCTTGAGACACGAGGCGGCCGTCGCGAACTCCAACGCTGCCGCATGGCTGCGACCGGTCACGAGCGCGAACAGCAGCCCCGCCGCAAACGCATCGCCGGTACCAACGCGATCCACCACCTCGTCGATGTCGTAGCGCGCGCTGACGTGGAACCCGTCTCGGTCCAACGCACAGGCCGACCAGCCATAGCGCGCGGCGCTGTTACCATCGCGCAGCGTGATCACCTGCATGCGCATGTTCGGAAACGCGTCGAGCACCTGTTGCGCCACGTCGCGATACCACGCGTGGTCGATGCCGTCGGCGTTCGGCGCGCGCGTTGGCACGATGCCCAGCATCTCCTGACAGTCCGATCGCCCCGCGATTCCGATGTCCGCATACGACACGATCTCCCGCATCACGTCAGGCGGCCGCTTTCCGTATTGCCAGAGCGACGCACGATGGTTGTAGTCGCAGCTGACCGTCACACCCAGCCGACGCGCGGCACGCACGCCGTCGAGCGTAAGCGCCGCCGCGCTGGCGCTGATGGCGGGGGTGATGCCACTCACGTGCAACCACGTGGCATCGACGAGCGCCGCTTCCCAGTCGATGGCGCCAACGTCCGACAAAGCCAAGGTGGAGTCCGCACGGTCGTACAACACTCGGCTCGCCCGATGACCCGCACCGGACTCGAGGTAGTAGGTGCCCAGTCGCCCGGCGCGACGCACTGTGCGCGAAATATCCACGCCATGGCGACGTAACTCGCCCAACGCCGCATCGCCAAGCACATTCGACGGCGCTACGGTCACGAACGATGTCACAATGCCATCCGCCGCCAGCGCGACCGCCACATTCGCCTCGGCGCCACCGAAAGTCGCCTCGAGCGTGGCCGATTGGAGCAGACGCTCGTGCCCCGGCGCCTTGAGGCGCAACAACAGCTCACCGAATGCGAGCACGTGAGGTTGAGAGGGCACCATCAGCTCCGAAGCGGCGGCAGGTCCGCAATAGTGGCCGCCGTCTCGTCGCGCACGCGATCGAATGCCCCGTCCGCGAGCCAGCCCGACGGCGCCATCCATGAGCCGCCACACGCGAGTACCTGTTCGTTGGCGAGGTATCGGCCGATCATTTCTCTTCGGATACCGCCGGTGGGAATGAAGTGCATGTCGCGATACACAGCCGATACTGCTTCGATGAAGCGCGCTCCGCCCATGACTTCGGCTGGGAAGAACTTTACGACACGGAGGCCAAGCGAGCGTGCTTGCTCGATTTCGGTGGGGGTGCAGACCCCGGGGAAGATCGGCACATCGCGTGACTGGCAGTAGTCGACCACGCGCGGGTTGAGTCCAGGCGAAACCATGAATTGCGCACCGGCGTCGAGAGCCTGTTTTGCCTGCTCAGTGGTCAGCACCGTTCCTGCGCCGACCAGGACATCAGGACGGTTCGACGAGATGTGTCGGATGGCTTCGGCAGCGGCGGCGGTACGGAACGTGACTTCGGCGATCGGCATGCCGCCCGCAGCGAGGGCGTCGGCGAGCGGGATGGCGTGGACTGCGTTATCGAGGACGATGACCGGCAGCACGCGAATGCGCCGCACCGTCTCAAGTACGTTCGCTTGTGAACCACCCATAACCTTCAGTCTCCGCAGCGTGGGTCGATCGACGGGTCGGGTTTGTTTCTTTGCAGAACATAACGTCGACGATGAGTTTCTGTCGAAGGGTGGCGGTCGTGGTTGGCGCGGCGCTCAGCGCTTCGTCCACGCTTTTTCCAGCGCTGGCTTGATGACGGCGGTGAATTCGGTGTATGCAGGCGGTACGAAATGCAGGCTGTCCGGGCGGAACAGCTCGCCGCGAATCTGGCCTTGGGCGTCGAACAGGACCGGGTTCAGGTCGATTGTTCGCACCCACGTCGACCGGGTCTTTGCGTAGCGGGACATTGCGGCGTTGGTGGAATCGACGACGCCCCAGTTGGCGCGCTTGTCGGGCGCCTTCTGGATGTCCACATAAAACAGGATGGTGCTCGGGAGCGCCTGATGGACGCGTTCAAAGAACGCCTGCGTTCGAGTGGTGATGCCGGCGGCGTCCTGCTTGGCGTTGACGTCGTTGCTGCCGCAGTAGTAGACGACGAAGCGGGGCTGATAGGGGATCACGATCTGATCGACGTAGTGGAGCACTTCCCAGGTATGTGATCCGCCGAAGGCGCGGTTGAAGACCGGCAGCGGTGCCATTTGGGGGCCGAGTTGTTCCCATTGTCGGAAAATACTAGAGCCGATGAAGAGGATTGCGTCTTTCGGCGGAGGGCTGGTGCGGTCGGCGTTGAGGAAGGCTTGGATGTCCTTCTCGTATTTGATTGTGTGGCCGGTCGGGACGTAGGCTGGGAGCGGGGTGGTTTGGGCGGATGGTGGGGTGGCGACTGCCTGGGCCGCGGCCGTTGCCGCGACGCCGGCGCAAAGCAATGCCGTGCTGATTCCACGGCGTACCAGGCGGTGGAGCGTCGGTTGACCTAATGAGAACGTTGGGCCGCCGTGGGGTTGGCTGGTCATCGCGCGAAGAGTCCGATGAAGAGTTGGCAGAAGAGGGCGCCGGCGATGGTCATGCTGAAGCCCCAGAACAGCAGCCTGCGGAAGAGCTTCTTGGGGTCGGAGCCCTCGGGCAGCGCCGCGATGCAGAGTGCGCCGAGTGTTGATAGGGGAGAGACGTCAACAATGGCGGCGCCGACGTTGATGCTGAGTGCGATTTCGAGCGGGTTTCCGCCACCCAATTTGGCCACCAGTCCGGGCACCGCCGGGAGAAACGCCGGATAGACCACGCCCGACGTGGAGCTGTAGGTCGAGATCAGGGCGGTCACGAAGGCGATCGTCCCGTTCACGCTGCGTGGCGTCGCGATCTGGGCCAGCAGTGTTGTGAATAGGTCCATGCCGCCGGTTTTTTCGAGGACGCCGATGAGGACGCTCACGCCCGACACCATCACGATCACTGCCCACGGCAGCGATTTCAGCATCGCGGAATCGTCGCCGAGTCTGGCCAGAATGAGGATGCTGGCGGCGGCGAAGGCCGAGAGTCCCGGGCTGGCCTTCAGAAAAACGACTGCCGCGATCCAGAGCGCGCCAACGAGCAGGGTCAGTTTGTGCTTCGACTCCAGCACGACCGGAGCTTCGGCGACGACGACACGTTCGGCTTTGAGTAGTGCGCGCCCGCCGAAGAGGAGCCAAGCGCCGAGTGCGGCGAGGGCGTGGGCGGAGAAATTGGCGGCCCAGACTTGCCACTCGTGTCCGGCCAGTCCGGCCTTGGCCATGAGCGAATTGGCGAGGAGGCCAATGGCGCTGATGGGTGAGAGATTGCCTGCGTTTGCGCCATTTCCGACCATGAGTGCGGTGAGCAGTACTGGGACTTTGGCGCGGTGTCCGATTCCCATCGCTAGCGGGGCGATCAGTGCCGTGGTCGCTATGGCGCCGGGTCCGCAGGTGGAAATGACGCAGGCGAGTGAGAAGAAAAGTAGCGGCAGCAAAGCGGCACTACCGTGACACAAACGAACCGCTGAATGCGTTACCGACGCCATCGTCCCGTTTGTCTGCGCAATGCCGAAGAGCAGCGTGACGCCAACGAGTGTCAGAAAGAGCGATGACGGGAATGTCGCCATGAGCGCTTCCACTTTCCAACCGGCGGCAAAGATGCCGATTGGCCAAGCCAGCGCCACCGCCAGCACGCCGACGTTGATCCGCGAGGTCAGGCTCGCGCCGATCACGAGCAACAACGCCAAGAGCGACAGGATCGCGGGGCTCATCCGGCTGCCCCGGGTCCACGGGACCATGCCGGAAGCAGGTGTTTCTGCACTTTGCCAAGCGCCGTGCGCGGCAGCGCGTCGACCTTCACAAACCCGCGCGGAAGTTTGAATGAAGCCAGCTGCGTCCGAAGCTGCGCCTCGAGTGCGACTGGGTCCAGCGTGCCATCTGTGACCAAGTAGGCCACCGGCACCTCGCCTCGCACCGCGTCCGCGACTCCAACCACGGCCGCCTCACGCACCCCAGGCTGCTCGGTCAGCAGCTCCTCGATCTCGCGCGGGTAGATGTTGAAGCCGCCCGAGATAATCAGGTCACTGCGGCGTCCCTCGAGCGTGATATAGCCGTCGTTGGCCTGCACGCCGATGTCGCCGGTGCGAAACCATCCGTCCTTCCATGCTGCCGACGTCGCGTCGGGACGCCGCCAATAGCCATCGCAGACGTTCGGTCCTTTCACCCAGATCTCGCCGCTGGTGCCGTCGGCGACCGACACACCCTGCTCGTCGAGAATCCGCACGCCCACGGTGGGAAGCGGCACACCGACGGTTCCCGCGCGTCGCTCGCCGTCATACGGGTTGCTGATGTTCATCAGCGTTTCCGTCATCCCATAGCGCTCCAGAATGACGTGCCCGAAGCGAAGCTGAAATGCTTCCAGCACGTGCGCGGGTAGCGGGGCCGAACCCGAGACGAACAGGCGCGCATGGGCACCGATCGCGCGGGCGCGGTCTTCCTCGACATCCAACAAACGCACGTACATGGTGGGTACGCCGAAGAACACGGTTGGCTGATACCGCTCGAACCACCCCGCAGCGCGCTCCTGCTCGAAGCGCTCCACGAGCTTCATGTGGCACCCGCTCGCCAGCCAGCAGTGGAGGCCGTTGGCCAGACCGTGCACGTGAAAGAGCGGCAGCGCAGCGAGATATCGATCGTCGCTCGTGATCTTCCAGCACGCCGTGAGCGCGAGCGCATTCGCCGCGAAGTTGCCATGCGTGAGCACGGCGCCCTTCGACGCACCGGTGGTGCCCGACGTATAGACCAACGCGGCCGGGGTCGTGGCGTCGCACACCACGCCCGGCCGCCCTAGGGGCATTGAGGCAGCATCACGCGCGAGCGCGTCCACATCCCAACACACCACCCCCTCAGGAAACTCGGCGGCCTGCGCAGCGGTCGTCACGACCGCTATCGGATCGGCGTCGCTGACGATGTGCCTGATCTCGCGTTCCTTGTACAGCACGTTGACCGGTACAACGATCACACCAAGCTTGGTGCACGCAAGCCAAAGATCGATGATCTCGATGCGATTGACGAGATAGAAGGCAAGTCGCGCACCACGCTCGAGTCCGCGCCGTTGCAGCAGTCCTGCAAGCCGATCGCTGCGTGCGTCGAGCTCACCAAACGTGAGTGAGCTGATGTGACCGGCCGCGTCTTCGTACTCGAGCGCGGGTGTATTGCGCCGACCGATGAGCGACAGGTCGAATAGATCGAGAAGAGACATGGGCGGAGAAGCTAGTGGCAGCGAACGCCGAATTCCCCGGCGACAGCCCGAACGCCATCGATGTGCAGTCCGTCTTCTTCGAATACGAGAACGCCGACGAGTGCGGTGGCGACATCATCGGGCAAACGATCGGCGCGAAACGCCTGAATGACGGGCCCGTCGGCCATCGCCGTGCTCAATCGCGCGTGTGACCACTCGGGGTCGAGTGTCGGTTCGCTGTCGAAGCCTTCAGCGAGCACCGCCGATAGTGCGCGCGCGGACACACCGCGGTAGCGTAGCGTGCGCAGGTCACCGCCGAAACTCCGTTCGAACAGCACCTGCCACGCCATGGGGCGAGCGCCTTGGGTGCGTGTTCCTTTGGCGACCACGATTCGGGGGCGTTGCGCAATGACGTGCATCCGGGTCACGGCGTCCTGCAAGTCGGCGAGGATGCGATCGTCGCGCGGTTCGTCCCGTGGAACTTCCGGTGCAAGGTCGGGCATGGTTGGCAGCGGTTGTCGTGATTGGAGCTTGGTTGAGCGAAATGCACCGAAACAAACTGCAACAGCCGTGTCTCGCGGAGGCGCGGAGACGCAGGGAACGGCAACTACGACAACTTTACCTTGCCTTTCTGCTCGTAGAATCGGCGAGATCGGCGCAGTTGATCCACTTCCATCTATGTTAGTCTGTTGCAGTTCTCCGCGGCTCCGCACCTCCGCGCCTCCGCGAGAAACCGCCGTTGCAGTTTCGCGAGACACCGCTGGTGCAGTTTGCCGTCCACCGACCAACCTGCACCCATGAATGTTCTCACAGGTCCGCACCGAAGCCATACCGGTTACCATTTGTGCTGACGCTTTTCTTCGTCGTCTTTCTCGATCTTATCGGTTTCGGGATGATCATCCCGGTCTTCCCCTTCTATGCCCAGAAGGTCGGGGTCGATCCGGCGTCGGTCATCTTCTTTCTTGGACTCTACTCGCTCGGTCAACTGGTCGGCGCACCGATCTGGGGCACGCTGTCCGACCGCATCGGACGGCGGCCCGTGCTGCTCATCACGCTGCTGGCCAACGCCGGCGCATCATTGATGCTCGCCTACGCGGATAGCGGCATTTTTCTCGGCGTGTCGCGCATCGTTGCCGGGTTCGCTGCAGGCAATATCTCCACTGCGTACGCCTACACCACCGATATCACCAACGACGCCACGCGCCCGAAAGCGCTCGGCCTTCTTGGCTCTGCCTTCGGCCTCGGCTTCATTCTCGGGCCCGCGATCGGCGGACTGCTCGCGGGCGCCAATCCCGACGACATCGGTGCGCTCGCGCGCGTTGCACATGGCGCGGCCGTGCTGTCGCTTGTCGCCTTCGTGTTGACGCTGATTCGTCTCCCTGAGTCGTTGCCCGTTGAGCGGCGCAGTGTGCCTGGAGCGAAGCGAAGCGGCATGCTGGCGCTGTTCAAACGCCCAGTGCTGCGCGATCTGTTGTTCTCGACCATCATCGTTGTCTCGGCGGTCGCTCTCTTTCAGAGTACGCTCGCCCTCTTTGCCGCTGAGCGACTCGGCGTCGGTCCGCGCACCCTTGGCTGGATCTATGGCTTTGTTGGTGTTGTGTCCGTTGCCGTGCAAGCGGGTGCGATTGGCGTGCTCACCAAGCGATTCGGCGCCGCAAGCCTCACACGCGCCGGTACACTCCTGATCGCCATCGGGCTCGCTGCGATTCCGCCAGTGCATTCCATGGCCCTGCTGCTCGTCGCTCTTGCTTTTTTTGGCGTTGGTTCAGCGCTGTTCAATCCAAGCATGAGTGGCCTCGTGGCAGCGACCGCCGAACCGCACGAGCGCGGCACAGTACTCGGCGCGTATCAGAGCGCGGCCTCGCTTGGTCGGGTCATTGGTCCGTTTGCCGCGAGCATCATTGCGCGAGCGACGTCGCTGCAATGGCCGTTCATACTCGGTGCGGTGGTGTCATTGGGTGGGGTGTTGCTCATTCACACCAGACCGCGCGCGCCACGCTGATTCAATGCCGCACCGGCCCGACTATCTTCCACGTGGCCGGATCTTCCATCCCGATCAACCAGACGGAATAGCCGCGCAGTTTGTATTGGTGCACGAGCGCGAGTTTGTGTCTGAACGCGCGCGCGTCTTCAATCCAGGCATGTTCGAAGACGCCGTTGCGCTCCCACATCGCGAATGATGCCTTCTGCGTGGCGTCCCACTGCGGCGTTGCACCGGCGTCGCGCAGCAGTTGCATCAATCGCGGATACGCGATGTCGTCACCACGCGCGCGCGACGCACCGGTTTTCGGATCGTAGTGCGGATACCAGTAGTCCGAATAGGCCGCAAGTCCGAGTGAGATTTTGTGGACTGGGACGCCCTGCGCCAACACGTATTTCAGGCCCGCCAGCATCCACGGGTAGCCCGCAACGGGCCCAGGCGTCGAGCCACCGGTGTGTTGCGCGTACGTCATGTACGAGAGGAAGTCGAGCACCTCAGCGAGCGCTTTGTAGTCGTACGCGTTCCGCCAGTAGTCGGCCATCCATTGGTGATACGGCAGAACGCCACGACCGTCATCGCCACGCGGAACAACGGCAGCGGACAGCTCGCACCCCGCCTTGTGCACCGAGTCAGCCGCCTCGCGCGCAAATGCGGTGAACGCGTCGCGATCGCCGACGTAGAGATTCTCGAAATCGAGCTGCAGTCCGTCGAGGTGTTCGTCGCGACAGAGTGAAGCCATGCTGTGCGCCGATGCCGTTCGGGCAACCACGTCGGTGACGATGCGATGCAGAATGCTCAGATCGAAGCCGGGATTCATGACCAACGGCATCAGCTTCACGCCATTCGCTTTCGCAATTGCAACAATGCGCGGGTCAGTGCCGCCCTTGATCGCGCCGCTGCTGTCGATCGCATACACCTGCGGCGCGATCACGCTCACGCGCTTTGCGTTTGCTTCGAAACTCGCGATCCCTTCGGCGTTGTTGCGGATGTACCAGATCGACTCTGGCGCTTGCGAGAGTGCGACGCGAGGAAGCGCCAGTAGCGCTACGCAGAGCACGCCCAATCGTGCGCACGCGCGTGACACGAGTGTCCGCTGTGCGCGAGTGAATTGCGCGAACGGCAGTCGCGCCGCCCGCGGGCGACCATGGGGCAAACCATGGGGCAAACCGTGGTGTGGCATTGGCGCGGGCGCTCTCAGTTCGCTATTGCGGTCATCGATCGAAGCACCGGATAGTACGCCGGCGCCGGAGTCTGACCCAAGATCGGGTCGAGGATATTCCACCACATGAATCCGTCGTCAGAGCGCGGGTCCATGAGAATGAAGACCAGGCGCGCGAGTGGCTGATCCATCGCGATCACGATCGAACCAACTGGCAGCGTCTGCTCTGACGCTTCCCATGCGCCGGTGATCGTGCGCGCCTTGTGCGTGCCCTGATACTCTCGGGCTTCCACTATGTTGGTCGCGATCTTGTAGCGCTCGCCGCTGAACGCGACTTCTTTGGTGGCGAGGGTGTACTTGATGCCGTGTGCCTCGAGGCGATCAATCACACTCGCGATCATGCGCTGCGTTGGTGTGCCACCAGGGCCGCGTGCGCCTCCGGCAGGTGCCGCGTCGACCGAACTCGGAATGACCCACACGCGCGGCGCGAGACTCGTTTCAGTGGGCTCGACCGTGCCGTAGAACGGCAGCATTTCCGTTGTAACGCCCGCGTTACCCAAGCCATCGGGGCGAAGGCGATACGGACGATCGGCGACGTACGGGTTGCGAACAGAGACGGTTGGTGCAAACACGATCGGCTTGAGCTCCGGTGCCTTCACCAACTGCTGACGCACGGAAAGCTGCTGGCCGATGACGGATTCCTTGTTCGCAGTCGCGACAACTTCGCGCACCTTGTCGGCGTTCCTGGAGACAAAACCGAGTGTCTCTTCGAGGAACCAGTAGGTTTCGAAGATGCGCGTCTTGAATGATGCGTACGAATACGTCTCGGAGAGCAGACCCAGAATGTTGCGCACGCCGAACAGCGTGGACGTATAACGCGGACGTGCCAAGTCGGCATCGGACCGCCAGGCACGGTCGGCACCGGTGCCGGAGACGCCGCCATAGTACCACCAATCCGAACCGTGCTTCGCTTTTATGGTCTTTGTGATTTCGGGGAGCATGACCTCGCGCAGCAACGTCATCTCACCCTTGGAGTTGTTCGGGTTGAGCGACGTTTCGTACGTCATGTTGAAGCCGCTGGTGGAGCTGCCGTCGGTGGTGTGCAGGTCCATCGCAACGTGCGGCTGATAGCGCGTGAGTAGCGACACCATCGAGCGCGCTTCGGCGGTTTCGAGCTTGGTGCCGTCGCGATTGAGGTCGAAGCCCTGTGCATTTTCTCGCGTGCCCATGCCGCCAACCGGACCGGCCTGACTCCCACGGTTGGCAACGTTGACGCGTTCGTTGCCGTCTGCGTTGTAGATCGGATTGATGAGCAGCACGGTGTTCTTGAGCCACGCGTTGCGCTCGCCCTTTGCGATGGAACGGAGCAACCAGAGCACGGCTTCTTTTCCTTCCACTTCGCCGGCGTGGATGTTCGCCTGGATGTAGACGCGCGTCTTGCCGGTTGCCATCACCTGCTCGGGACTGGTTCCCGGCGCACCGATCACAGCCAGCGGCATGGGCCGCCCTTCAAACGTGTAGCCGTAGGTGGTGAGATGGATCTGCGGATTTGTCGCCGCCATTTGCTTCATGTACGCGATGACGTCGTCGTAGCGACTGGTTTCCGCGTAGTCCGTGCGCTCGGGGCGTGTCAACCACCGTGATGACGTGGCAGATTTCGGCGCTGACGTGGTTGCTTGGGCCGCGAGCGGAGACGTGGCGATACACGCACTCGCTACCAGTACAGTCGTAGACGAAAATGCGCGCGCAGCTCGGGTGAATCGCGTGGAGAAGTTCATCGGATGGCTTGGGGAGTGTACGACGAAAGATTGTCGGCGTTCAGACTGACTGGCTGATCGTTCTACTCGTTGTGGTCCTGGATGACGCGAAGTTCGCGCAGCTGCGGTGTGGAGCTTCCACGCGCGCGCAACATCACGGCGATGCTGGTACGTCCCTTGGTGAGCGCGAACGGGACAACCGTCTCAACCACGGCGGCCGTCGGCGATGTGCGCAACGTCTTCGTGGCGATCACACTATCCTCCACCACAACCTCATACTCGCGCGACCCACTTGTTCCATCACCCACACCCGGCGCGAACGTCCACACCAGCGTCACTTCGGTGTCGTCGAACGTGGTGAGTGCGTAGCCGATCCAGCCGCGCGTTTCGCGATACGATGCGCCATCGGCCATTCCGCTGGTCGCATCGTGACCGGCATACCCGTGCGTCGCTTCGCTCGCTGTATTCCCGGCAACGACCGTATCGACAACGCGACGGTCGTGCGCGCGCGCAGCGGTGCACAGCAGGCTGAGCGCAGTTGCTAGTGTGATTGCAGAGCGATGAATGACCACGGGGTAGTTCGAAATGGTCGAGGACGTTCCAAGGGAAATACACCGACTGCGGCCGACGTATTTGGAATTCAGGATCGCGTCCGAAACTATCGGCGCGCGTGACGTCCTGCGAGCGGTCCTCGAACCTGCGTGCAGGCGGCCGCAGTCTCTAGCGAGTAGGCAGTGGTGGGTACGCAGTAGTAGTCAGAGTAGCCAGTAGTCGGCCGCAATCCATCACGCGTGGGGTCCTGCTCAGATCGAGTTCGCCACCGCGCGGAGCTGGGCTGCATGGTGTGCGGTGTGCACGGTGACGAGCCGTGCCCCCTGCGGCGGACGAAGCGCGCCGAAGACGTGGTGCGTCATCAGGCACGTCGGATCGGTCCACCGGTCGACAAACTGCTGCTCTGTGGCCATTGCTGCCGCCTCGAGCGCGCTGAGCAGCGTTTCCCGATCGAACGGGCCGGTTCCGGGGCTTATTTCACGCGGCGCACGAGCCGACGGTGGAAACTTGCCACTCCCGAGAATGGCCGGAAGAAACTGCCACCGGAGAATTGGGCGCAGCCACCAGGGCGAGCGCACCCGTATTCCGGTTCCACCCCTGAACTGGGCACCAACCACTTCGTAAGTGATCCGCACATGCTCGGCGATCTGGGCGGGCGACCAGTGCGTGTCCTCGGGTGCGCGTTCCCATCGTTCGGGCGCCACTGCCCGCGCCGCCGAGAGCAGCTCTTGCACGGCGCGCTGGTGATCGGCGCGAGCGACAACGGGATCGAGCGTGACGCTCATGCGGCTCCGTGTGGTGCGATGGTGAGGTTACTCCGATCGGCCAACAGCGATGCCGACACAACGTCACGCGGCAACACGGTCGCGCCATCGTACCCAGCACCAACCAGCGCAAACGCCAGCAGTGACCATGCACCTGCGCCGTTGCGCTTCCAGACACTCAGGTATCGCGAGTTGCGCGAGGCCGCGTTTGCCGCTTGCAGATCGCGTCCGATAATCACGCACAAACCATGTCTTTCCCCGCACTCCGTTTCGCGATGACTCGCTGGCGTGCTGCGTGGCGCGAGTCAGCCCGTGCTCGTTCGACTGAGTCTATTGCCCGACCCCGCCGACAACGCGCTTCATCACCGTCCCTCGCGCCAAGCTTGTCGTCGCATCAATCTCGTTCATGATGTAAACAGCGTTCTCGCTGATCGCACTTGGGTACTTCTGGACGAAACTTGCACCGGTCATCGCTTGTGTCAGCGTTACGAGTTGAATTGTCGCCGGCTGCACATTGATGAGCGATGCGTCGGTCAGCGCCCGAAATGAGCGGATGGCGGCATCGATTTCGTTCATGCGTTGCGCTGGTGCGTTGGCCGCCATCAATCCGATGATGAGATACGTAACCCCCGCGTATTGTATTGCCGCTGCTTGACCACGCAGCGTGCCACTACTACCGCTCGCCGCGTCGAATATGGCAAGCGCCGCAGCGTTTCCGTTAATTGTCGTGTTGCCGCTCTGCCTCACGGTGATTCCCTGCTGTCCGGTGAACTGAGCCAGCGCGGCGGCTGGCGTTCCTTGGCCGGGCACCAGCTGCAACTGCGCGTTGTTGTCGCTGCTCTGCGATACAACGGCCTGAGCCATGTTAGTCGTCCTCCAGCCCGATGGAAAATTGAGCTGAAACCGCAGATCGGGGTGCAGAAAGTTCGTTCCTTTGAAATACCCAAGCCGCGGATTCTCTCCGTACACCATGCCCTCAACGGCCTTGAGATATCCGTCGCGGTTCAGCTTCGCACTGGTGAATGTGCTCGCCGGCAGCGCATCCACTTTCGCTTGGGCAGTCTTCACACGATTACCCGGATCGGGATGCGTGCTCTGCCACTCGGGCACCCTCGCGCCGCCACCTTCCGACGAGAGCCGCGACAGTGTGTTGAAGACCTTCGGTGCCTGACGAACATCGTAGCCTTGCGCGAGCGAATACTTGAAGCCGAGGGCGTCCGCCTGTTTTTCGTCGTCACGCCCGAATTTGAGAAAGAGCAGCGATGCACCCGTGCCGAGCAGGTCGCCGTACTGCGCAATCGTGGGCGACAAGACGGACGCGCCAACAAGTCCGATCTGTGCAATCTGTTGTTTGCTCATCGCGCTGACGGTGTGCTTCGCCGTCACGTGCCCGATCTCGTGTCCAATGACTTCGGCGAGTTGGGCCTCGTTCGTCAGCTGCCCCATCAAGCCGCGCGTGACAAAGATGAACCCGCCCGGATACGCGAACGCGTTCACGGCCGCGTCGTCGAGCAGGTGAAATTCCCACGGCAGGCCGGGCCGTTCAGACTTGGCGGCGATTGCCTGCCCGATACGTCGCACCATCGCCTGCGCCGCCGGATGGTTCGCTTCGCCCACGCTCTTGAGATCGTTCGACGACGCGTCCTTCCCCATCTGGATCTCCTGCGACTGCGAAATGAGCGAGAGCTCGTTTCGGCCGCTCACAGGATTGATAGCGCAGCCGCCGAGCGCTGCTGCAGCCGTCAAGCCTGCTGCAAGCGATGCAGCCAACAACGCACCGCGCCTCTGGCGTTTGGACGAAGTCATGGCGAATTCCATCAAGATGTGGCGAAAGGACGCTCGAGGCTGGGCGACTGTGGGGTAAACAATTCGGCGCCACCTTCGGTGATGACCATATCGTCTTCAAGACGGATGCCAAACTCTCCGGGGATGTAGATCCCGGGCTCATCAGAAAAGACCATGCCGGGTTTGAGCGGCAGCGTGTTTCCCTTCACGAGATAGGGCCACTCGTGTCCGTCCATGCCCATGCCGTGCCCGACGCGATGACTGAAGTACTTGTAGTCAGGACCAAAGCCGGCAGCGACGATGACTTTGCGCGCCGCCGCATCAACGGCTTCGCACGGCAACCCGGGTCGAGCCGTTTTAACCGCCGCCGTCTGCGCCTTGTGCTCGATCTCGAAGACATCCTTCATGCGCTGCGTCGCTTTGCCCAGCACGAACGTGCGCGAGATGTCGGAGCTGTACCCCTCGACCTTGCAGCCGCCGTCCATGAGCAGAATGCTCCCTTCGCGCACCACCTGCGGCGTTACCGAACCGTGCGGCAGCGCCGAGAACTTGCCGATCTGCACACCGGCAGAACCGTCATAGCCAAGTTGCTTGTGCGCCTGCTGCACGAGCTTTGCGAAGTCGTCCTGTGTCATCCCTTCTTTCAGCGACTTCCACGCCGCTTCATACGCCTTGAGCGTCACCTGACTCGCGAAACGCATGATCGCGATTTCGTGTGCGTCTTTGATGGTGCGACAACCGGCCGTGATCGGTGTGCCACTCACGACGTTCACATTGGGGATGTGCGCAGCCCCATCAGCAAACACGAATCGCACGGTTTCTTCAGCGCCGATCGTCGCCGTCGTCAGCCCGCGTGATTTGAGTCCCTGTGCAATCAGCGCATACGGACTTTCATGCTCCTCCCATGCGTAGACGGTCGCATCTTTCCCCAATGGCCCGAGCCGCACCTGCTCCATCGCCCGCTCCTCCTCGAACTTGGGCGTGACGAGAAATGCGTTGCCATTCGCCGGGATCACCGCCGCGAGTAGCCGCTCGCTCAATCCCCACTTGATGCCGGTGAAGTATTCCATCGACGTTCCACCGGTCAGCAGCAACGCGTCGATCTTGTTCGCCTTCATCAACGAACGCGCGCGTTCCAGACGTGCGCGACGTTCGTCGACGGAGATTGGCGTCACCTGTCCTTTCATCGACGTCAGTGCCTTGATCGCCGGTGGCAAGCTGCTCGGTTGTTCGTTTTCACGATCGCCCGTTTCATCGGCGCGTGCGCCTGTCGCGCCGAGGGAGAGTCCGGCCAGCGTTGTAGCAGAAGTACCGAGGAAGGTGCGGCGGTTGGTCATGCGTCGGGGATAGTCGAAGGTTCGGTGCGAAGAGAGCGTCCCACGACGGTACCGCGAAGCGCCAATGACCGCTATTCTCACTTTCGATCGCCACGGCTACGCCTGGCATCCAGTCCGTCGCCCCGGCCGTTCCCTCCCGCGCCTTCCGCCCACGCGCCGAGTGAAGTGCGACGCCTTACTTCCTGAGGATCCTGTGCTTCTTCCTTCCAAACTGGCGGGCGCGCCGCGCATCGCCCGACGTGCGCTGGCCGCCTTGGCCAGTCTCGTGTTCTGCACGGCGGCGCCTCGCGTGCTGCTCGCTCAATCCACCGGCACCGTCTCCGGGCGAGTCACCGACGCTGAGAACGGGCAGCCTATCGTCGCCGCCCAGGTCTCGGTGAACGGAACGCCACTCGGCCGCGCCACCGGCGACGACGGACGCTTCGTTCTCACCGCCGTGCCGACCGGCGCGAACACCGTGACCGTCCGCCGCATTGGCTACCTGCAGCAGACCCGCACCGTCTCCGTCACCTCGGGTGGCACCGTCACCATCGACTTCGCGCTCGCCAAGAGCAGCGTGTCGCTCGCTGGCGTTGTGGTCACGGCCACCGGCGAAGAGCGGAAGAAGGAAGTCGGCAACGCGGTCACCACCGTCGGCAGCGCGGACTTTGAACGCGGCGGCGTCGGCAACACCCAGCAAATTCTGCAGGGCCGCTCCACCGGCGTCACAGTGCTGGCCAACAGCGGTGGTCCGGGCGCCGGAGGCACCATCCGTCTGCGCGGCGTGAACAGCATCACGCAGGGTAATCGCCCACTCATTTACGTAGATGGCGTCCGAATCTTCAACGGCAATTCGCCGAACGGCGTGTCGTCCCGTCAGTCGGTGTCGCCGCTGAACGACATTGCCGCGTCGGATATCGATCGCATCGAAGTGGTGAAGGGACCGGCCGCGACGACCCTGTACGGCACCGAGGCCTCGGGTGGCGTAATCCAGATCTTCACCAAGCGTGGCCGCGAAGGACCGCCGCGCTGGACGTTGGAATCGTCGGCTGGCATCAACAGCATGGGCGATTTCGGCCCGCGCTCAGATCCGACACGCATGTTCATCAAAGAGTGCCGCGGTCCGAACTTGGTCGATGCCAACGGCGTCGCGTTCGAAGATGCCACGTGCCCGGCCAGCGGGACGTGGTTGCAGAA
>Ga0105049_10002314_pt1 | contig 22506 bp, 21 predicted proteins | sample MAT06_FD_78087 | JGI IMG/M metagenome (GOLD analysis project Ga0105049, IMG submission 78087) | Freshwater microbial communities from Lake Fryxell liftoff mats and glacier meltwater in Antarctica - MAT-06 | ecosystem: Environmental > Aquatic > Freshwater > Ice > Liftoff microbial mat | place...
ATCCGCTGGACGTGGAGCGCGTCCATGAACACGTCGACCCAGTACTCGAGGAAGTCGGGGCGGCTCATGATCGCGCGCGCCGTCAGATCGACCGGATCCTCGCCGCGCTCGACCGCGGCCTTGTAGAGATCGACGTAGACGTCGACCTCGGCCTGGCTCCTGGGCCGGCGGCCGTCGAGGGCGAGGAAGGCCTGGCGCACGAAGCTCTGCGCATCGCCGTCGCACTCGTCGAACGTCGAGTTCGGTCCCGGACCGTCATCGTCGTCGCCGCTGGTGTCGTCGCCACCACACGCGAACGTGAACACGGCGAGCATGATCGCGAGGGTCTTCACGCCGACCTCCCGAGGAACTTGGACATCGCTCGTTGCGCGGCGTCGAGCTCGTTGGTCGCGTCCGGTGAATCGGCGACGTTGAAGCCCTCGGCGGCGAACGGCCAGATGCCCATCGACAGCAGCGCGGCCATCCGGTTCTCTGCCGGCGAGGCGAACACGCTCGCGGTGCCGTTGCGATCGATCGCGCCCGACACACCCTTCTCGGCGGCGGTGATCGGACCGCCGAGGAAGGCGGTGACGTAGCCGTAGGGATGGTGGTTGCGACCGCTCTGATCCTGGCGGCCCGGCGTGCGGCCGAACTCGGTGTTGAGGATGATCAGCGTGTCGTCGAGGTCGAGCTTGCGCGGGTTGTTCTCGCCGGGCTTGTTGATGACCGCGAACAACGCGTCGAGCATGTTGTCGAAGTTCATCGCCTGGTCCTGCGCGTTGCCGGTGTGCGTGTCGTAACCGCCACCGCCCGACGCGCGCTCGAGGCCGACGTCGGAGACGCAGACATACGAGGCGGGCTCCGTCGGATGCGTGAGCAAGCCGGCAGCGGCGGTGAGGCCGATATGCGGGATGCTGGTGCGCGTCTGCGAGCCGCAGGTCTGATTGGTCTTGGTCGCGAACAGGTCGTCGGTGAGCACGGCGCGGATCGCATCGGACCTGGTCGTGGTGGTGTGCGCGAACAGCAGGTCGTCGGTGCGCGCGCTGCGCACCCGGCCACGCTCGGGGAACGTGAGGCGGTTCTGGTACTGGTTGATGTACGCGCCGACCATCGCATCGTGATTGGCGCGATTGCCACCGACGGTGGTGCGCGCGAGCAGCGTGGTGATGCTCGCGTTGCTGTTGGTCTTGAGCAGCAGCGGGCGCGCGGCACCCGGATGCGATCCAGCGGAGGCGCCGGCGGCGACGTTATCGCTCGTGATGTCGTTCGACGAGAACACGTACGAGTGCGGCGAGGCGCGCTCGGGCGTCAGGCCACCATCGAGACGCGCGCGCTGGATATGCGCGCCGAGCCCGGCGGCATTCGGCTGCCCGACGGGACGACCGGTGAGTGCCATCGGCACCGCGGCCTCGTGCGGCTCGAGGTTGTGGCGCTGGACGACGACGCGCATGCGCGAGGTCAGATCCGCGCGGGTGTCGAGCGCCGAGGCGAACGGTCCGATCTCGACCATCGCGCCGTTGGCGTCGGTCGCGAAGGGGCGCGCGGCTTCGGTGCCACCACAGGTCGCGACGATCTGCGCGTTCGCATTCGCGAAGGCGTAGTACTGCGAGTTCGGGAACTGAGGATCGGTGGGTTTGCCGTAGTCGCGAACGAAGTACAGCGTCTCCCACGCGGACAGCCCGCCGTAGAGAAAGACCTCGAGCACTCGCTTCGCACGCTGGTTCTCGGCGAGCTGGACGGTCTCGGTGCCCGCGGGGAATGCACCGAACGTCGCTGCGCGCGACGTCCGGACCCACGGGCCCACCAGAGCCGCTGCGCTTGCCCCACCAGCTAACGTCAGGAACGTCCGCCGTTTCATGAGCGGTACGGTGCGCTTCCTCGCGGCTGTCAGCACCTCGCCCGCCCTCAATCCAACTCTCCGTAAGAGGCGCTGGGATCGCAGCGTCCGCTGCGCATGTCAGTGCACGATTGATTTGCCTGCTGGCGGACGCCCGTCGGTCATGGTCGTGTAGCAACCCATGAGATTCGTGGTGGTTGCGTTGGTCATGACCGGTAGCGTCAAGCTCGCAGTGGCACAGCGCTGGCAGGACGCGACGGCCGATTGCCTGGGCGTCACAGCGCAGTGGACGAACAAGGTCGAGGTCGCGGACGTCGACGGAGATGGGCTCGTCGATATCCTGATGGCGAACGGCGGCGAGTACTCGTCGCCGGGATCGCCCGAAGTGCCGCGCGTCTTCAAGAACCTCGGCAACTGGGGCGTCGCGGGATCGCACTGCACCGAGATCTCGACCGAGGTGGTCGGCTCGTTCTTGGGGCTGTCGCGCGTGTTCAAGGCCGCCGACATCGACGGCGACGGCGATCTCGATCTGGTCACCGGCGGCGGTCACGGCACGCAGCTGAAGCTGTTCAAGCGTGCCGCCGCCGGGTGGGCCGACGCGAGCGCGCAGCTACCGCAACAGACGACCAGCGTCGGTGATCTCGAGTTCGGCGACGTCGACGGCGACGGCGACCTCGACATGCTGCTCGCCGAGTGGGGCGTCGGCGATGCGCTGTCGAATGCCGGCGGCCGCTCGCGGCTGTACCTCAACGACGGCGCCGGCACGTTCACCGAAGCGACGGCGACGCACATGCCGCCGCTGCTCGTCCAGATGTCGTGGGACCTCGAGCTGGTCGACATCGACAACGACTGGGATCTCGACGCGCTGGTCTCGTGCAAGGTGTGCGAGCGCAGCCTGGTGTTTCGCAACGACGGCACCGGTCACTTCACCGATGATCCTGACGCCCTCCCCGCCCCCGTCGAGACGCCGCAGACCAACAACTACGAGTTCGAGGCGATGGACATCGACGGTGATGGCGATCTCGATCTGGTGACGATCAACGATGGCGGCGATCTCAAGGAGACGCTGCTGGTCAACGATGGCACCGGGAAGTTCACGAACGAGAGCGCGCGACTCGCCGGCAACCCCGCCGGTGCGGACGACAACGTCGACGTCTGGCTCGATGTCGATTCGGATGGCGATGCCGATCTGCTGATCGGATCGCTGGGCACGGATCGGTTGTTCCTCAACGACGGCGCCGGCAACTTCACGCTCTCGCCGAACGCGACGCCGTCGACGGGACCGAACGGCACGCCGTCGACGCTCGGCATCGCTGCCGCCGATCTCGACGGCGACGGCCGGCTCGATCTGGTGCAGGGGCAGGGCGAGGGCGCGTTCGATGACAAGATCGAGCTCGGGTCGTCGATGGTCGCGATCGATACCGCTCCGCCGGTGGTTCGCTTCGAGAACATCGGCGGCAAGGTGTTCGCGCGTGCACACGATCATCAGAGCCCGTCGCGTGCGCACGACTGGCGGCGCGTGTTCGCGGAGACGCCGGCCGGCGAGGTCGACCTCGCGTGGTACGGCGAGTACCTGTGGACCGCGACGGCCGCGGGCGCGACGCGCGTGTGCGCGATCGATCGCGCGGGCAATCAAGGGTGCGCCGACACGGCGACCCCTGGCGACGGCACGCCCGGTGACGATGCGGGGCTGCCGCCGATCGAGCAATCGAGCGGCTGTTGCGACAGTGGCGCACGGCCGTCGAGCCTGCTGCTCGCCCTTGCTGTGGGTGGTTTGCTGATCCGTCGCCGAAGGCCGCGAAACCACCACCGCGCGCACCAGCACGCGTAGCCGTCGCGCTCGCGTCGCTCGCTGGACCGCGGCTTGCGTCACTGCTCCGAGTGTCGCGAATCGTCGTTGCTGCTTGTGTGCTGAGCGCGTCGATCGCGCATGCCGATCGTCTCGGCCTGATGATCGATGTCGGCCTTCCCGACGGCGCGTCGCTCGCGGTCGCTTATCAACCGGATCCACGACTGCGCATGCACGCGGGTGCGAGTCACAACACGATCAGCGGCGGCGGTCGCGTCGGGCTGACGCTCGCACCGATCCGCAGCTTCATGTCACCGACGCTGTCGCTCGATGTTGGGCGATTCGCCAAAGGTGACGCGAACCCGCTGGTGCGCGCGGTGTCGGGCGACGAGATGTTCGACTCGCCGCTGATCGAACGGCTCGGCTACTCGTATGCGAATGCGCAGGTCGGCCTGCAATGGGGTGGCCCGCGCACGGTGTTCTACGTGCAAGGCGGTATCAGCTACGTCGCCGGTACGCTGCGCGACCTCGAGAGTGCATCGAGCATGGTGACGTTCGAGGAGGATCCGCGGTTCGCGGTCTGGACGCCATCGTTGCGACTCGGCCTGGTGGTGTTCGTTCTATGAGGTCGCTCGGACTTCTTGTCCTCGTTGCCTGCACGCCCGTCGAGGTCGAGGTGCGGGGTGCGTGCGTCGCACGCGACGGCGTGCTGATTCCGGGTACCCAGCGCTCGACCGCGTCGCTGATGTTCACGATCGACGACCTCGGCGCGCTGCAGGAGCTCGCGGAGATCGACGGCGAGCTCATCCTCGATCGGATCGCGATCGAGCCGGTCGATGGGAGCCCGAACATCGCCGAGGCCGACGCGACGATGACCGCGGCCGACCTGCCGGCGCTCGAGCTGTCGTGCGGTCGCGGCATGTGCATGGACGACGGGGCGATCGTGTTGTCCGCACCCATGTCGCCCGATGTCGGGGCCTATGTCGAGACCGGCGCGATCTCCCTCGACGTCTCCGTGAAAGGTTCCCTGCCCGCCGAGGCCTGGGTCGCGGACCTTGCGGTCTGCATGACCGGGAACTTCGAGCACGATCTCTGATGTAGGACATCAGCGCGCTACCACCGCGAACTCCTACCGTTCATGTCCTGACAGTCGAGCCGATTTACTCTGCGTGCCCCGCGCTTTGCTGCTCGCCGCAGCGGTCCTCTCCTCGGCTCCTTCCACGGCGCTCGCAGAACGCTCCCTCGGGGTCACCGTCGACGCCGGTGTTCCTGACGGAGCGGGGGCCTCGCTGGTCTACCGCCCGATCTCGCGGCTCCGGCTCCACGCGGGCGCGACCCACAACTTCATCACCACCGGCGTTCGCGCGGGCGTCACCCTCGCACCGTTGCGCACCTGGTTCTCGCCGACGCTCAACTTCGACGTCGGCGGCTACAAGGAAGGCGACGCGAATCCCCTGATCCAGATGGTCAGCGGCGACTCCTCGTTCCACAACGATTCGTTCGAGCGCGTCGGCTATCGCTACGCGAACGCGCATCTCGGCCTCGAGTTCGGTCGCGAGCGCGCGACGTTCTACATCCACGCCGGCGCGAGCTACATCGCGACGCAGGTCCACGAGCTCGATGGCTCGTCGGAAGACGGCTCGACGATGGTCACCTTCACCGAGGATCCGAATGTACGCATGTACACGGTCTCGGCGCGCCTCGGTCTCATCATCTACTTCCTGTGAGGATCTTCATGAAACTCGGACTGCTTGCCCTTCCGCTCGTGCTCACTGGCTGCCCGCTCCTCGACATCGAAGCCGAGGTCAGCGAGGTCTGCGTGACCTACGCGAACCTCGAGATCGAGGGTGTCACCGGCGATCGTGTGCAGCACAGCTTCACGGCGGACGACCTCGGTGCGCTGCAGACGTTTGTCGAGCAAGATGCCGAGCTGGCCTTCACGCGCGTCGCGATCCGCGCCCATGCCGGGTTCTCGCGCGTCGACGCGGCGCACGTCTCGGTCGCCAGCGGCGCTCCCGAGTCTACGCTGCCGACGATGTCGATCGTCGATTGCGAGGGCGACTGCCTCCCCGATGGCACCACGCTCAGCCTGCCGGCCGACACCCAGCAGAGCGCGATCGAGTACGTCAGGAGCGGCTCGCTCGTCGTCGATCTCGATCTCCGCGGGCAGCTCCCCGCCGAGGCGTGGACCGCCGATGTCGACGTCTGCATGACCGGCAAGTTCCGCTACACGCTCGAGCCCTGACGGAAACCCGCGGTTGTCAAAATCGCCGCGCTCGAAAGCCGGCGCGTGCCGCTGCCATCTCGTTGGGCGCCAGCCCGAGCGGGTTCGAGGTCGTCTCGTTCCCATCGGGCTCCTCCCATCCGAACCATCCGAACCGGCTAGCATCCGAGCGGCGTGACAGGACTGCCGGGCGGTGCGTCGACGGTGTCACGCGGGCCCTGCTATGTGGTTGACTCCGGCGCTCGTACTCGCGTGCGCAGGCGTGGCATCCCGAGCCTGATCCCCGTCGATCTGGCCGGCATCGAATTATTTCGGCTGTTCGCCCATGGTGGAGCCGCATCCGCTTCCTACGGGGTCGGCCTCGATCGTGGATGTCGAACGTGACGCACCGGTCACGGGTCGCGAGGTCGTCGCCGTGCAGACCTGCGTGCCATAAGCAAAAGGCTGTGCAACTGCGGCGATCGCGACCAAGGGCGGCGCGAAGGCCAATCAAGGACACGGCCGCAGCCTGGCTCCCGCAGTTCGGCTGACCTGACGGATCTTCTCTGACTGGTGATCAATTCAGCGGCACGCCGCGGCCTGGGTCCCGCAATGGGTCGCGATGCACGCGGTGTCGGCACACCCCGCGCCGAGCACGCAGGCGTTGAGCTGCGCGAGCGCCAGCGTGAGGCGCGGATCCATCTGGCCATCACACGCGCACAGGCACTGAAGGTTGCCGCTGCACGCGAACTGACACTGCGCGGTCTCGCTGCAGGTCCTCGATCCCGATGGGCGGAAGCCGCAGATCTTCTGGAACCCGCACGCTGCGCCGGCGGTGCAGTTCTGCATCGACTGATCGAAGCACTCGGTGAACTCCGCGGCGCGCGTCTCGCAGTCGGTGATGCAGGTCGGCAGCCGCGTCCCGCATCGATTCGCGAGCCGGTTGCATCGCTCCGGGCAGGTCGCGACCGCGGCATCTGGTGGTTGTGTTGGCACGATCGCCGGAGTCCGCGCATCGCGCGCCGTTCCGGGATCGCGCGGCGTTCCTGCATCGCGCGTGACCTTGATGCCCGCATCCTTCGGCAGCAACACGATCAGCGGGCCGTCCGATCCGATCGTGGCATCGGGGGTGGCGCGTGGCGGAGGATCCGGCACGGGATCCGGCTGCGGGTCTGTCGGGCGTGGCGAAGAGGGAGTCACGGCGACTTGCGGAGGTTTGCTGCCGCTGGTCATCGCGATCACGACCCCAGCGATGATCGCGACCACCGCGATCGCACCGACGACGAGCAACATCTTCGACGACGAGTGCGGCACGAGTACACCGAGCGGCGCCGGCGCGACGGACGTCGTAGACGGGTGGTGCGGTGAGATCGCCAGCGGCAGCGGTGCAGGCGCGACCGGTGCGTGGCTCGCCCTCGAAGTCGCTCGCGTGCCGCTGATCGCCGGGTCGGGGCGTGGGGATCCGGTCGGTAGTGGCAATGTGGCGAGCGCCTGCGCGAGCTCGATCGCGGCCCCGAAGCGCCGCCTCGGATCTCTCGCGAGTGCGCGATCGAAGAACTGCTCGAGCGCGGGGGAGGCGCTCGGGAGATACGCCCGGATCGGTGTCACCTGACCCGATGCGACGGCGAGCAGCATCTCGTTCGGTGTCGCCGCTTGCAGCGGCAACCGGCCCGTCATCATCTCGTAGAGCATCACGCCGATCGCCCACAGGTCGGCGCGACCATCGACGTTGCTCGCATCGGCGAGCTGCTCCGGCGCCATGTATGCGGGCGTGCCGAGCAGGGCGCCGGCGACCGTCCTGCGCTTGACGTCGTCGAGCGCCTTGGTGATGCCGAAGTCGAGTAGCCGGACCTCGTCATTCGGCGACGCGAGGAACACGTTGTCGGGCTTGAGGTCGCGATGCACGAAGCCTCGGGCGTGCGCGTGGCCGAGTACGGTCAGTAGATCGAGCACGATGCGCCGGCGCTCCTCGAGCGAGAGCTGCCCCGTCGCCAGCGCCACGCGCAGCGAGCGCCCGACCAGAAGCTCCATCGCCATGTAGAGCAAGCCGTCGGCGGTGCGCCCGGCATCGAGCACCTTGACGATCGCGGGATGACCGATCGCGTTCGGCGCCTGCGCCTCGACGAGGAACCTGGCCTGCACCTCGGGATCGAGCTGGAGCTCCTGCCGCAGCACCTTGATCGCGACCGGCACGCCCGTGAACTGGTGCTTGCCGCGAAGCACGACGCCCATCCCGCCCTCGCCCAGCACGTGCTCGACGACATACCTGCCGTCGAGCTCGCGACCCACCCAGGCATCCGCCGAGCTCACGCGCACCAGTATACCTGTCGAGGTTACCGGAACAGCCGGCCGCGCAGATCCGGCGACGGCTGCGCGATCACCTCGAGCCCGACCAGCCGATCCGCCGCACCGAGCTGTGTCGCGGCCGTGGCCGCCAGCGCTGCGGCCTCGATCGCGCCGAGCGTGCCCGTCAGCGTGAAGAACGCCTTGCCCGCGAGATCGATCGCGAACCGCACGTCGCGCACGATCACGTCGGCGACCTTGCACGCCGCATCCGCCGCCGCGATCGCGGCACACACGGTACGGGTCTCGATGATCGCGACGGCCTCGGCGGTGGGATCGAGCGTCCAGTCCGCCGGCGTGATCGGGGCACCGAGCATCGACCATACCTGATCGTCGGCCATCGCGAGCTCGACCGAATCGAGCAGCGTGGTGCCGGCCGCGAGCCTGCCCGCGGTCATCGCTTCGTCGATCTCGGCGACCCCCCCCTCGAGCATGATGAGGTGCTTGCCGCCCGAGACCGCCCGAGAGGAAAGCAGGATCGCAGGCGCCCGCTTGAGCGCCGCGTCGGCGACGACGATGCCGCGCGCGATCGTCCCGATCTCGAGCACACCGAGAGCGGGACCTCTGCTCAACAAAGCTCGGCCTCGCGTTCGCCTGGTCGCATCACACGAACCGGAACGCTTCCTTCAACGTACAGCGGCGCTCGCGTGTGAAGTGCACGGCGGTGGTCAGGCCCTCGCCGGTCGGAGACGCGATCGTGAACGACGTGTAGCCCTCACCGCCGAGCGCGAGGCCCGCGTACGACGCCTCATTCTTCACGAAGATGCTGCAGTTACAGACGCGCGCCATGCTCGCCATGTTGTCGATGTTGAGCGAGTGCATCGTCGCCGTGTGGTGGAAGCCATGCTCGCAGCGCAGCGCCGCGGCGATGCCTTCGATCGCATCGCGCACGCGAAACAGCGGGATCACGGGCATCAGCAGCTCGTGCTGCACGAACGGATGTTGCTCGTCGACCTCGCACAGCAACATGCGCAGGTCGTGACCATGATTGCCGATGCCGGCCAGCTTCGCGATCACACCGGCATCCTTGCCGATGCAGTCCTTGTTCACGTGATCGCCCTCGAGTACGACCTTCTCGAGCTCTTTGAGCTGACGCGGATCGCAGATCATCACCGGCAGCTTCGCGAACTCGCGAAGCAGCCCCGACGCGATCGAATCGACCGCGATGATCTCCTTCTCGGCGATGCAGACGATGTTGTTGTCGAGCGTCGCGCCGCGCATGATCGCGTCGGCGGCCTTCGCGAGGTTCGCTGTCTCGTCGACGACCGCCGGTGGATTGCCCGGGCCGGCGCCGATGGCTTTCTTCCCCGAGTTCATCGCGGCCTTCACCACGGCCGGGCCGCCGGTGACCACGATCAGACGGATCAACGGGTGCTTCATCAGCAGATTCGCGGATTCGATCGTCGGCCGCTCGACCGAGACGATGACGTCGCGCGGACCACCGACGGACTGGATCGCCTCGTTGAGCAGGTGCACGCACCAGTTGCACGTCTGCGCCGCGGACGGATGGACGTTGAACACGACCGAGTTGCCCGCTGCGACCATGCCGATCGCGTTGCACAGGATCGTCTCGGTCGGGTTCGTCGTCGGGGTGATCGCGAGGATCACGCCGTACGGCGCACGCTCGGTCAGCGTCAGGCCGTGGTCACCGGTGTACGCGACCGTCTGCAGGATCTCCGGACCAGGGGTCTTCTCGGCGACCAGCCGGTTCTTCGACAGCTTGTCCTCGTAGCGGCCCAGGCCCGTCTCCTCGACGGCGTACTGCGACAGCTTCTCGATGTTGGCCATCACGGCCTTGCGCATCGCCGCCACCATCTTGACCTTCGTCGCGACGAGCGTCTTCTCGTTCTGCTCGAACGCCTTACGCGCGGCTTTCGCCGCGGCATCCGCATCCCCATAGACACCGTTGGTGCCTCGCGGGATGTTGGCCTGGGACTTGGCCCCTTCGGGCGCGGAGTGTGTCGGCCGTGGTGGAGCGGTGACGTTGCCACCGAGTCGCTCGAGCACCTTCGAGACGATCTCCTCGATCTTGCGCTCGTCGATCATCGCAACCTCTCAGTCGTTGCTCTTCAAGTACCGGTTCTCGCCGTCGATCGCGATCGCATCGACGATCGCCATGATGGTGGCGTCGACCGGACGGTTTTGCGTGACCTGGGTCTGCCGCGCCGACGAGCCAGCGCAATACAGCACCACCTCACCGATGCCAGCGCCCACCGCATCGGCGGCGATTGCCACCGAGCCGGTGGCCTTCCCGTCGACATCGCACGCGCGCACGACGAGCAGCTTGAGCCCATCAAGTGTGGGCTCCTTGCGGCTCGCGACCAGCGTGCCGATGACTCGTCCGAGCACCATGGTCGGGGCTACTTGCCGCCGTTGTTGCCCGCGCGTCCGAGCGGGAGCACCGCATCGACGTTGGCGTGCGGACGCGGAATCACGTGGACCGAGACGACCTCGCCCACGCGCTCGGCGGCGCGCTGGCCGGCTTCGGTCGCGGCCTTGACGGCAGCGACGTCGCCGCGGACGACCGCGGTCACGTAACCGCCACCGGTCTTCTCGTATCCGATGAGCTCGACCTTGGCAGCCTTCACCATGGCGTCGGCGGCTTCGACCATGCCGACGAAGCCTTTGACTTCGATCATTCCGAGTGCGTCAGCCATGTTCCATCCTCACTTGAGTGATCCGGTCCAACCTGGTTGGACTCAATCCACGTCCGTCCAACCTGGTTGGACCTCACTTATCCACGAACTTCTCTGGTTCTTTACCCGTCACGCTCGCGAGCGCGGCGGTTGCAGCAGCGGCGGCGGCATCGATCTCTGCTTCGGGACCCGCCATGTAGAGGCGGCCGAAGGCACCATACGGCGTCACATTGACGAGGTTGACCTGCGCGGCCTTCTCTGCCTCGTTGGCTGCGAGAACGGCGTAACCGGCAGGCTCGCATTCGAAGATGAACAGCGACTGGCCCGGCAGCACCATCATGCCGGCGCTCGACCGGTTGATGATCTGCGTCTGATACGCCTCGACGCCGCGGATGATCTGGTTGGTCAGGACCTTGGGCTTGAGCCGCTGACCCTCCTCGACGCCGAGATACTTGAGGATCGTGGCGCCGGCCTGCAGCACCTCACCCTTGTCGTCGTGGTGCACCTCGAGGAGGCCGTAGGCGCGCTCGACGATCTGCACGGCGGGTTGCACAGCGGTCGCCTTGAGCGCGGCGTCGGTGACCTGGTTGATCGCGATACCCGGCGCGATCTCGACCCACAGCGACGCCTGGAACGGCACCGGCAAGAAGCCGCGCGCGGTCTTACCGATGAACGTCGCCTGCTGCGGCTGCAGCGCGTCGAGGAAGCAGTACGTACGGAGGACCGTCCCCATTCCGGCTCGGACGCTAGCACGGTGTGTTCGATGGCTTCCACTCATGAAGGCTTCAAAACTACTCGTCGAGGCGGCGCGTGTTGGTCTCGCGCATCGCGAACATGATCGGTAGCCCGATGACTCCGTAGATCATCACGAAGAACGCCGGTGCGGTGGGCTCACCGAGGCTATCGATCAGCCAGGTCGCGACAAACGGCGCGAGGCCGCCGGCGAGCGCGAGGGTGATCGAGTACGCGAACGACATCGACATCACGCGGGTCCGCAGCGGAAAGATCTCGACCACCATCGCGCCCTGTAAGCCGAGCGCCATCGCGAGCGGAAGCCCGAGCATCACCTGCCCTGCGAAGAACCGGGTGGGGTCGCCGTACAGCATCAGATCGAGGCCGACGTAGAGCACCGCCATCAGCACCAGCGTCAGCCCGATCATCAGCTTGCGACGACCGACGCGATCGGAGAGCCAGCCGCCGAACACCTTGCCCGCGAGGACGACGAACAGGCTGAGCGTGTTGACGAGCTGGAAGTCGGTGTCCTCGGCCTTCCGCTTCTCGACCGCGAACGTGAACGTCAGGTAGTAGGCCGCGTTGGTCATCGCGACGATTCCGAACGTCTGGATGATCGGCTTCCAGTCGGAGAGCAGCGACGCCAGGATCGGCGCGCGCTCGGCGGCGGCCTTGGCTGCCTGCGGCGGCTCCTCGATGCCGCGGCGGAGGAACACGCCGAGCACGACGAGCAACAGGCTCGCGAGGAACGGGATCCGCCAGCCCCAGTCTGCGGAGGCCTCCGCGCCGAGCGTGCTGTTGACCAGCCACGCGGTGCCCGAGCCGAGGATGAAGCCGAGCGTGGTGCCGGCGGCCGTCGACGACGCGATGATGCCGCGCATCATCGGTGACGCGAGCTCGGTGGTGTAGACCATCGAGCCGGTGAACTCACCGCCGAGCGAGAATCCCTGGACGATGCGCATCAGCATCAGCAGGATCGGCGCGGCGATCCCGATCGAGTCATAGGTGGGCAACAGGCCGATCACGAGCGTGGCGGCGCCCATCAGCGCGATCGAGATCGTGAGCAGCGCACGACGACCGACGCGATCGCCGATGATCCCGAGCACGACACCGCCGACCGGCCGCGCCGCGAAGCCGATCCAGAACACCGCGTAGGTCAGCAGCGCCTTGTCGGTTGGCGCCATCGAGTCGGGGAGGAACTGCTTGCCGATCTCGGTCGAGAAGTAGCCGTAGACCGCGTAGTCGAACCACTCGAGGACGTTGCCGATCAGGCCGGCGGCGGCGGTGCGAAGGCCTGATTGCATGGCGGCATCCTAGCCCGAGAGCGCGTCGAACCAGGCCTCGGGAGGTGGCCGGCGCATCACGCCGCCGAGGTCGAAGAGGGCGAGCTCGTCGATGCCGGCCGCACGTGCGATCGCGACATCGCGTGCGAGCTCCCGATGATCGCGATACGCCGGTTCGTTGCCGAACGCACCGGAACCGACGCATCCGAGCGACAGCGCCGTGCGTTCACCGAACCGCTTCTTCGATGACGATGCGCACCACGAGAACAAGCGCTCCGCCCGCCGGCGATCGATCACCCCACGCGACCAGCCCTCGAACAGCGACGTGTACGCCATCACGCTGTGGCGGTCGACGTCGAGCGCGGTCACCGGTGTCCCGAGCAAGCGCTGCATCCACCCACCACCGACCTCGAACGCCAGCATCGGCATCACCGCCGTGGTGATCCGCCGGCTCGCGTGCCAGCGCCGGGTCGCCGCCGCGTACTCGTCACGCGCCACGCCGTAGTCGCGCGCGCTCATCCGCGCGGGCCTGCCGCGGATCCACTTCTCGAGCTGGAAGTACGGCGGCTCCGCATCGATCACCAGCTCGTCGGCGAACGGAGCTTCGATCATCACGGCGTCGACGAACGCAATGAACTTGTCACACGAGTGCGCGTTCGCCCACCGGCCATCCTCGTCGGCGAGCATCGGCCAGACCGCGACGAACAGGCCTTCACCGCGTGCGCGACGAACCACCTCGGCGATCTCCGGCAGTTGCCATGGCCGGACCGCGAGGAGGAGATCGATGCGGTAGCGCCCGAGCAACGGAAGTGCCGCGGGTAGCCGCTCGAACGGCAGCGTTTCGCACCACACGCGGAGTCGCACGGCCGTAGTATGCGCGTGTGAAGGTCCTCTATGGCGTGACCGGTGAAGGGATGGGCCACGCGATGCGATCGCGCGTGGTGCTCGAGCACTTGCTCGCCCGCGATCATGATCTCGAGATCATCGCGTCCGGCAAGGCGGCCGAGTATCTCGGCAAGCGCTTCGAGGGCGTCTCGAAGATCCACGGGCTCCACATGGTGCTCGAGGAGAATCGCGTCCGGAAGGGCAAGACGCTGTGGTCCAACGTCCTCAAGGGCGTGCTCGGCGTGCCGACCAACATCGCCGCGTACTTCGAGCAGGTCGACAAGCTCGAGCCCGATGTCGTGATCAGCGACTTCGAGTCGTGGACGTACTTCTACGCCAAGCTGCACCGGCTGCCGATCCTGTCGATCGACAACATGCAGGTGATCCACCGCTGCGAGCTTCCGAAGCCCATCATCGACGACAACCGGATCGCGTTCGAGCTCACCAAGGCCTTCATCAAGGCCAAGCTCCCTGGTTGCGACGCGTACTACATCACCAGCTTCTTCCGGCCACAGCCGCGCAAGCCGGAGACGTATCTGTTCCCGCCGATCTTGCGACCCGAGATCCTCGACGCGAAGCACGGCAACGGCGATCACCTGCTCGTCTATCAATCGGGCTCCGAGGCGCTCGAGACCGCGCTCGAGAAGACCGGCCTCGAGTGCAGGATCTACAACATGCGTCCCGGGCTCAAGGAGGAGGTCGTCGAGGGCAACCTGCGCTTCCGTCCGTTCTCGGAGACCAGCTTCGTCGAGGATCTCGCGACGTGTCGCGCGGTGATCGGTGCCGGCGGCTTCACGCTGATGGGCGAAGCGGTCTATCTGCGCAAGCCGATGCTGTCGTTGCCGCTCGAGGATCAGTTCGAGCAGATGCTGAACGCGCGCTATCTGGAGATCGAGGGCTACGGCATGTGGACCGATAGCTTCGAAGATCCGAACGTGATCCCGCGCTTCCTCGAACGCGTTCCCGCATGCGCGGAAAAGCTCGCCGGGTATTCCCAGGATCGGAACGTCGCGCTGTTGGATGCGGTCGACGAATTCCTGGACAGGGCCGCGAACGAACCGCGGTGAGGCGTGCCATAGTCCGCGCGCCGATGCGCCTCGCACGTTTGGTTGTCGTGCTCGCCCCCGCCGTCTTGCTCGTTTCTCTCGGCGAGGAAACCCGTGCCGACCTCCTCTGGAAGCTCGCGCAGACCGATCCGGTCACCACCGCGCCCGCACCGCCAACCACCCCCGATGACCTGAGCACGTGGGCAGGTGCGGCACGTGCGACATCCCTGCCCGAGCTGCTGAAGAACGCGATCGCACAGACGCCGGGTCTCGCGGGCGCGCGACTCGATCTCGAGATCGCCGAAGCGCGGATCCAGCAGACGTTCGTGCGCGACGACTGGCAGATCCGCGCCACGCTGGCGGTGCAGCGCTCGACCGGCGGCTTCTTCGGAGGTCAGGCGATCGATCGCAACATCAACGAGAACGCCAGCGCCGAGGTGTTCCGCGTGATGCCGACCGGCGGCACGCTGCGGTTCCGCGCGGTCACCAACTACAACAGCACCAGCTTCGACGACGCGATGGCCGATGCGCTGCTCGGCGCCGACAACTGGCGGCACGAGGTCTCGGTCAGCTTCACGCAGCCGCTACTCCGCGGGCGTGGACGCCAGCTCTACGACGCGTCCGAGCGGCGCGCGACGCTGTCGAAGGACGTCGCGATCCTCGCGAAGCGGGTGGTCGCGATCCAGACCACGCAGACCGTGGTGTCGGCCTACTGGGACCTGGTCCTGGCCGAGCGCCAGGTCGGCATCACGCGCGCCAGCCTCGAGCTCGCGCGCGAGCGCCTGCGCATCACGCAGATCGGCTCCGATGGCGGCAAGATTCCGCGCAGCGAGATTCCGGCGGTGCAGCAGATCATCGCGACGCGAGAGGAAGAGATCCTCGCGGCGGAGCTCAGCGTGCTCGACAGATCGATCGCGCTGCGCCGTGCGACCGGTCTGCCGATCGGCAAGGACGAGCTCGCGCTGCGACTCGGCGGTGAGCTCGGCATCGGCGACCAGTCGTTCGAGGTCGGTCAGCTGATCGATCGCGCGTTCGCGGCGGCGCCCGAGCTCGCACAGCTCGCGAAGCAGGACGGGGTCGCGAAGCTCGATATCGAGGTCAACGAGAACGGCCTGATGCCGCGACTCGATGCCACGATCCAGCTCGGCCCGACGGGGCAGGACGAGAAGTTCGGCCCCGCGCTCAAAAACCTGGTGACCCTCGCCACGTTCACGGTCGGCGGTCAACTGACGTTCGAGCACTCGCTCGGCCAGGAGAACGTGCGCGGCGTCGCGCGCGAGCTGCGCGCCGGTCGTCGCAAGCTCGAGGTCACGGCGACGGACATCAAGGCGCAGATCGCGCAGACCATGGCGCGCGCGGTGGCGCAGCTCGAGCTCGCGAAGCGGCGTGTCGCGCTCTCGCAGCGCGCGATCGATCTCGCGAGGCAGAACATCCAGATCGAGAGCGACCGCTTCAACCTCGGCAAGGCGACGAACTTCGACGTCTTGAACCGCCAGGAAGAGCTCCGGCAATCGGAGCTGCGCAAGGCGCAGGCGATGATCGACTGGCACAAGGCCGAGGTCGTGGTGCAGGCGCTGACCGGCGATCTACTTCCGAGCTACGGCCTCACGGTCGACTGACGCGACACGTGAGTCAGGGCGTCATTCCGATGAAGCCCATGTGCACACCGCCTTGTCTTCCATCGCGGCGGTAGCTGAAGAACCGGTCGCCCTCGCATTTCGTGCAGGGCGGCCGGTCGTCGATGTGCTCCCGCAACACGCCGGCACTCTCGAGCAGGGCGCGCGCCGCGACGCGCAGATCGATGTGATCCTTTGCCGGCCCACGGACGACGAGCCCACGCTCCGGTAGCGAGCGCGCCGTGAACGCGGCGCGAAACGCGTCGACCACCTCGGTCCCGACCTCGAAGCAGCACGCTCCGATCGACGGCCCGAGCGCGACCCGGATCTGATCAGCGCGCGCACCGGCCTCGACCATCCGCGCGATCACGTTCGGCCCGACCCCGTTCACCGTGCCGCGCCAGCCCGCATGCGCCGCGCCACAGACCTTCGCCTCCGGATCGGCGAACACCATCGGGATGCAGTCGGCGGCGAATGCGCCGAGCACCGGCCCCGGGCGATCGCAGACCAGGCCGTCGAACTCGGCATCGTCCGCGAGCGGCTCGCCGATCCGCCACACGTTGGTGCCGTGGACGTGACGGGTCGCGACCAGCTGCGCGGGATCGTAGCCGGCATGCTCGGCGAGCAATTTGCGATTCGCGTCGACGTTCTCGCGTGTGTCACCCCAGCGCGCGCCGAGATTGAGCGAGCTGCGTGGTCCCGTCGACACACCACCGGTGCGCTCGGGAAAGCCGTGCACGAACCCCTCGGGAATCACCGTGGATCGATACAGGCGGATCGAAGACGCCATCTCTCGCGCACCCTACCAGCGCGTCACCACCAGTGCATGTTACCGTCGGGCATGATCCCGTACGACGACCTCGTGATCGCGCTGCAGACCTGGCGCGCGCGGCAGGGCCTCTCCGTCGCACAGATGTCCGGCATCGTTGAGCCGGTGCCGGTGCCGCCGCCGGTCGAGGTGGCTGCGCCCATCTCGCGACCGCGCACCAGTCCGCCGGTCGCGCCGCCCAAGTCCGCGGTGCCGCCGCCGCTCGCGCCCGTCGACACACGCGATGAGGACGTCGACGACGCCGCGCTCCTCGAGGAAGCGCACTACGAGAACGAGGGCGACGACTTCGCGATGGGGTTCGTCGCTGCGACGTCGGGCCAGAACACCGAGGCTGCCGATGAGGCCGTCGAAGAAGAGCACGAGTCGACCTCGATCGGCACGCCGCCGCCGCCGGCTGCGGCCCCGCGTGATTCGTTCGGTGGCAGCACCGAGCCCGAGCCTGGCTCCGGCAAGCACACTCGAAACGACGACTGGTGAGTCGCTCCGGGTCCGGTAGCGATCAGCTTGCCCAGGTCGCGATCCTCGCGACAAGCCGCACGCTCGGTGGCGTGGCCGTGCTCGGTGTCGTCGTCGAGGCCGGTGCGCGCGCCGGCGGTCACGAAGGCAAGCTGGTGCTGGTCGGCCCGTACGACCCGTGCGGCGAATGCGACGTCTGCCGCCGCGGTGGCGCCGCCGTGTGCCCGCAGCGGATCAATCGGGACGCGCTCGGCGATCACGTGATCGCCACCGGTCGTTACCTGGTCCCGCTCGAGAACGGCCTCGATCTCCCGAACCCAGCCGGCGCCGTGGTCGCGGGTGACGTCGCGCTCGCATACACGCTGTACGCGCGCACCGGTCCCGCGCCGCGCGATCCGGTGGTCGTCGTGGGTGCCGCTCCGGTCACCCGCTTCCTGATCGAGATCCTCCGCGCAAAAGGCATCACGCCGATCGCGGTTGCCGATCCGGCGCGCACCGCATGGTGCGAGTGGCTGGCGTCCAAGGGTGCCGCCGTCGTACACGATGCCGCCGGGGTCACCGCCGCGATCTCCGCGCAGGGCGCGACGGCGCGCGCGGCTCGCGTGATCGCGACCACCGCCGAGGCGGTTGCCGCCGCCGCTGACCTCACTGGCCCACGCTCGACGCTGACCGTGCTCGCGCCGGTGACTTTTTTACCTGGGCTGGTCGCGGATCGTGAGGTCACCGTGATCCCCGTCGCCGGCGCGCATCCCGACCTCGTCGTCGAGGCCGCCGCGATGTGCGGCAAGGGCGAGATCGATCTCGCAACCGGCACCGCCGTCACAGAAACCGCGGATCTGAGGGCGCTCGTCGAGCCGCGCTGATTCGCCCACACTCACGTTTCCGGCGGTCGGTCGATAGATCCCGTCATGCCGCGAGTCACAGCCGAGCCTCAGAGAATCGGTCGGGGCAGCTGTCCGTCCCTGCAGATCATCAGCGAGCCACGCGCCCTGTTGTTCTCGCGTGTGCCGCAGCGGCAGCGGTGGATGGAGAACGAGATCCGACGCAGCGGCACGCCGTCGACCTCGGTGCGTAGCGTCGCGCAGATCGTCGATCACCTGGCCGGTGACATCGCGGGTCCGCGGCCGACGCTCGCGATCATCGATCTCGATGCGCTCGATGCCGGCGAGCTGTTTCATCTCCACCGGATTCGCGAGCTCGGCTGGGGCGGCACGCTCGTCGCGCTCGGCAAGGTGCCGATGTCGCTACGCAGCTCGCTCGGGATCGATCGCACCGTGCCGCCGCCGTACGCGGAGGACGTGCTGTGCGAGGAGATCCTCCGGCACGTGCAGGACTCGCAGGCACCGACGATGCCGATCCCGCTGCCGCTGTAGCTCAGGTCGCGAGCAACACGATGATCAGGATGAGCAGGACGGCGCCACCGGCGATCGCGATCAAGATCCACTGACGACCGCTCTTCATCTCGCCGATCAGCGCGTCCTCGGAGACCTTGGTACCACCACCCGTCGCACCGGAATCCTTGACCGCGGTCATCATCTGCGTGGCGCCCGTGCGCAGCGAGTACTTGTCCTTGTCGCCGCGCGTGATCGAGCCGTCGTCCTTGTACCGCTCGTCGATCGGCAACGAGTCTGCCTTGTCCTTGTCCTCGGCCTTTCCGACACGCGCGGCTTCGGCGGCGGCCTGCGCGGCTTGCGCGTCGAGGTCGCCCTTCTTGAACCACATCGTCTCGCGGAACTTGCCCTTGGTCGCCTTCTCCTCGGCCCTCTTCTTTCCGGCGGGTGTGGCGGCCTTCTCCTTCGCGACGACAGGCGCGGCGACGACCGGTGCGGCGACGACCGGTGGGGCAACGACAGGTGGTGCAGGACCCGGCGTGGGCTCGGGCGCTGGCACCGGCGCGGGAATCACGACCTGCGCGATCTCGGGCGCTGCCGCCGTGACGGCAGCCTGCGCACCAGCCATCGGTGCAGGTGGCGCCCACGGCGAGGGCAGCTGCGGCAACGCGACGCCGGCAGGAACCCCGGCGACGGTCGTCGACAGCGATGCCGGTGGGACGATCGGATGCTGGTGGAGGCCTGCCGCCGGCCCGCCGGGAACCACCGGCGCGAAGGGAACCACCACCGGCGCGGCCACTCCGACGACGGGTGCCGCCACGGGGGCCGGGACATGCGCAGGTGCAGGCGCGAACGCGAGACCGCCGCCGCTGCGAACGCCGAGCAGCGTCTGCACGAGATCCGCTTTCGGACGCGCCTTGCCCGCCGGCTGTGCGGCCTTCGGATCGGCCTCGCCGCGTGCGATGCGACCAACCTCGTCGACGAACTGCCGCACGGTGAGGAACCGCTTGGTCGGGCTGCGATCGAGCGCGCGCATGATCACGGCCTCGACGGGTGAGGGCACCGGTGCGAGCGACGACGGTGGCTTGATCGATCCATTGACGTGCGCACGATGCACCTCCTCGGCGGAGCCGCCGTGCACCGGCTGACCGGTGAGCACGTAGTAGTAGAGCGCGCCGAGCGAATACAGGTTCGAGCGCTGATCGACGGGCTTGCCCTCGACCTGCTCCGGCGCGACGAACTCCGGCACACCGGGGACGCGATCGTTGGTCGGCACCGGCAACGAGAAGTTGATCAGCTTGATGTCGTGCCCGGCGAACAGGATGTTCTTCGGCGAGAGATCGCGGTGCACGACGCCGACCTGCGCGGCCTCGATGAGCGCCTCGCCGACGACCTCGATCAGGTGCGCGGCTTGATCCAGCGCGATCGGACCGCGTGCGGTGATCGCCTGCGCGAGCGTGGTCGCGCCTTCGAGGAGCTCGAGCGCGATCCACGTTTGATCGCCACGCTTGCCCGACGCGATCAGCTTGGCGACACCCGCGCTCTGCACGCGCTCGAGCTGCTTGAGCTCGCGCTCCAGCCGCTGCGCGACTCCCGGGAGCGCGATCACTGCGGACGCGACGAGCTTGAGCGCGACGGCTGCGCTCCCTTGCTTGTCGCGCGCCTTGTGAACCGTGCCGGTTCGAGCGCCGCCGAGCTTGTCCGCGAGGTCGAACCGCGCAGACAGGCTGTCGGAGTCGGAACTGGCCGCGATGACCGGACCGAGGCGCGCAGCGTCGACGGGACAGAAATTCGCGTCGTCGCTGAACTGCTTATTGCACTTCGGGCAAAGCTTCATGCCGGTCCTTCTAGGTATGCGAATCGTATGGATAACGCGGCAGGAAAGCAAACCTGCGGCTGCCATCTCTCTGCACCTGCTGGGTAGGACCCCGGCAGGTGCATTGACACCGACGAGACCGGGGCGCTAAAAAACCCGTCCCATGGCGTCCAATACGAAGGCTACCCGCGTCAAGCGGACGAACAAGCACGAGAAGGCCGGTCGTCGGCGCAAGAACAAGCTGGCGCGGAGGTCGACTGTTTCGAACAGCGAGCTGTTCGCGGCGCTCGGCGAGCCCGGTAAGCCGGCTCCGCGCGTTGCCTAGCCGTGGCTGTCTATCGTGAATCCGGGCGAGCCAGCTCCTCGTCAGCATTCGCGAGTCAGGTGGTGGCCCTCGACCGGATGACCGGCGAGGTTCGCTGGAACGTCAATCTCCGTCAATCTCCGCACGTTGAGCGCACCGTCGAGCTCGTGATCGACGTATCGGGCGGTGGTGATCACCTTCCGCTTCCACTTGCACTAGTCAGTTCCACTTGTACTTGAGAGTTAAGACCTGCACCCGCACGTGAAAGGTCACGTCCGCATCATGACGGTCAGCATCTCTTAGCCCGCGGGTTCCGCTGTCACGCGATCGACCGCGTACACGCCCTTGATGCGCGAGAGCGATCGGATCACCTGCTTGAGCTGATCGAGGTCACGCACCGACGCGTGGAACGTGTTCACGGCGCGGCCGTCCTCGGTGGCGCGGCAGTGCGCCTGCGAGATGTTGACGCCCTGGTCGGTGAACGACTGCGAGATGTGCGCGAGCAGGCCCGGCTTGTCGGCGCACAGGACCTGGATCGCGACCTCGTGCTGCGTGTTGCCGTGGCCATCCCACTCGACTTCGATCCGGCGCTCGGGATCGAGGTCGAGGCCCTTGTCGCAATCGCGGCGGTGCACGGTGACGCCGCGACCGCGGGTGATGAACCCGACGATCGGATCGCCCGGCAGCGGCGAGCAGCACTTCGCGAACCGCACGAGGATGTCTTCCTCGCCGGCGACCTTGATCCCCGACGACGACGTCCGCCGCGTGACCTTGCGCAGCAGCGTCTTGAGCATCGACTCCGACTTCTGCTTCTTCTCGGTGTCCTTATCTTTCTCGAGCTCGGGCAGCGCCTTCTCGAGCACCTGCTGCGCGGTGAGCTTGCCGTAGCCGACCTGGATGATCAGCTCGTCGACGTTCATCATCTTGAGCTCGCGCGCGGCGTGCTGGAGCTGCTTGTCGGCGCGGGAGAGCGAGGTGTTGTACTTGCGCAGCGCCTTGTCGAGCAGGTCGGTGCCGAGCAACACGGCCTTGTCGCGATGCTCCTGCCGCAGCAGCCAGCGGATCTTGGTGCGCGCGCGCGCCGTCTTGACGAGCTTGAGCCAGTCCTTGTTCGGCTTCTGGTTCGGGCTGGTGATGATCTCGATCGTGTCGCCGTTGCGCAGCTGATAGCGCAGCGGAACGATCATGCCGTTGACGCGCGCGCCCGAGCAGTGGTCACCGATCGAGCTGTGCACGGCATAGGCGAAGTCAATCGGGCACGAGCCCTTCGGCAGCGCCTTGACGTCGCCGCCCGGTGTGAACACGTAGACCTCGTCGCCGAACAGGTCGATCTTGACGCTCTCGAGGAACTCCGTCGGGTCGCGAAGGTCCTTGTGCGACTCCATCAGCTGACGGAGCCAGGCGAACTTCTTGTCGTCCTC
>Ga0105049_10002316_pt1 | contig 22501 bp, 13 predicted proteins | sample MAT06_FD_78087 | JGI IMG/M metagenome (GOLD analysis project Ga0105049, IMG submission 78087) | Freshwater microbial communities from Lake Fryxell liftoff mats and glacier meltwater in Antarctica - MAT-06 | ecosystem: Environmental > Aquatic > Freshwater > Ice > Liftoff microbial mat | place...
CTTGGTACCTCCGAACTTTCTAGTGGATGCGAGCAGATCGATTTTGTGGCCTCGCAATAGATCCACACCTAGTAATGTAGCACGGTCGAGCATGCCCGTGATCGCAGTCGCTTCATCGTTCACAAGCAGCGATTGCCAAGCGGGGTTGCCTGGTGTTTCGCTCTCGATAAGAGGTTTGAGATTCACGTTCTTTCCAAGATTCTTTCGACTGTCCGAGCAGGTTCTCAAGAAGTCACCAAGGATGGTTTCCTCGTCTTGCCATTTCTTTGGGAACGCTTTGGGGGATAGGACTTCGATGTCGGTAGACCACACGGCGCACGCACCGTGCCCATACTCGCGCCGAAGCCATGACAGAATCTCTTCGAGGGCCGCTGGACCGACCATGGAAGCGTTTTCCAGATCCATCTCTACACGCCAATGGACAATCAGATGGCGGGCTCCGTTCTCGGATTGGAGGCGCGAGATTCTTTTGGTCATGAGCTGGCGTATATCGCGTCCCAACGCCAGATCCTCGGTGTCGAGAGTCTGTGTCACGTATCGAAATGGATCCACATCTTGAGCGCTTATTTGCGCATCATGATTGCCATCAACCTCGACGGTCCAATAGCCGTGGGCGCCCGCTTCGGCAAACGAGCGGCCTTGCGGGGTGCCGCAGATTCGCATGTGAGGCGCTTCGCCGTGAAGCGTTTGGCGTTCGTGGTTGCCACCTAGCGCCCAATAGTCAATGCGTTGACTTTGAAGAGACTCGCGATCTGCCGTCCCATGGGCCAGCGCGATGACATAAGTATCATCCGAGTCGATCGAAAACTCAGCTGCTCGGATCGATTCGCGACCATCGTTGGAACGGCCTAGAATGGTCGCCAGTGCAGAACCATTGCGACGATAGATGACCGGCTCAAGCTGGCGTTTCGAAAAAAGATGCACATTCTCAGGGAGCGCGACCGCATCGGGCCAACGGTCGGGATCGTCGACCTGTCCACCAGCCCAGTAGACTCTTATGTTTCTTTGCCGAAGTGTTTCGAAATGCTCAATGAGAAAGGCAGGACCGGCCGCGCCGCATGAGACCGGATTGAGGAGGTCTCCCGCTAACAAGATAAAGTCAACGTTTTCGACGATGGCGGTTTCAAAGATCGTTTCAGCCGCTTTCCACGGCGCGTCAACCAGTGCCTGCTTGAGATGCTCAGGCAAATCGATGAGATCCTGCATGGGACGTTCGAGATGAAAGTCACCAGCATGTATAAAGCGAAAGGATTCCTTGCCCATATAACCACTCTCCCTGTGGATTCGTTTCGCAACCCTCTAGCTGCTCGATCGCTACGCTAGCAAACCAAAGTTGGATCGCGCTGAGTGGGGAGTTTAGTGGAAATGGACAGTCTCTGCCAATGTCGATTCGGAGGTGAAAAAGTGAATTAGAAGAATTTTTTGTTTCGTGGCGTTGGCTTTTCCCTGCTCTAGCTGCCTCTGGGTCTTCTGTTTTTCGCGAGATCATTACTGAATTCGCAATAATCTCCTAGTGTGTTGTCAGGGCTAAAAAGTGGGGATTGAAGACGCACGAGTGCCGAAGGCGTTAGGCTGAGAGGGGGATTCGGGAATCACTGACGGCCCGATTCTAGCCGCGAACCGTTACGTCCGATGGGGCGTCATAAAGCGAGATGGCCTCCAAGCTCATTCGGGCCAATGAATAGATGTGCATGACAACGAGCACTCACGCCCTCCGGCGGGGATGTTCCGCTCTCGGGGCCCGACTAGCACAGGAATCATGTGATACATCGAGTCTTAAGGAGAAGAGGAGTTAGAACATCAACAGCTTCGCGATGTCTTATCTGCGCTGGCAGAGGGGCCTAGCGAGCAGACGTATGGATCGGCTCTTTCTCAATATCGCTTTCGCTGATCCAACCAGCCTTTGGCTGCTCTCCTTTCTGATACTTGTCGTAGAAGCCAGAGTTGCTCGTCGGTAGGTATTCATCGAAAACCTTACCGTTGTCAGCCATCCTTGGATCGTTGTGGGATTTAAGCTCAATCTCCATACGCTCTCGTAGCTCCTGGACGCGATTCTTGTGCAAAGAATTGGCAGCGAGGTTGTTAACGCAATGGGCGTCGAGCTTCAAATCGTAAAGTTCTTCACTGGGGCGCAAGCCGAAGTTGAGTTGCCAGTACTTGTTCGCACGGTCTTTTCGGCCCAATTCTAGGATCAGCGTTTTCGTGGGGCTGGCATCGGTATCGGTGTAGCCAGTTTCTGGATTGCCAGCCGGCCATCGAGTGGGTTCATAGTTTTTCAAGAAAAGGTACGAGCTAGTAACGATACCTCGAATCGGATAGCCCCAATCGTTTGGCCGTCCAACGTCAGTCCTTTCCTTTCCGATAAGAGTGTGATCGCGATCTGCGATCACCTCACCGTCTTTGTCGCTTTCCAAGATCGGTCGCCAGCTCGTGCCTGTGATCGGCATCATCCCGGTTTCCTTATGTGGGATTCCGGAGTAGTCCAAGATGGTGGGAGCGATGTCGGTGAAGTCTACGAAATCGTCGATAACTCTGCCCGGCTTGTTCAAACCAGCGGGCCATCGGATCGCGAGAGGGATGTGGTTCGAGTCCTCGTATGCATAGCCCTTACAACGAGGGAAAGGCATTCCATGGTCGCTCGTAACGATGATCAAAGTGCTGTCAAGTTGGCCTCGTTGTTCGAGTTCTGCGATCATTCGTCCGAGATGATTGTCGGTATGCTCCAGCTCGAACGCATAGTCGAGCATGTCATGCCTAACGATATCATCATCGGGCCAACCGCTGGGCACTCGCGGAATGTCGCTGAGCTTCTTGCCACCTTTCTTTTCGCCGGATCCGAATTCGTAGCCACGATGCGGTTCCGTCGATCCATACCAAAAGCACCATGGCGAATCTTTGGGGGCGGCATCCAGGAAATCGACGAAGTTCTCGGCGTAGTCGTTGCTCGAGATTTCATGGGTGGAAGGTTTGGCTTTGTGTTCGTTGAACGGTCGGCCGGTGAGCTGGCGTGGCTTGCCTTTCTCATCTTTCGCAATTCCTGGCCCCCAGCCCTTTCCGGTGATTCCCACGTGCCAACCCTTTTCGGTGAGCACTTCTGGCCAACCCTTTAGTTTGGCCGGAAAGTAAGCCATGTGATTGCCGGCATCTTCATTTTGCCAAAGATGACGTCCTGTCAGTACGATCGCGCGCGAGGGCGCGCATTTGGCCATCGGAGTATACGCGTTCCGGAAAAGAAGTCCTTCTTTGGCAATCCGATCAAACGCTGGAGTCCTGACCCACGGAGTACCGTATGCTCCCGCATGCAATCCCCAATCATCTGCGATCGCAAAGAGAATATTGGGGCGATCGGCCGCAAAAGACGGACTGCAAAGGTACGCGAGCAGCAACGAAAATAGGGCTATGTGTTTCATGGATTGGCTTGCCAGCAAGCAAGGAAGTTTCATCGGATGGGGTGAGGACTCGAGGAGGGATTGGTTAGCACTGGTTGCAAAAACACTGCGTTAATTCGCTCGCTCTATATTTCCATCGTTTCGAGCTGTCGCAATTTTTGTTCCAACGGTTTTCTCTTGGCGGGTTCGCAATCGAGCAGCAATTGCTGGGTATAGAACCGCGCCGAATCGATCAGTAGCGTCTGTTCGGCCAAGTCGATGGCCAACTCAAGTGCTCGTTGCCGAATCTTTGGCTCAGGCGGCGGAAGGCGGTATAGGGCTGCTTTTCGAAACGCAGAGAGTGCATCCAAAGGTCGCTTCAAGGTTTGGTAGCACATGCCCAGTTGCAAACTGGCGCGCGAACGCAGCTCGAGATCGCTCGCAGCTCGAAGCAATAGCTCAACCGCTTCATCACATCGGGACATTTGCCGCAACGCGATGGCCCATGTGATCAGAACATCTTTGTGTTCTGGATGTCGACCAAATCGATCGCGACAAACGCGAATACGCTCGTTCGCGTTGTTGATCTCAGCCTGCTTCAGCGCATAACGATTGTCGTCGGAAGGGTCTTGGGTGAAATTCGATTTGGCTTGGGCATAGGACTTGTTGGCTTGGTGGAGCAGCAACTCTTCTCGCAACAGCACTAGTGACTCATTCTCCGGGCAAAGCTGGACACCCGTTTCGAGTACTCGCTTTGCATCGCTCCATCGCTCTTGATGGATATAGATTTGCCCCAACTCGACATACGGCTCTGAGCTAGCGGGGGAGTTCCTGATCTGCTGTTCTAGATGTTGAAAACGCTCGAGCGGAATGGCGCCTATCCTGGACTGAACAGGAACAATGCTCGGTCTCGAAAAAAGGGCGTCGATGTCTACGAACCGAGAAAGCAGCTCGGATCCCATTTCCGAAGGCGATGTCGATCGAGAAGCAAAAGAAGGGTCGGGGGTTGCAGTCATGATGCAAGTAATTGTACATCGCGGAAGCCGAGCCACGCCGCAAGAAATCTTCTAGCGCCGCAGGCTCAAAAAGAAAGCATTTCATAGGGAAAAACGCTAGGACGCCATCAAAAACGGTGGCGTTCATCGAGTAGTTTCGAAAAAACAGCCCGTTTGGCAGTTCGCCATCGGTGGCGATAGAGAGGCTGCCAAACGGGCCGTCCGTGTGTCAGTGGCTCCGCTCGCTGACAAATAATGACTCCGGCTTATGTGATCATTCGGGTTAAATGACCAATTCTGGATCTTGGCCGGGTGTTGGGACCCAGTACTTGCCATCCTCTGGCTGAATCGGGGCCTCGCTTTGAAAGGAGGACATCGCATCGGTATTCGCCAAAGAGATTTTGCTGTTGAGGCATTGGTCCCATTTGACTTCCTTGCCGGTGTAGGTGGCCATGCGACCCATGATGGACGTCATGGTGCTGTAGGCACCGTTATCCCCTTCGTTCGGCACTTCCCCATTCCGTATGGACTTGAACAGATCGACGTGCTCTTTGGCGTGCCCGTCTTCATTCTTGGGAGCGCTCCAAATGACTTTATCGTTCCTATCGTAGATCTTGCCAGCGCCGATGTTGCACCAGCCTTGGCTGCCGTGTGCAAACTCACTCACCGACGACCAGCAACCCGGGATATGTCGGCATTGGCTAAGCAGCTTGACACCGTTTTTGTAGGTGTATTCGATCATATGGTGGTCGAAGATTTGACCGCTATCTGGGCCCGTTCGAACTTGTCTACCACCCTGTCCTTGCGCAGTTTGGGGAGGGCCGCCCATCAACCAGTTGATCACATCCAAGTTGTGAATATGCTGTTCGCAAATATGGTCCCCGCTGAGCCAATTGAAGTAGTACCAATTGTTCATTTGGTACTCGAGTTCGGTTTGATCGGGTTCGCGGCCGCGTGTCCAAACGCCGTCGCCGTTCCAGTAACATCTAGCCAGAATAATGTCTCCAATCGCACCTTCTTTCAGTTTCGCGATTGTGGCTTGGTATCCCGACTCGTGATGTCGCTGTAAACCGACAGCCACATAGAGCTTCTTTTCTTTGGCGATTGCATTGGCCGCCAAGACGCGTCGCACACCTGGAGCATCAGTAGCAACCGGCTTTTCCATGAAGACATGCTTACCCGCATTGACTGCCGTTTCGAAGTGCAAAGGCCGGAATCCAGGAGGCGAAGTAAGGATAACCATGTCGATATCCGATTCGATGAGACGCTTGAACGCGTCAACGCCGACAAAAGTTTTATTGCCCACATCGACTCGTTCCGAATGCTTAGCCTTGATACCCTTAAGTGCTTGGTCGATCCGGAACTGGAAAGGATCGGCGACCGCAGTCAGCTTGACACGGTTCTCTGCACTGAAGGTATCGAGTGCTTGCGTTGCTGCGCCTGTACCGCGGCCACCGCACCCGACCAATCCAATCTTGATCTCGTCGCTGGAAAAAGCATGTGCCGCACGGGCTATTGGCAAACTGCCGATCATGGCTCCACCAGCGATGACAGCTGACGAAGCTTTCATAAAGCCGCGACGAGATTCTGAAGCGTTTTGCTCCGCAGTTTTTTCCATTGGATTCATTGACACACTGCTCCGAGGTTAAAGTGAAATCAGGTTATGGGTGGCCGAACCAGGTGGGAAACCTGGCGCCTCACGTTGGCCCGCAAGAATGGAGGTAAACTCGCGTAAGGAGAAGAAGAGTGTTTTAGCCAAAACCAACGTGAAGCACCGGCGGGCTCAGCTGAGGCGATAGGGATCGATGTCTCCCAAAAACACCAGCTAAGGGGTCGCTTTATCGCAACCAGCCGAAACTATAACTCGAAGCGAGCCAAAAATCAATCGTTCGCGCAATAGTTCTTGCACCACCTTGCACGCGACCATACACGAAGTCGCTCAATCGCAGCTACCCAGAACCGGCTTTTCCGTCTAAAAAGCGGTACCGAAAAGCCCACATTCGCGTTGGGCCAGCGTTTCCTCACCCACCCAAAACATAGATTCCGAACGATCATGGCCAAGAAAAGTATTGCCGACGTAGACTGCCAAGGGAAAGTCGTCCTGATGCGAGTCGATTTCAATGTTCCTCAAGATGACACAGGCACAATTACGGACGACCGACGCATCCGCATGGCCTTGCCCTCGATTGAATCGGTCATCCAGCGAGGCGGAAAGCTGGTCTTGATGAGCCATCTTGGACGTCCCAAAGGCAAAGGCCCAGAGCCTGAATTCACGCTTCGACCGACCGCTGTACGTCTGTCAGAAATGCTCGGCCTCCCAGTCGCTTTTGCATCCGATACGGTTGGGCCCGACGCAGAAGACAAAGTCAAAAATCTGCAAAATGGCCAAGTGCTCGTTCTGGAAAACGTTCGATTCAATCCTGGCGAAAAGGACGGCGAAGCTGTCTATTCGGGCAAACTAGCGAGTTGGGCCGACATCTATTGCAACGATGCCTTTGGCACCTGCCATCGCTTGGAAGCGTCGATGGTCGCGGTCCCCAATGCCATGGGGAACAAACCCAAAGTGGTTGGCTTTCTCGTCGCCAAAGAGATCCAATATTTGAGCGATACGATCGCCAACCCGCAGCGACCCTTCGTCGCTATCCTAGGTGGGGCCAAGGTGAGTGATAAGATCGACGTGATTCAAAACTTGCTCGGTATCTGCGACCATGTCTTGATCGGGGGCGCAATGGCCTACACATTCTCTCTAGCACAAGGGGGCTCGACCGGAAACTCGCTCGTCGAAAAGGACAAAGTCGAACTCGCCAAAAAACTGATCGCCCTGGGAGGCGAAAAACTGGTCCTGCCCGTTGACACCCATTGCGGCGATGACTTTAAAGGAAGCTGCAATAAGCAAATCGTCGCGGCTGGCAAAATACCCGATGGTTGGGAAGGACTCGACATCGGTCCTGAGACCGCCAAGCAGTTTGCTCAGATCGCGAAGTCTGCTAAGACCATCGTATGGAATGGACCGATGGGAGTTTTCGAAATGCCGCCATTCGATGCAGGGACGGTAGCCGTCGCGCAAGCGATTGCAGACAGCGATGGGATTAGCATCATCGGCGGAGGCGATAGTGCCGCGGCCATTGAACAATTGGGTTTCGCCGATTCTGTCACCCATGTCAGCACCGGCGGGGGCGCCAGCCTATCGATGCTGGAGGGAGAGAAATTCGCCGCGGTCGAATTGCTGGACAATGCTTGATTCTGCGCATCATTCTGCGCTAGACGAGGGCTCTACTTTCCTACTCCGTTTCCGCCATATCCCGAGCGTGGTACGAGCTCCGCACGAACGGACCGGATGCAACCTTTTTGAAACCCATGGTCCGAGCTACGCTCCCCAGTTCTTCGAACTCGTCGGGCGGAACGTAACGCACTACAGGCAAGTACTTAGGACCCGGCTGTAAATACTGTCCGAGGGTCAGGAAATCGCAGCCGTACGCCCGGAGGTCCGCCAAGCATTCAAGCAACTCATCGCGTGTTTCCCCCAGGCCCAGCATCAACCCGCTTTTTGTCTTGATGCGTGCGTTGGCTCTCTTTACGTGCTTAAGCAACTCCAAAGTCCATCGGTATTCGCTCTTCGGGCCTCGCACTTTGCGATACAAACGGGGAACGGTCTCCATGTTGTGATTGAAGACTTCTGGGGCCGCTTCGATAACGCGATCGAGTCCATGCTTGTGGCGCACGAAATCGGGGGTGAGAACCTCGACCGATGCCCCTGTTTTCTCCCGAACGGCCAGAATGCACTGGTAGAAATGATCTCCTCCACCATCCGGTAGATCGTCACGCGTCACCGAGGTGATAACCACATGCTTGAGCCCGAGCCGAAACGCCGCCTCGGCAACGCGTGCGGGCTCATCCGTTTCCAAGGCTCCGGGTTTGCCTCGCGAAACGGCACAGAATCCACACGGCCGTGTGCAAACGTTCCCCAGGATCATAAAGGTGGCGGTGTTTTGTGAGTAGCACTCCATGCGATTCGGACATTTCGCGTTTTCACAAACAGTCTCAAGTCGCAATTCCTGGAGCAGCCCCGCGGTAAAATGGTTGGCATTTCCTTTGGGTACCTCGCGGCGAAGCCAAGCGGGTAGGCGTCGACTGGGCTCAAAAACGGGCGCGGCGGAGCCACAGGCAACAGCTGCAGAGCCACCGGCAACAGCTGCAGAGCCACTGGCAACAGAGCCCCTCGAATCCTCCAGGGCGAGGGGATCATTCAGGGACAAAACCTTAAGAATGGGGAGTTGCATTGGCTTGGAGATTCGCGAGGAAAGTTCGAGAACGAGAGCATTTTCTGGGATTGGCCGAGCTCGATTGTGATCGATTGTGATCGATTCTCGGCGTTCCGGACAGGGAGAATTCTATGGAATTACAGCTCCCAACCTCTTCGGTAAACTCCCGTCAGGATCGCGTCGGCCTCGGGGGCATTGAGGGCTTTCATTTCCCCAGCGTCCCATTCTATTCGCTTGCCAAGTCGCAACGACAGGCAGCCTAGCAAGATGATCTCCGTCAATCGTGCCCCGTATTCGAAATTCGACATGGGCTCCGGGCCCCCTTTGATCGCGTCCAGCCATTCGCGATGATGTCCCGCGGAGCGAGCAATACTTGGCGGGGGAGCTTGGAAACTCTCTGCCAGCGACTTCGGTAAAATGGTTTGCAAGCCACCTGCACCTCCGCACAACATCTTGCCTTTGTCCCCCACAAAGAGAGTCCCTCTGGCGGGCAAGGGTTTGTCCGTTTCTTCGGGCTGCTTAGGCTTGATGCCTCCGCTATACCAATACAGATCGACGGCGGCCTGCTTCTCTTCCGCATCGAATCGGAAATAGCCAAGTTCGCCATGTGGAACGATGTCCTGATTGGTATTCCCAGCCGCCTGTACTTCTATCGTTTTGGGGTTTTTTAGATGCAAAGACCAAACTGCAGAGTCCAAATCATGGCAACCGATGTCTCCTAAATTCCCTAAGCCAAAAGGCCAAAAATCTCGCCAAGCCACGGGGGCAAGGGACTTATCAAAGTCCCAAGGCTCGCGAGTGCCCAACCACAAGTCCCAGTTAAGCCCCTTAGGTTTAGGTGAGCCAGTCGGCTTGCCGGTTAGAGTTGGGTTCCAACGGCTACTATTTGTCCATGCATGAACCTCTCGAATCGTTCCAATGGCACCCGCGCGAATCCACTCGATAGTCTCCCGCATGGTTTTGTTCGCGTGCCCTTGGTTGCCCATTTGGGTGGCTAGCTTCGTTTCTTTGGCCAGTTTGGCGACCTCACGAGCTTCTCGAATGTTGTGTGTCAGCGGCTTTTCGCAGTAAACGTGTTTGCCGGCTCGCATCGCCTGGATCGAGACATAGGCGTGGAGATGATCTGGGGTGGCACACAGAATTCCATCCAGTTCTTTGCGCTCATCGATCATCTCGCGAAAGTCTTCGTACCCAGCAACTTGAAAGGAAGGGTTGTCGCTGGAATAGTGCTTGTTGATCTTCTCCGAAACAGGCAACCGGCCCGCTGTCCCCCGGTAGTAAAATCTTTCTAGGTCCCACGACTCAGCCGGATCCGCAATGGCCGTGATGACGACATCCTTATGCTTTAGCAGCTCATCGACGTTTTGTTTGCCACGACCGCCGACGCCGACGACGCCGATATGGATGCGATCGCTAGGCGGGACGTGATTTGGCCCCCCAAGGACATGCCGCGGGACGATGGAGATCCCAGTAGCCAAAACGGCGGCCGTGTTGCGGAGAATGCTTCTTCGGCTTTGCTTGCCAGCGGGACTGCCCGTTTGCGATGCGGCTGTTTGCTTCGGGTCGACCATGATTAACTTCTTTTTCGTACAGTTTGGCGGGGGTAAGCACGTCATTATAACACCCTTTCACCGCCTAGGAGCAATCCGAACTAGCCCCAAAATTCCCGCAAAAACACCTTTCGTTTGTGACCAGTCATGACGTACATTAGGAGGAATTGCGAATTCAGCAAACTTGAGCATTTGTTCCCAGGGTGGTCCCACGATGAATTTCCGATATGTAACGATTTTGCTGGCGAGCTGCTTTGCCACGGTACCGAGTTTTTTTGGCGAGGTGCACAGCAAAGCCAGCGAAGCTTGCCCATTTTGCTCAGCGGCTTCGCAAACTCTTCGGCAAGAAATCAATTCGATGGACGCGGTGGCCATCGGACGTTTGGCAACGACGGCCCAAACCGACATTGACGGTTTCGCTAATTTTGTCGTCGAAAAAGTCTTCGTTGGCGAAAAACTGATCCAAATCGACCAAGCGATTGAAGCGAGTTACTTTGGACCCGGCAAGGCCACCAAGAAGTTCCTGTTGATGGGGGTAGACCCGACTAAACTCCTCTGGTCTTCTCCCTTGGCGCTGTCCACGGAAGCCGAAAAGTATATCGAGGCCGTTCGGGCTCTTCCGGAATCTCAGGTCGAACGCTTAGCTTTTTTCCAGAAATACTTTGAGCATTCTGATTCCCTTTTGGCACGCGATAGTTACGACGAGTTCGCGCTGGCTCCCTATGAGGATGTGGTTTCGCTCAAGGATCGGATGGACCGCCAGCAGCTGCTGACCTGGGTGCAGGATACTTCGATCTCGCCGGACCGCAAGCGGCTCTATTTCACGATGCTGGCAATCTGTGGAAAGCCCGAGGATGCCGAACTATTCGAGTCCATGATTCGAAGCGAAAAACCGGAATCCCGAGCTGGACTCGATGCGTTGCTGGCTGCTTACTTGACACTCAAGGGAGAGGAAGGGCTAGCGTTGGTGAAGTCCCAGTTTTTGGCCAATAAGGACTGCCAGTATGCCGATATTTACTCGGCCGTTATGGCCCTGAGATTTCACGGTACGGAAGCCAACCTGCTCCCGAAAGAGTCCATTACTGGTGCGATGCATTTGCTGCTGGAACGCGCAGACTTGGCCGATTTAGTGATCCCAGATCTGGCTCGTTGGAGCGATTGGAGCCAGATCGACAAAGTGTGCGAGCTGTTCGAAAAGGCGACGGACGACAATATGTGGGTTCGCGTTCCGGTTATCAATTATCTCCGCGCTTGCCCGCTCCCCGAGGCCAAAGAGAAGCTAATCCTACTCGAAAAGATCGACCCAAACGCGGTCAAGCGAGCCAAGGTTTTCTTTCCGATCCCGAATCCGGCAGCTCCGAAAAAAGGGGAAAATTCATACCTCCCGCTCAAAGGCGGCGTCGAACGCAGGCTGGTCTTGGATCAACACCGCAAAACCATTCGCATCGCATCCATAGACAATTCCTACGCTGTGGCGCACTTAGCTGTAACCGCTCCATTGGATGGTAGCAGCCGCATGAACCTAGCTGCTTCCATGATCGTAATGGTTGTCGGGACACTGATGTTGGCCGTCACTATGTGGACAATTGCCACGGCTGGTGGACTCGTTCCGAAACTAGTGCAGAGCTACTCAAAACACAAATGACTATCGCAGTTTCCGAAGCAGGACAAAGCGTGAACACCTCTTTTGACGGCGATGAGCCAGAGGAGTTCGCGTACAGATCTCTCAGCCGCGCTGCGGTTCTGTCCCTCGTTTTCAGCCTCATGGGATTGCTGGCCTGGATCTCGCCACTGCTGCTTTTCTTGCCGGCCTGTGCCGTGGTGTTCGGGGTTGTGGCAATTCGCAATATCAAGCGATTTCCAAGTGAATTAGTGGGTTGGCCGGTTGCCTGGATCGGGATGCTCGTTGGGTTGGTTATCCTGATCGGCTCGCCCATTAAGCACATCTATATTTACTACACGGAGGTACCAGACGGTTTCGAGCGGGTCGATTTCGCCGTCCTCAAAAGCCCCACTGGCGCACCCGATTTTCCTACGCTCGCCGCCGCCGAACTCAATGGTAAGAAAGTTTTTCTTAAGGGCTACATTCATCCAACCTCGGTTTCTAGCAATTCTTCCAAGACGTTTGTGCTGGTCCCCGACTGGTCTACATGTTGTTTTGGAACGCAGCCGCCCCTTACACACATGATCGAAGTGCGATTGGTCAACGATAAATTTGCATCGAAATCCTTCCGACAGCATGCGATTGCGGGTACGCTGGAAGTTTCGCCTTATGTAAAACCGGTAGACGGTCTCGAAGGGGTTTACTACCAATTCGAAGCCGAACACTTCAAATAGTTGGTTGATTGAACAAAGAAACTTGAAATGAAAACAGAAACATCCTCCGCGAGGCTGGCGCCCGAGCTGCTAGCCCCGGCAGGAAATTGGGAATGTATCCATGCGGCGATCGAAAACGGTGCCGATGCTGTCTACTTCGGTCTCGAAGCTGGCTTCAACGCTCGCGCCCGGGCCGTCAATTTCTCGCTCGAAGATCTTCCTCCCCTGATGCAGTTGCTGCATCGCCGTGGACTTTCCGGCTACGTAACACTCAATACACTCGTCTTCACTGATGAGCTCGAACAATTTGAACGCCATGTCTCGCAGCTGGCTGCCGCCGGAGTCGACGCCGTACTGGTTCAGGATCTCGGAGCGGTTCGACTGATCCGTGAGATATGTCCTCAACTAAGCGTGCATGCCAGTACGCAGATGACGATGGTGTCCGCAGAAACCATTCACGCCATCGAGTCGCTGGCCATCGACCGAGTTGTATTGGCGAGAGAACTGTCGATTGACGAGATTCGGAAAATCACTTCTGCCACGCAGATGCCCGTCGAGACCTTCGTGCATGGCGCCCTATGTGTTTCCTATAGCGGTCAATGTTTGACGAGCGAGTCGCTGGGTGGCCGAAGCGCTAATCGTGGACAGTGTGCTCAAGCGTGCAGACTGAACTATGACCTCATCTGCGATGGCGAACACCGCAATCTCGGCGACAACCGCTACCTGCTTTCGCCTCAAGATCTCGCCGGCTATGCGCATGTCCCAGAACTCATCGACGCAGGTGTATGTTCCCTCAAAATCGAAGGCAGGCTGAAGACTCCTGAATACGTGGCCAACATCGTGAGCCACTACCGACAAGCCATCGATGCCGCCATGTCCGGGAGGCAGATACACTGGACCGAGGAGGCGCGACGGGAAATGGAAATGAGTTTCTCTCGAGGCTTCTCCCCAGGTTGGCTAGAGGGTTGCGATCACAAACGCCTCGTACCGGGGCTGACCAGCGCGAAACAAGGGGTTCGCGTTGGCAAAGTGATCGGATTGCGGGGTGAGCGACTGCTGGTGGAGCTCTCCTTGCCACTGATCAAAGGAGACGGAGTCGTATTGGAGGGGGGGCGTCTGTCTGGGACCGAAATTGGGGGGCGGATCTTTCAAGTCTACGTAAACGGCAACGCTACGGATTTGCCCGCTAGCGGACGCGTGGAACTCGCATTTCAAAACGGGCTCTTCAAGGACGTTGAAGTGACAGCTGGACAGCCCCTTTGGCAAACCGATTCGCCGCAACTGAGCAAGCGATTGCGGGCGAGCTTTGCGTCTGAGCAATTCGCCAGGAAAATCCCAATCGACATTTCGCTGAACATCGGGGTTGGAACCCCCATCGAAGCGAACATCCGCTCGGCCGACCGTCCCTCATCAATTCATCTTCAACTCGAACATGTTTCCGAAGTAGCCCGAAAGCACCCCATCACCGAAGTCGACCTTAGACAGCAGCTATCGCGACTAGGAAACACTCCTTACGAACTGCGTACTCTGGAAGCGACCATTCACGGCAATCCGATGGTACCGCTGAGTGTCCTGGGCGAGTTGCGGAAACGCATGGTTGGTGAACTGGACAAGCATCGAACAGCGGTGCCGGTCCGCAGCCTTGCTCCGCACGGCGTTGCCGCTCGTATGTTAGAAAGTGTTCGCCACTCCAGCGACAACTCCAGCGCATCGCCTTGTTTGAGAGTCCTGGTAAGATCGCTTCAGCAGTTGCGTCAAACACTCTCTTTCGGCCAGAAGTTTGTGACCGTGGATTTTCCGGATATTCGCGAGTATCGCGAAGCGGTTTGTGTTGCCAAAGAAGCCGGGGCAGAGATCTACATTGCCACGCTGCGCATTCAGAAGCCTGGCGAGCTAGGGCTTTTCCGAGCATTGGCCAAACATGGAGCGTCGGGCTGGTTGGTTCGCAATTTGGCTGCGTTGGACTTCGCGCGCGAGAACGGTATCCCGGCGGTTGGGGATTTCTCACTCAACGTTACTAATCCGCTGACTGCCCAGTGGCTCATGTCCAGGGGCTTGCAGCGAATCACCGCTTCCTACGACTTGAATCGCGACCAGTTGACCGAGTTGGTTCAGGAGTTGCCGAGGACTTGGCTGGAGGTGGTCATCCATCAACACATGCCCATGTTCCATATGGAGCATTGCGTCTTTTGCACGGTCCTCTCTCCAGGCACCAACAAATCCAATTGCGGCCGCCCGTGTGACCGTCACGATGTGAAGTTGAGGGATCGATTGGGCGTCGAGCACGTACTGCATGCAGACATCGGTTGCCGAAACACATTGTACAACGGTCATGCTCAAAGCGGGGCGGAGGCGGCCCCAAAGTTATTGCGATTAGGAATCGAGAACTACCGAATTGAGTTGCTGCGCGATGCGCCCGCGGCGGAAACCGAGCGGTTGTTGGGACTGTACAGCGATCTGCTATCGGGCAAAATCGATGGGGCTACCGTATGGAAATCGCTCCAAGCCGAGAATCGTGTCGGCGTGACGCGAGGCACACTGGAACAGCCTCGCAACCCATTGGCCATCCTGTAATCCATCCCGACACTACTCTAAAGTTGACTCAGCAATTGAACGATAAACTACGATTTGAGACCTTAGATAACGCGGCCAGCGAGCAAGGGCCGGCGGCTGCGGCAAAATGGCTGGCCGATGAGATGCGCAGCGAGCGTCGCTACCCCGAACTTTTCGAGGCGCTCAAGATGCAACATCGGATTGAATTAGGGCTTCCCGCCGTTCATTCCGACATCAACGGATCCTCCCCCGTGGAAACCCTTTCGCCCGAATTGCAGGACCTCCTGGATAAACGTCTGATAGGGGCGTGCAGTGAAGTCGGGACGGCCCTGATGCAGCAAGGGAGCTTGCAAGAGGGTTGGATGTACATGCGAGCGGTAGGTGATCGCCAAGCGACAGCCGACGCTATGCGCGATGTGCCTGTCGATCAAGAAAACCTCGATGCGGTCCTCGGGTTGCTGGTGCATGAAGGAATCGACATCGGACGTGGAACGAAACTATCCCTGGACATGCGAGGGACATGCAATACGATCACAATGTTGGACAGTATCGTCTCTATGCGAGGTCGATCCGATCAGCAAGCTGCCGTTGGAACCCTCGTGGAACATGTGCACGCAGAATTGTTAGCGAGCTTGAAGTCCGACATTGTGCGGCGTGAGAAATGCGATGCGGCGAGCGGCGTTCACTCGGCCGAGTCGATCGAAGGATTGCTCTCGACTCGTCCAACACTTCTACGAGACGGCACCTATCACTTGGATACGTCCCATTTGTCATCCACGGTGCGTTTCGCAAGGATATTGGACAACCCTGTTCAATTGCGATTGGCGGTTGATTTGGCCCAGTATGGTCGTCAGCTTCATTCGCAGTACCACTACGCGAGCGAAGAGCCGTTTGCGGACCTCTACCCGATGTCGTTAGGAATGTATAGAGCGCTGCTGGGCGAACATGTCGACGCGTCGTTACGCATGTTTCTGCAGAAGGCAGAATCGTTGGATCCACAAGAGCACGGAACTGTCGCTATTGAGACCTATGCGGACTTGTTAACCCGAGTCGGCAGACCAGCCGAGGCAATGCAATTCCTCATCCGGAAAATGCCGCGGGGTATGCGTCCCTTTGGAATCGCTCCGTCGCTTTTGGATTTAGCGGTTGCTTCGGGCGACTTTCAGCCAATGCTTTCGCATGCCAAGGAACGATTGGATTTGGTCGGTTACGCCGCTGCTTTGCTGCAATCAGCCACGGTATTACCTCGGGGCCGCGAGTAGCTTTCCCGCAACTACGGATACCACGGACTCTGCTGCCGGCTTGACGATCTTTCGTTTCAAAAGATCCACTTCGCCAGCCGGTCCTACGCCGATGACTTTGACGTCGCGATAGGTGAGGGGTTCTCCGGCAGTCAAAACTTCAGCCGATTGTTGTGGCATCACAAACCAAGCTCGACCTTCGGGTGCATTCGTGAAGACACGCGCCATGCCGCTAGATTCGACGCACAAGGCGGTTTTCTCATCTACGCCGATACCGAGCATGTGCTCGATTTTGTTTTCGGCGCTGGTGCGCGCCACGAACGTGATCAGACGACCCAGTCGCCCCCTGGGTGAAAAGTGTGAGTCGGTAATCACACCGCGCATTAGATCAAAATGCAAAAAATCGCTTTCGAGGGTCAAGCTCTCGTCGAAAGGATTCTGCATGGCGGTGTCGCTCGTAAGACGGGCGGTCAGGTGAGCTGTGTAGCAGGATTGCCCCAGCACCGCGAGGCCCGCACTGCTACCACCGAGCGGACGCCCAGCCCGCACATGCGCATCGAGCGCTTCACCCACCGGTGTACCCTTCCAATAATCAGCGTACAGAAACTGTTTGCCGCCTCCTAAAAAAATACCGTCTGCGTTCTGGATGGCTTGCAGAACCTTGGGATCGCTGGCTGCATTGCGATGGTTAAAGACAATGACTTCTACCGAATCGCAGCCCCCCATGGTGTCGTACAAGTATGAGCCAAAGGTATCGGCCACGGCGTCTGTTCCATCTGTAGCCTTAAGAACGACCATGTCACCCCCGCCAGCTCGCTGAATAAACCAACGAAACGCATCATCCACGAGGCCCCCGCCACCGGCGAGCATTAAAGCCCCTTGGGTTTGAGTTGGTTGCGCATCGGCCACATTGCCCGTCAAGTAATAGTCAAAGTCACTTGCTGCGGTGATTGCTGCATTGACCACCAGCAACAATACCATCATCACAATCGCCTTTGGATACATAAGTTCGTTCATTGGATCCCTATTTGTTTCGTAAACCAACGCTTGCCAACCGCTCGCTGCTAACAGCTCCTCTCCAATTTAGCTCGAACATGGGCAGTCGTAAACGTGCCGCCGATACACCTTGGATTTGATCGTGCTTTCCGGTTGGGTTTCTTCCTAGTTACTCGTGTTTTCCTGGAAAAATGTCGCATAGGGCGTTGTGGGTTTTACGGGCTTGTCTGGTAGAATTGGAGTCATGGGAATGCATTGCAAAGTGACGAATAGTTTGAAAACCCTTTTTTGGCTCGTTGGCTTAACTGCCTGCAGCCAAGCGCAAGAAACAATTGCGGACGACCGGGCTGTGCCACATGAGCAGTCCGTGCAAAGCGGGCGGGAAGGAGAATTAACCTCCGAATTGAACGTCGTGTACGGGCAGGAAACGGAACCGATGCATCGCGCAGATTTGTATCGGTTTCCACAAAAAAATGGAGCAGCCAAGTCGCCGGCTGTCATCATGATTCACGGCGGTGCTTGGATCACTGGAGACAAACGAAATGACACGTTGCACGCCAAGCGGCTAGCCAAGTTGGGTATGCTGGTGATGTCGATCAATTACCGATTGGCACCGCAACACCCGTACCCAGCCCAGATCGACGATTGCTATCTCGCCTTGGAGTGGCTCAACTCCAACGCAGATCGATTGGGGGTCGATACGGATGCGATCGGTGCTTGGGGTTACTCCGCTGGCGGTCATTTGTGCGCCCTGCTCGCAACAGATCCCAAACTCGGTTTACCTCGCATCAAGGCATGTGTGGTTGGTGCTGCGCCGAGTGATCTGTCGCAGGTACCGAAAGACAGCCAATTGCTGGTCGGACTGTTTCGAGGAACTAGGTCCGAGTTTCCTCAACGTTATGTCGATGCATCCCCAGTGCATCACGTTAGTCCAGACGATCCACCGGTATTTTTGTTTCATGGGAGCAAGGACTGGTTGGTTCCACCCAAGGAATCTGAATACCTGCGAAGTGCGCTGGAGAAAAATCGAGTACCGTTTGAGTATGTGGTTGTCCCGAACAAGGCACACTTGATGACCTTTGTCGATTTCGCCATTGCCGATAGATCGTTTGAGTTTCTTCAGAAGCAACTTGTTCCCAATCCTTCGTCAACACGATGAACACATCCGATAGAATCCAGCCCAGACAGCTAGCTTGCGTAGTTTCCATGAATAACCAAACACCGAGTTGTTACTTGTGGATTGCAGTGATTTGTGTTGGATGCTTTGGCTTCGGGCGTCCATCACTAGGGGACGAAAAGACAAAACCGTCTTGGACTGCCGATGTCGAGGCTTGGATCCAGGGGCTCGACGATTCAAGCTTTCGAATCCGTCGCGAGTCGTTCTTAAAGCTGTGCGATCGCTCGATCCCGATCGACGACTGGCTGGCCAAAGAAACCAAGAGCGAGGATAAGCATCGATCGGCGGTCGCAACTTGGCTGAACCGGCTGAGGCGTTCCAGTGGAACGTTAGCAGAGCGGGCAGAAATTCTTCAAGACTATGAAGCCATGAAGAACTTGGACGGGTCGGTGATTGATCGATATCTATCCAAAGGCGATTGGGATCGTATTCTAGATCTTCTATCGATGTTAGATGTACAGACACGCTCCGAGTTTCTATCTCGCGATGGACAGATTGACAATATCATCGATATGGCTTGGCTCGCGGAGAAAGAGTCCTACATACCGCGAGTTCTGGATCTGGTGTTGAAACCTACGCAACGAGTGCAAGCAAACCGATGGTGGCGCAAACTGGGTTTGCCAGACGAATGGAAGGTCTCCGAGAATTCGACGTTACCCAGCGTTCGAATCGCCCAGTTGGAGGCGGACGGGAAGATCGACGAGGCCATTGCGCTGGCTAAGAAGTCGGCCATGTTCAATTTCGTTGAGCCCTTGATCTTCCGGGCGAATCGATGGGACGCATGGTTCGAAATGGACTTGCGACGAACGCCAGTGGGTGGCCTCGAGATCATGGATCATCAGAAAGCCGCCATGCAATTATTGCTGGGCCAAGAGAATGAGGCTGAAGCACTCTTCGATAAAATTTTAGCAAAGCGAGGCGACAACAACCTTTCCAATGGAGAAGCCATCCTGTCGCTAGCCCTCGGGCGAATGGACTTGTTCGAGAAGCATTTGGCATCGCAACCACCCTTGACCGCATTTTTGCTTCGGAACAATCTGGGGGATGTCCATGGCGCATTTGCCCAAGCGGGCTTAAACGATTTGTCGCCGGAATCGGTTCAGACGTGGCTGGATTCCGAAGGGTATGCGCCTCGCATGGAGATAGAGGACGCGGATGGTCCAGGCACATCGAAAGCCGAAGCACTTATTCGATATGCCGATTTGTTTTTCCAATTGGGCCTGCGAGAACAAGGGGAGATGATCGACAAGAAAATCGTTTCGCAGGTCAGCCAAGAAGAGCTGCGCGATGGCATTTCCGCCTGGAATGAAACCTTAAGACGCTGGATTGTGATGAACGAGCGTGAAAAGGCAATCAAGCAGTTCAAGGACCTTCTCGCAAACGAGGACAGAAAACCTGCGAAAAAGAATCGTACCAAGCCCGAGTACGGCGCCACCAAGCCAGAAAGCGATCGAGTGGAACTTTTCCGAACGGTCTACCCAGACTTCGGGCGACTATCCGCTCTGATCTTCGATCATTTACTGACTGTTGCAATTCTGGACGCAACGGAATCAGATCCACTGGACGGTCGAAAACAAAGGATTGCGATCGCCATCGATCAGCTAGAGGATCTCTATGCGGGTCGACAGCCCAAGCGGCTACCCGATGGTGAGTGGCTCAGTGAATTGCGCGACGCCGTGATGAGTAAAGCAAATGAGGTCGAGGTGTCGGAAGAGTCGTACATCGGATTTGCGAGTGTTCTGGATTGCCTCGGAAGTACACAGTTTGCACTCGATGTTTTGGAACAAAGTGTACCCAGTCTTTTGATCGATCGCGAGAAGGCGAAGTATTTGGAAAAGCTCGGACAGCTGGATGCAGCTAGCGACCTGCTGGTCAGCAAATTTCGATTGTCCCCGTCGAACATCGGTTTGTTTGTGGATTGTGCCAAGCTATTGGAGAGTGTGGGTCGCTACGGAGAGCTTGATCGGTATCGCGCTCAATTTCTTTCGGGGGTTTTGCCGGACCGCCCGTCCGAGTTGGACGAACCAACGAACAAATTGCCAACGCGACCAGAGATACTTTGGAAAATGGAACAGCGCTGGCTTCAGTCATTGCCCCTGCCTTTAGGCGATCTAGATGCCCTGAGTGGCGTCGGACACCAGTACGGAGAGCTTGCCAAGACAGACCTTAGTCAAGCTCCAAAGGCAGCAGACTATGTTCGCATTGAGGCGCTGCTATGCATCAAAGCAACGTGGGCGGACCCGAAACGAAGTCTCCTCTTCCCACTCATTCTGTTTGTTCAAGGGAACAAGTCACATGGGTTTCAATCGCTCATTTTAGGGGCCATTGCGGATGGAAACCGCGAGTTGGCCGATTCACTTTTCCGAATTGCCCATCGCTGTATGCCCAAAGAAATCGAAATGCCTATCGTAGCCGTCCCAATCGCGGAACGCGTCTTTGGAAAGGAGTTCGCAGATGAGTGGTTTGATCTATACTACAAGCCCTATATGGTTCACTTAAAGGAGTTTCCAAACGATACCTTGATCGGCAACAATACAGCATGGTATTCGGCACTGTGCAATCGGTATCTGAAAGAGGCTCGCGGGCTTGCGATCCAAGTGACTGCGAGCGACCCATCGCCCACTTATTTGGACACGTTGGCAGAGATCGAGTATCGACTAGGAAACGTAGCCCAGGCGATTGAACTGTCCGAACAATGTCGGAAAATTGAACCGAAAGACCAACAGCACCGGAATCAACTCAAACGGTTTCGTGCTGGCCAACCCTAGTGTCCGACGCTCGCCTTAGGACCGACGCGTACTCTGAAGATTCTGCTTCAAATGCGATTTCCAATAGTGAGCCGCTTTCGCTACCGATGTGATCACATTCTTTATCTCTCGTTTCACTGCGAATTCCGGACCGGCAGGCAAGTATAGGATGGTCCCCTCACGACGGACCATCACATTCTCTACCAGGATGGCTCGCATCAGCCAAACGGCCATCGGTTCGGATTGGCAATCCACCCCCACCCATCCCAAGCTCCGGCTTTCGACTGTCGCCATGCCTGTGGCGAGCTCGATTCCTCGGCGAATTTCCTTGACGACTTGCTCGTATGCACGCATATCTCGCGACGCTTGTTCGGCTGTGACGGCTTCCAGAAGCGTACCGCGATGCGGCGGTCCGCCGGCCATCGCCAGATCACAGAAGCTAGTCCATATCTCATCCCAGGGGACTTGACCGAACTCCTGGGATGGCAAACTCGCCGTACCCATCGATTTGGTGCTCACCTCCTCGGTCTTGCCCCGGTACTCCGACGGTAGCAGGGCGTCCACGCGGCGCTCCAATTGCATCAACCCGTTGTCGGTCGATCCAAGCGCTCGACGACTCAAGCCATCGAGGTATTTAGCGATCGCTATGTGGAGCCAGCTTGGGTGTTCCAGTATGTTTATCGAATGGAGTTCACGGGTCAGCCGATTCCAGCGCCATCCGTTTGCTGGCAGTGTCGTCTCCAATTCGACTCCGTGCAAAACACCAATCCTTGCAATCGACTCTTCGGCCTCGCGTTGTTCCATTCGCCACGGCACCAGCACGCAGTCATGTACCCCCTCGCGATCCCAAGCGTCGAAAACTTCCGACAGTCTCGGTAAAGGTCCTTGATCAAAGCCGAACCGAATGTGCAGTTGGCTCTCCTGTTGCACCAATAGATGCATCAAAGAGGCAAGCTCAAACCCGACGGTCGCCGAAGTCTCGGAGGAACTCCACAGGAGAAGAGATTCGGGGGAGGGGGTGCGGACCGATGAGTCGACTACGGACGCTGCGATCGCTTCACACCAATCTGCGATCGACCAACTATCGGCCAAATGCACAGCCACCGAAACACCACTCTGTTGAATCCAGGCAATCGCGGATCGGAGCGACTGCAAATCCAAGTCTTCCAATCCGATAGGCAATACCACAAAGCGCTGATAGCCTTGTGAAACATACCATTCCAACGTGGATTGATACTCGGCCTCGATCGTGTCGGCGTCTTGATTGTCAACCAGCAACGCAACCGGGAGCGCCAA
>Ga0105049_10002321_pt1 | contig 22493 bp, 16 predicted proteins | sample MAT06_FD_78087 | JGI IMG/M metagenome (GOLD analysis project Ga0105049, IMG submission 78087) | Freshwater microbial communities from Lake Fryxell liftoff mats and glacier meltwater in Antarctica - MAT-06 | ecosystem: Environmental > Aquatic > Freshwater > Ice > Liftoff microbial mat | place...
ACGTGCCCTCCCTACGCCGAATCAACGGGCAGCGATTCCAACCGCCCAACGATATGGGCGACCTCGCCCCACTCGCCGTTGAAATAGACCGCCTGCATGGTAATCTAATCGCCGATGATATGGTGATTCCTCGTTTGCGCTCGATCGGATCGCTGTCCATCGTGGCTCCGACTCCGTCCGCACCGCGAACGTCGTGGATCTCGTGGATGCGTCCGCAGTAGTAAAGCATGCGTTCCGTTAATGTGGTCTTACCCGAGTCGATGTGAGCGGAGATACCAGTTGTAGTTTGGGACCATTGTCCCGAACGAGTCAACGGACGGGACATTGGTCCCATCCTACGGTAAATTTGTTTCTGCAACTTTCATTCTGCAGATCGCCTAATACGAAACAAGGAAGCGCAAAACTTCCTGATTGAGCTTGCAGTTCGCGGACACGAGGATTTTATTGGGCGTCTTGCTCGGACGTCGCGTTAGATAGTTCCGAATCGTCCCTCATCATTTCCTATTGAGAAACGGAACAGGTTTCAGTTCGATAGGCAATACCGATTGTAGATAATCGAGCGTAGGCTTGGCTGAGGCCCCTCCCAGAGCTGTCTCCCAGTCTCCTCCTCCCCAATCTATTGAGGCGTTCAATAGCAGCGGCTCGCGTTCAAGCAGCTTTTTAACCATCTCTAGATCGGAATGTGCGTAGATGACGAAGTCCTGCACGAGCTGCCGGTTGATCTGCGGCTTTTTCCAGGATGGCACGAAGGATGGAGGATCGTAGTCGCGCTCCATGGGGGCTTCTACAGGCCCGGTTTTTGCAGCATTTGGGCTATCCTGAGCGCAAATACCATATTGCGTTGAACCGGCTGCCACCGCTCCGATAACTGCCCCGAATACCCGTCTCGTTACACGTTTGGTCATGTTCCGTTTTTCCGATGTCCTGGAAGGAATCACGACGCGGAGCGCCGTGCAACTAAAGGAATCACGACGCGGAGCGTCGTGCAACTAAGAAGGGAATGATGTTTGTTAAAACAGTATAGCAGCCAGTACAACACGAAAACCATATTTGCGACTCGCGTTTTCTCGTTCGCATAGCGATAATCAGTAAGGAAAGTTGAGATCACAACTCGCGTGGATTTTAGCAAAATCCTATGCAGGCTAACGCCGTCTTTTCTTTTAGATGCTACCCGACTCGAGTTACGGACACCAAGGATTGTATGAGCACCGAGAGTCGCCATCCCGTCGAACGAATCGCTGAGGAGTTTTCCATTCGGCTGCGGGCTGGCGAGCATCCATCCATCGAGGAGTATGTAGATCGCCATCCCGAACACGCTGAGCTGATTCGTTCCATTCTGCCATCGATAGCCATGGTGGAACGTGTCTCCGATCACGAAGGTATTGTCCGCTCCGACGATATTCGACGTCTGGCAAGCCAATCACTTAAGCAAGCCGAAGTACTTGGGGACTATGAAATTGTTCGCGAGATTGGACGAGGTGGAATGGGGGCCGTGTACGAGGCTCTGCAGCGTTCTCTCAACCGGCACGTCGCGCTCAAGGTCATTAGCAGCGCTATCTCAGGCAACGAACAGCATAGCAACCGATTTCGCCGCGAAGCAGAGGCAGCAGCATGCTTGCACCATACCAATATTGTCCCGATATTCGGTTTCGGACAGGACAACGGTCGTCACTACTATGCCATGCAACTGATCGATGGGGAAACCCTACAGACTGCCATCCAACGTAGGCTTGCCGACGTCACTGCGGAATCTGACGCCGAACGCATGCAATACTATCGAAAAGTAGCTCGAATCGTCTCGAGTGCCGCCAATGCTTTGGACTACGCCCATCGTCAGCGAGTCTTGCACCGCGATATCAAACCAGCAAACTTGTTGTTAGACCGGCAAGAGACCCTTTGGATCACCGACTTCGGGTTGGCTCGACGAACCGATCTTGAATCGGAAACGCAAGCCGGCGAAATCCTGGGCACTCTCCGCTACATGGCGCCTGAACAATTTGCAGGACGAGGTGATTCTCGAAGCGACATCTACGGCCTTGGGCTAACTCTCTACGAAATGTTGACGCTTCAACCAGCGATCGAGTCACCCAAATCGAGGTTGCTCGACCCTGTGCGAAATTCGATCATTAGAAACCCGCGTTCCATCGACTACAGAATACCTATCGATTTGCAAATTATTGCTCTCAAAGCGTGCGCGTATGCTGCCGAGGATCGGTACCAATTGGCTGCCGATTTCGAAAAAGACCTGCTTCGATTTCTGGAGGATCGGCCGATCCTGGCTAAACGGTCAACCCGGATTGAATTGCTGGCTCGCTGGGCTCGAAGAAATCCATTGATTGCATCGCTAACTGCTGCGACCGCGGGATTGTTGCTGCTCGTGGCTGGTCTCCTTGGCATCTGGAATCGACAGCAGCAGCGGGCCATCGTCGAGATTGAAAAACAGTTTGCTCGGGCCGAAACCAACTTGGTTGAGAAATCGAAGGCGTTGGATCAAGTAGAGCAGGAACAGACTCGCGCCGAAAAGAACTTCGATCTGGCCATGAAGGCTTTCAGTGAAATCACTATCAATATCGCATCCCGCGGCAACTCGCTGATGAGTCTCGGTGGAATGGAGGAGGAAGACGAGTTTTCCGGATTTGAGGATGCGGAGCTGAATCAGGCTGACGTAGCTTTGCTGGAAACGCTATTAGGATTCTTTCAACGTTTTTCTGAGGAAAACGAAAGAGACTTGCGGATTGAAACAGCCATCGGACGACAGCGAGTAGGGGACATACAAAATCGATTGGGCAAAATGGACGAAGCCGAGAAATCCTACCAAAAAGCCTTGGATGCTTTTCGTTCGATCCATCGGCAGACTCCTGGTCGATCGGAAGTCGTGCTACCTATTCTCGAAATTCACAGCCAACGGCTCTTGCTCTTTGCCAATCGGGGCCAGTTGCAGCGAGTGAGAAGCGAGTACGATGACGCGCGCCGGCTAATCGAACAATCAAGTGACGTTATGAAACAAGCCGAAGGACGGTTTGCCAGGGCAACGTTACTCAGTAACATGGGGGCCATCGGCGCTAGAATCGACGAGGCTCGACTCAAACCCAATCGTTCAGGCCTGGGCAGATTTCTACCCTCACCCGATCAGATCGCGAAATTCCGGTCCGATGCTAAATTCAATGCAGAGGCCATCTCGTTGCTCATCGAGCTTTGCGCGGAGTCCCCTGACAATATTCAATACCAAGTGGCAAGAGGACGTGCTCTGAGAGACGAAGTGCGAATGTCGTTGATCGGTAAAGATTTGGCAAAAGCAGACGAATCACTTCGCAAAGCAATCGAACTGTTTGAAAGCCTTTGCAAGTCCTATCCCGAATCAGCAACCTTCCAATTTGAACTGGCCGATACTCTCACAACCGGTGTAGGGTCCCGGCCAATCGATAACGAACGCTGTCTGAGAGCTCTTTCGATCTGTGAAGAGATTTGCAAAACGCATCCTCAATCGCCCGACTACCAGTCTCTGCGTGCGAAGACTTTAGTGAAATTGAGCAAGATGGCAGGCCGGGCGCCGCGAGCCATAGAACGCATAGAACAAGCCATAGCGATCCAACGGGATTTGGTCCAATCGCACTCGAACATCACCACCTACCGCATTGGATTAATCCAGTCGTTGCGACTATTGTCTGAGAATTACGAGGCACGCGAAAACTATCAACGAGCGATCGAAGCAGTCGACGCGATGATACAAGAATTCACCCGGCTAAAGCAGATGGGTAAATCCCCTTTACTGTTCGTTCAAGCCGTCGATAACCTAAAGGGAAAACGCGCATCCTTGGAGCGGAAGATTGCGGAAAACGTTCGCTCCCCAAGCAAGTAAGTCCCTCGCCGATCGAGTTGTAGCAAATTTACCGCACCAGATACTGCATCAAGAAATCGGTCATGATTTGAAACTGATGATTTGTTTGTTCTGGGTCTGTGATGCCGTGCCGATTGCTTGGGTAGACCATTAAATCAAACTTCTTGTTCGCCTTCTGCAAGGCGTGCACGAGTTGCATGGTATTGGCCAAGTGGACATTGTCATCGATCTCGCCGTGAATCAACATCAACCTACCTTGCAGATTGTTGGCTGCCGCAACGACCGAGCTGGAACGGTAGCCATCCGGATTTGCCGCGGGCGTATCCATATAGCGCTCCGTGTAGATCGAGTCATAGTTGTTCCAGTCCGTCACCGGTGCGCCGGAAATCCCAGCTCGGAACAGTCCGCTATGGGTCATTGCATAGCCGGTGAAGTATCCGCCATAGCTCCAACCCCAAAGTCCAATGCGATCTGCGTCGACCCACGCTTGCTGCTTCAACCAGCCGACAGCGTCCTCAAGATCACGGAGTTCCGTCGAGCCCAGATCCTTGTAGATCTTCCACGTGTCCGTGTTTCCCCTTCCAAGTGCCGATCGATTGTCGCATAACAAAACACAGATCCCTTGCTCCGCCAAAAAGCGGTGCCAAAGATCGTATCGATGGTTCCGTGTGTTCTCCACCGTTGGTGCGGACGGACCGCCATAGACGTGGATTAGCACAGGCATTTTTGAGCCAGACCGGCGTTGCTCGAAGTTGCTCGGCTTGTAGAGCAGCGATTGCATGGAAAAACCGTCGCGAGCAGAAATTTCAAACAGCTCTACGGTTCCCGATTTCACATAGTCCCATCGGTCGCTTCGGTAACCACCCGAGGTTCGGATTTTCCCGCCATCATGCTTTCTAAGCCACGTTTGACCAGCGGTGCTCACGTCGCTCCAAGCGTCAAAGTAGTAATTGCCCGATGGATGAACGGAGATGCGGTGAGAACCTGTCTTTTCCCCCATCATTTCAGCATTGTTTGTCTCAAGATCGATCTTCAATACATTCAACTCCGTGCGGGCTGAACGATGTGCCGATATCCACACCTGCTTGCCATCGGCAGATACCCAATCGATAGACTTTACATCCCAGTCCCCTTCGGTAACGGAACTCCACTTTCCATCGGGCGAGATTTTGGAGATATGCCGCCTCCCCTGGAGCGAGTCGCTCAACCACAGAAAGCTACCGTCCGGGAGCCAATGCGGCTCATCAATCACATCGACCCAAGCGGGCGATGTCTCCTGGACTATTTTTCGGGACTTTTGCGTGACAGTATCGAACGAGCACAAATCGAGTTTGGTTTGGATTCGATTTTGCACTTGGTAGATTAGCTCGTTGGTGAAACCGGGACGCCAGCCTACCCGTACCACCAAACGATCTGTTGGAGCATACTCATCGAGCGGTACTTCAACGTGTTTTCCGTTCTCAACATGAACCACATGCAAAGTCACAATAGGATTGGCCTGCCCGCTCTTGGGATAGCGAGTTTCTTCCAGCGTTTGAGCGAAAGAGAGGGAGTTGTTTATTCCAAACCGAGGCACAGGTGTCTCATCTAGCCTCAAATAAGCGACCATGGTCCCATCCGTGCTCCACCAGTACGCTTTAAATTTTCCCCGACCATAGATCTCTTCCTGATAGACCCAATCCAGTTTTCCGTTGAGCACCTCGGAATCGGTGTCATCCGTCAGCTTGCGGACCTCGGTGCTTTCGCAGTCGACAACCCAAAGGTTGTTCGATTGCACAAACACCACATGTCTTCCAGTGGGGCTAATTTCAGCCAGTTCCTTGGTTTTGTCCGGTGAGTGGGTTAGCTGGCGAACGGTATCCTTGGCTTGGTCGGCGATCGCGTTGTTGCCAGCGCGGAACAGATAAAGATCGTTCTTGTTTTCGATCAATGCGTGCTCCAAGTCGGCATCGAATCCGTCGATTTGGTTGAGATAGTTGTTGGCTTTGCCACCGCCAAAGGCTTCGAGTCGCGACAGCGCATCGACGAGGCGTTTGGGGCGATCGAAGGGCTGCATCGCTCCCGATTTGCAATCGACCGAATGCCATTTTCCATTGTGCTGAACCAAATATGCCTCTTGATTCGACAACCATTTCGGAAAGGGAGCGGGGGGTGTCACGAAAGAGACGCGATGGTCTGGGTTATAGATCTTTGCCAGCGATAGCTCCTCTTGGGACATTTGGGGCGCCGGCGATTCCAATAAGCCCAATGGTCTCATTGGAGCTGGAACAGACAATTTCGTATCGATTCGCAAAACTGGATACACACTGTTCGGCTTGAGCGAGGGATCAAAAAAATTCCAAACTGCGAGCGAGTCATCCGAGTGAGGCTCTAGCAGGTAACATCCGAGCGTTCCCAGTTTCTGGCGAGGGGATACCAGCCAGCCAGATACAGGCTGCCATTGCACTTTCTCGGCGGTCACATCGGCTTTTTTTAATCGATGCTTTTGGAACTCGGGTAACTCCTTCACGGACGTTAAACGATACTGTGTGGCTGCTGTGGGCTTCAAGGTACCTGCGTACGCCGGATCGAACCACGTGAGCTCAATCCCATGCATGCGCAACCGACCGGCTGCCCAAGCGTTGTCGGCGGGAACAAAATAATATTCCGGCGCATCGATACTGAGCACGCCTGCCCCCACGTTCACCAGTTTGACTTCAAAGTCGGTAGGGACCATTTCCGACTTGCGATTCCGATCCTTAGGAGTCGGGAACTCGCTCTTGTTTGGCTCGATAGCTACTGAATGTTCATGATCATCATCCTCTTCAACGGTCGCGTCCCCGGGTTTAGGTGCCGTCGCACTGTTGGACGATTTCTTCGACCAAGAAAAACCCTTGGCGATGGCTGGGCTACTATCTTCCACCACTTTGGCCTGAATAATGATCGCTTTCGTTTTTTCGGGATTAGGATCTGCTTTCGATAGTCCCAGCAACGTGTTGACTTGTTTTGCGTTCTCGGTAATTTGCTTCAGGCAAGCATCGATAAATAGATAGCTGGCATCGATTCGCCTCTGGTAACTGGTATAGGAATAGGATTCGACGAGGATTCCCATTTTGCCTCGCAGGCCCATGTATTCAGTGCTGTAACGAGGCTCGTGCCCGAACGATTCCCAGCGTTTGTGGTCCTGGCTGAAGTTGCCGTAATAGAAGGTCGGAAAACTCTGCGCCAGTAAGTCTTTGGTAATCTGCGGCAACATATCATTTCGCAACCACTGCACCATCGGTTGGTTGGCAGCTGGATTGTGGGGCACGTCGTAAGTAAGATCGTACTGATGAAGCGACCCGTTGGTCGTATGCGTATCGATAAGGACGTCGACATCCCACGCGTCGAGCATTCGAACGAGGGAGCGAACTTCGGGCGAGTCAAGTTTCATGAAATCCCGATTGAGATCCAGGCCGACGGCGTTCTCCCGGGTTCCCATACCGCGATCAGGACCATCTTGTCCAGGGCGATGCAAAGGTCCGATGCGTTCATTGCCATCGGCATTGAAATTGGGAATAAAGATGAGCACGGCTCGGTCGAGGTACTTCGGACTGGCGTCTGCAAGCAAATCGCGAGCAAGCGCCAGTAGGGCTTCTTTGCCGTCATTCTCGCCACTGTGGATTCCACCCAACAAAACGATTACGATTCGGTCGTCCTTGTCTGGCAGAGGTAACTCAACCTTCGGTTCCCTTGCGAGAATCAGGGCTTGAATCGGCCTGTCTTCGGTAGTCTTTCCGATTTGGACTTGGGATGCGTAAGGACTGGCTTGGTCAATCGCGGATAAGAAGTCGAGAACTTCTTGTTCGCGTGCTGTGGCCTGGTAGTTCGATTGCTCTGCCACCGTTCGCAGCGACTTGAGCGAATCACTGCCTGCTACCTCGTCGGCTTTCGGATTCTGAGCATCGAGCCCATTGCAGTGGCAAATCAGGGCAGTACAAGCGACCAGTCGAACGAGAAAAGTTTTAAATCGCATCAAGGTTTTCTCAGCACAAGTGTGGCGATGATGCCTATAGATACCAGGCCCCACAGGATCGTAAAAATCAATCCGCACCCAATCCCGATCCCAGCGTGGATGCTGCCCTTGATGACCGGGTTACGACTTCGATCGCGCAGCCCCATGATGCCTAGGACAAAGGCTGCGATACCGAGAGGTAGCCCAATGAGGGGTAGTCCACTCAAAATACCCAGATAATACGCGATCAATGCTTTCGGGTTCTTGTACGGAATCAGCCCACCCGTAGCATCTCCCTGGGATGCTGACGACATGGGCGGGTTCATACCGGGCGGCACTGACGAGGCCAACGGACCGGAGTAGGGATTACCGGAGTAGGGATTACCGGAGTAGGGATTGCCGGAGTGAGAATCATTGAGCAATGGGTCGTCAGGCATGGGCATGATAGAGTGTGTCCAACTTCTTTTGGGGCAATGTCCAACTTCTTTTCGGGCAAGCAGAGAAGAAATCAGAATAGCTACCGCGGTGTGTCACCGCAACCAGACCGACTGAATCTAAACGCGTTTCAGGTACATCATGACACCTTAACGAGGGAGGCGATTTGCTCGGCCGTGATTTTGAAGTGTTTATACAACTGGTCAAACGGTGCGGATGCGCCGAAGGTGCTCATGCCTACAAACTCACCGTCGGAACCGATGTACTTGTCCCAGCCTTGTCGTATTCCGGCTTCGCAGGCCACTCTCATTGTTACGGCCTTGGGCAATACACTGGTTCGATAGTCCGGTGTTTGGTCGTCAAACAACTCGAAGCAAGGCATACTGACCACGCGTGTTGCAATTCCCTGCGCAGCGAGCAGTTCTTGCGCTTTCATGCATATGGGGATCTCCGTGCCTGATCCCATGAGGATGGCTTGTGGCGTACCTGCGCAATCGCTCAAGACATACCCACCTTTCTCAGCGCCGGCAGCGTCGCCTAACTTGGTTCTATCCATAGTGGGAACATTCTGGCGGGATAAAACCATGGCGGAAGGATGATTATGTAATTGCATCACCGCCCTGTAGCAATGCAAAACTTCGTTGGCATCGGCGGGACGGAAGACGTAAAGGCCAGGGATAGCACGGCAAGCAGCCAGGTGCTCCACCGGTTGGTGAGTCGGTCCATCCTCGCCTAACCCGATCGAATCGTGCGTAACGACATAGAGGACGGGTTGATGCATGATGCTGCTCAGTCGCATCGACGGTCGCATGTAGTCGGTGAAGACAAAGAAAGTGGCGCCATAGGCTCGCAATCCGGACAGACTCATGCCGTTGAGGATCGAGGCCATGCCATGCTCTCGAATACCGAAATGCATGTTGCGATTGCCGTAATTGTTCGAACCGAATTCCCCTTGGCCATCTAATAAAGTCATGGTCGAGGGTGCCAAGTCCGCTGAACCACCAATCAAGCTTGGTAGGTGTGGCGCGAGCATATTCAATACCTTGCCGCTACTGACCCGTGTCGCAAGTCCTTTTGCATCGGCCGCAAACGGTTTCAGGCCGCTATCCCATCCCGCTGGTAACTCGCGATCGATGATGCAAGTAACCTCGGCTGCTTCTTTAGGAAACTTGCTCTGGTATCCGGCAAAGAGTGCCGTCCAAGCCGCCGAAGCCTTTTTGCCACGCTCACCCATAGTGTCAGAGAAATACTTCCTGACGGAATCTGGCACATAGAACTTTTCGTTTTCTGGCCAGCCGTAAGCCTTTTTGGTGAGCTTGATTTCATCGTCGCCGAGCGGAGCACCGTGAGCACCGTGTGTGTTGGCTTTGTTTGGAGAACCGAAGCCGATAACCGATTTGACTACGATCAGCGTGGGCTTGTCTTTGGTCGCTTTGAATTCGTCGAAGGCCTTTTGCAAGGAGACCAAATCATTCGCATCGTCGATTTGGATCGTGTGCCAGCCGAGTCCTTGAAATCGCATGCCGACGTTCTCGCTGAAAGCAAGGTCGGTATGGCCTTCGATGGTGATGCCGTTATCGTCATAGATCCAACATAGATTCGACAGCTTCAAGTGGCCCGCGATCGAAGCGGCTTCGCTCGAGATCCCCTCCATCAAATCGCCATCGCTGCAAAGAGCGTATACTTTGTAATCGAACAGGTCGAAGCCAGGCTTATTGTATTTTGCTCCAAGGTGCTTGCTGGCAATGGCCATGCCGACAGAGTTACCGACCCCTTGTCCGAGCGGGCCAGTGGTTGTTTCGATTCCGGCGGCGTAGCCAAGCTCCGGGTGCCCTGCGCATGGGCTGTGCAATTGCCGGAAGTTTTTGATGTTGTCGATCGTAATCGACTCCTGCTCCGTAACCTTGCCGTGCGCATCGACACTGCGAATGCCGGCCAAATGGATCATCGAGTAAAGCAACATGGAAGCGTGCCCACACGAGAGCACAAAGCGATCGCGATTGGCCCATTCCGGATTGGTCGGATCATAACACATGGCCTCCGTCCAAAGCTGAAACGTCACAGGCGCTAAGGCCATCGGAGTGCCGGGGTGACCGCTATTCGCAGCTTGCACACCGTCCATACTCAGGGTTCGAATTGTGTCGACTGCCATTCGGCGAATATCAGAAGCGGGTGCGTTCATCGGTTCGGCTTAAAAAAATGGGTTAGAATGTCTGGAAGGATGGCAAGAGAAGCAACTTGCGACGGGAAGAATAACGATTTTCCGGCGTTTTCGCAATCCGTAGCAATTGGTTCAGCCATCGAAAACCGTTTCAACCTACATCAAGGGCTATTGCGCATGAGTCTTTCCAGGTTTTCCTTGGCCATGTGTTTCCTATTGCTCGGAATCATCGGTCGTCTTGCATCCATTTCTCTCGCGGACGAAAGCCAGAAATTTCAAGCTGGTTTTGCTCAGGTCGATATAACGCCGCCACGTCCGACCCTTATGGCAGTTTACTATGGCAAACGGCTTTCGACCGAGACGCACGATCCATTGTGGGCCAAGACGACGGTGTTGGACGATGGCAAGACCACCGTTGCTCTCATTGCAGTAGACCTGGTCTCCACCACCCGATGGATGGTGGCTGAGACGCGAAAGAAAGTTGCATCGGAGTTCAAGTTGCCACCCGAATGCGTCTTGATCAGTGCCACCCATACACACACCGGTCCGGTCCTTTTCGACCCGGATAATTCCAGAAGCAACCGATTCGGTAACGATGCGTTTGAGACCAAACAGTACATGCTGGAACTGCCAAGCCGAATTGCAGAAAGCGTTGCGAAGGCCCTCGCTGCGAAACAGCCTGTGGTTGTGAAACACGCAATCGGTGATGAAAAGCAACTCGCATTTAACCGTCGTTTCTTCATGCAGGACGGTACGGTAGGTTGGAATCCAGGCAAAATGAACCCTCGGATCGTTCGCGAAGCAGGCCCAACCGATGACGGGCTACCGATGGTCGCTTTCCACAGCAGAGAAGGGGAGCTCCAAGGGCTCTTGAGCAATTTTTCGATCCATCTCGACTCTGTCGGTGGAACACAATGGAGCGCCGACATGCCCTTTACACTGGAGCAGTCTCTCGCACGGGCTCTAGGATCGAGCTGCCACCTGCAATACACAACTGGCTGTTGCGGCGATGTCAATCATTTGGATGTGAGACACTCCTACAATCAAAAAGGACATGCTGAAGCCGCTCGCATCGGTACCAGGCTGGCCGGCGCTGTCTTGAGATCGTGGAACGATTTGAAAGCAACCGATTCTTATCGCTTGCACGCAACTCGATCGGTCGTGCGGTTGCCGCTGGCGACGCACTCGCCTGCGCGATTCGAATGGGCTCAAGCGATTTCGGAAAAGGCAAACGACGAAAAGCAGCCACCCTTCATGGAAATGGTAGAGGCGTTTCGCATCCTGGATGTGGAGGCACGGAAAGGAGAACCTATCGAAGCGGAAGTCCAAGTCGTTTCGCTCGGCAAGAGCATCGCTTGGGTTTCCATGCCGGGCGAGATCTTCGTTCAGTTAGGTCTTGCGATCAAAGATGGCTCACCCTTTGAATTAACTATGGTAAACGAACTTGCTAACGGTTCGATCGGATACGTTCCAACACGCCAAGCGTACTCGCAAGGAAACTACGAAGTGATCTCCGCGCGGTGCGCCGCAGGAAGCGGGGAAATGCTAGTCGACTCGGCTTTGGAACAATTGCGAACGCACTATGATCAGCAAAAGCATTAGTTGGGGGGCTTCTGCTTTAGTTCGTGGGGGCTTCTGAGCGAATGGAATGCGGTGCGTCCGCCGCTTTTGGCCACATGGTGTACAATCAGAGGTTAAGTTACAAAGCGTTGCAGTCACCTAAACTTGAAGTTCGAGAACCTTGCGTGTACCAACCCAACAAACATGCCCGTTCACTGCGTCCACGCCCATTTCGTACGTTATGGATTCCGATGGGTTGCGTCCTTTTGCTGACTGCCTATGGCGTGGCTCAGGAAGATTCCTCGGCCGACAAACCGAAGGTTAACGACACGACCGGCATGAAGGAGCGGGTAGAAAAGCTCGCGTCGGATCTCGACGCAACACAACAAGCGGTCCGCGATAAAGCCGAAGCAGCTTTGCTGCAGTTGGGTCCCTCGGTGATCGAATTCTTACCTCCCATCAGCGCGGATGCTTCCGCCGAGTGGAAAATGCGTATCGATCGGTTACGAGATTCACTGGACAAGCTCGAGATCAAAGAGTTCACGCTCCCAACGACGGTTACGCTCAGCGGAACCATGTCGGGACGCGACGCGTTAGCCAAGATTGCAACGGCGACAGGGAACAAGATCGAAGTTAATAATGCGCCCAATCTGGAGCGTGAGATTGTTACCGATTTTGAGGAGACTCCGTTCTGGGAAGCCTTCGACGAAATTCTAGATCAGTTGGAGCTGACGGTTGCCGATGGTGACGGGGTTTCCATTCAGTTAGTACCGAGAGCCAAGAACGCTCCGTTGAGAATTGCCGCTGCTGGATATGCCGGTGTGTTTCGCTTGGAGCCACTTCGGGTGCAAAAGACCGTGCTTCTCCAGAACCCCTCTCAGAGTTCGGCCCAAGTGGAATTGTTGCTGTCCTGGGAACCGCGTTTGTTGCCTATCTTTGTCAAGTTCCCGACGAAATCGATGAATCTCATCTGCGATGATGGCCAAGTGTTGGAGGCCAAAATGAACTCGCAAGAATCGGAGTTCGTTCCCACCGGCGGTTCGCAACTCCAAGTTGCCCTCGATTTCAACCTGCCCGAACGCTCGGCCAAAAAGATCGTACGTTGGACCGGAACTGTCTTTGTTGCAATTCCCGGTAAACCCGCAACCTTTGAGTTCGATGACTTGACCAGTGAAGGCAAGAAGACTGCAAGCTTGGGAAATCTCAAAGTCGTTCTGGAAAAGACTCGAAAGAACCGGGACATCTACGAGGTTCTGGTCGGTATCTCGATGCAGTCAGAGGAAAGGTCGCCTGAGTCTTTTCGCGGTTGGACCAATACGCACGAAGCGTTCATGCTGAACAAAGACAACAAGATGATTGAGCACGTCGGTTGGTCAACCACACGCATGAACAATGAGGATATCGGCCTATCCTATCTGTTCGATCTTGAAAAAGGACTGGAGGGTTGCAAGTTCATGTACCGTGCGCCCGCGACGGTTGTCGAGCAGACGGTGGAGTTCGCGTTGGAAGATGTGCCTTTGCCATGATCGAACTTCCCTGGGATCCCGAAGTGGATTCCCCCGCCACGATCGCAATCATCGGAGGCGGACCGGTCGGCATCGAAGCGGCCATCTACGCTCGTTTTCTCGGCTATTTCGTCTCCATTTTTGAACAAAGGCGCGTCGCGCATCGGATGCTCGATTGGCATGAGCGACCGCTTGCGGTATCGGCCCACCTATGCACCACACCGATGGGGCACGCTGCAATACAAGCACAAGAACCAGTCTATCAACGCTGCAAGCCTGATCACATCTACTCAGGCAAGTCATATGCCGAAGAGTATCTGTTGCCGCTCGCCAAATCGGATCTACTCTTCGACGACATTCATTTCTTGAGTCCGGTAGCGGACGTCTCCCGGATTCGCACAACGCTAACCGATGCAATCCATCCGCAAGAACGATGCAACGATGAGTTTCGTATCCTGATCGACGGCCGACATCGAGGGCCATGGGTCTCGCTAGCGGACGTTGTCATTGATTGCCGCGGTTGCCAACAGCAATCGGCCGGTCTCGGACCCGGCGGTGGACTGGCAATCGGCGAGTCGGCCTTGCGCGAGTCGTTCCTTTTGCACACTCCCCGCGACCGCAAGTTTGTTACCAAATCGATCGCGGGCAAGCATGTATGCGTCGTCGGCCAGACCGTCAAGGCTTGTCAATTTGTGACAGAGTTTGCAACGCACTATCCCGACATGGCTGAAACTCGATTGACGTGGGTTATTCGTCCAGACCGATGTCACGATTCGGCCATGATGACGGAATCGTTACAATCGATCCTTCCGTTATACCCAACCAACGTAGTCATCCTCGAAGCATTGGGGGTGGAACAAATCGATCGCAACGAAGCCGGTTGCTACCTTGTTCGATTGCTCAAGGATGATAACTCGTGCGTCGAGCTGAAGTGCGATGCCGTCGTTTCCATGACCGGTAGCCGAACTCGAGTGCTGTCTAACGAGTTGCATCCAGGGATGTTGCGAGAATCTGCCGAGGTACCAGCCTTTGTGTCTAACGAGCCTGGACTCTACGTATTGCAAGGTGGAGACCTAGAGGATGGAGCGGGAGTTGGGCTCGCTCAGGCATTTGACAACATTCGACAATTGTTTGCGATGTTAGCGGGTCGCGAGGATTTGGATCTCTACGGAATCATTGAAAAGCAAAACCATGGAATTTGACGCAGTTATCTTCGATCTCGATGGAACGTTGTTGGATTCGTTGGAGGATATCGCGACGGCGGCCAATCGCGTGCTCACAGACCTCGGAAAGTCGGCATACTCGCTTTCCGAGTACAAATATTTGGTTGGGGACGGATTGGGCATGCTTTTCCAGAGAGCTCTGCCGGAATGCGAGACTTCGGCAGAGCTAAAAGCGGAATGCATGCATCGCTTCCAGGAGGCTTATGCGGACTGCTGGAACAATCGATCGAAGCCCTACCACGGGATCGTCGAACTGCTAAAAAAATTATCGGAGCATTCGGTGAGTTTGTCGGTTCTATCGAATAAAGGGGACACCTTTACAAAGCGGTGCGTCACCCATTACTTTGGATCCGTTTCTTTCGACCACGTTTTGGGCCAAACCGATAGGTTTCCTCGCAAACCGGATCCATCGAGCGCCAAATGGTTAGTATCTCAATTGGAAATCGGCGTCGACCGTATCGCTTATGTCGGTGATACCAATACCGACATGAAAACTGCGGAAGGAGCCGGCTTATTTGCGATTGGAGTGACATGGGGATTTCGTCCCGAGAGTGAACTTCGTGCGGCTGGCGCTCAAGCCATCTGCCATGAGGTTGACCAGCTAGCAAATTGCTTGTTGGGCTCGCGCGGTATGCCCTGAGATTTTTACACGTTGCGAGCAATCTGCTAGCGGCGTCGATCGTGATGGAACGAGTTCCAAGTGCGCAGGAAGCCATGAAACCAGCCAATCCAAGTACACGTACATCAGACCAATCGAAGCAAGACGAGTTTGAGGCCATCAAGCGACGAATGCACCAACGACTCGTAGACAAGATAGACTTGTCACGGGTAGGTGATCTTAAGGGAGAGTCGTTCCGTCGCGAAATTCGACTCGTCGTGGAGCATCTTTGCGATAGCGAGAATACGTTTCTCAATCGCTCTGAGCGAGACAAGATCGTCGAAGAGGTACTCGACGAGACGCTCGGCCTCGGACCCCTGGAGTTCTTGCTTAAGGATCCGTCGATCAGTGATATTTTGATCAACGGTCCAAAGAATATCTTCGTAGAACGACGCGGACAGCTGGTGAAGACGGATGTCGAGTTTCGCGACAACGCTCACTTGATGCAGATTATCGATCGGATCGTATCCAAGGTTGGGCGACGGGTCGATGAAACGTGCCCCATGGTAGACGCTCGTTTGGAAGACGGTTCCCGAGTGAATGCCATTATCCCCCCCCTAGCTTTGGATGGCGCCTGCGTTTCGATACGTCGGTTTGGCTCCAATCCGATCAAATTGGAAGGGCTGCTCAACTTCAAGGCCTTCACTCCAGAAATGGTCATGCTTTTGGAGGGTTGCATCAAGGCCCGCTTGAACATCGTTATCAGCGGGGGTACTGGTTCGGGAAAAACAACGTTGCTCAATACGCTAAGCAGCTTTATCCAAAACGATCAACGGGTCGTAACCATCGAGGACGCGGCAGAGTTGCAGTTGCAACAGGAGCACGTCGTTCGATTGGAAACCCGACCATCGAACATCGAAGGGACCGGCGCCATCACAGCGACGGACCTGGTGCGCAACGCTTTGCGTATGCGACCCGAACGGATCATCATCGGAGAATGCCGTGGTGGTGAGACGTTAGATATGCTTCAAGCCATGAATACGGGTCACGATGGTTCCATGACGACGGTCCACTCCAACACTCCTCGTGATGCGATCGCCCGATTGGAAACCCTCGTCATGATGGCAGGTTACGATTTGCCGATCAAGGCGATTCGACAACAAGTCGCAGGTGCGGTCGATGTGATCATTCAAGCCAACCGACTGCAGGGTGGTCCTCGACGTGTCATGAACATCACCGAGGTCCAAGGTATGGAGCAAGACACGGTCGTATTGCAAGATATCTACCGATTTGTCCAGGAAGGGGTCGACGAGAACGGCAAGGCTCACGGTTACTTTGAAGCCACCGGAGTCAGACCCTCGTTCATGCCACGACTAGAGTCTGCTGGAATTCGTCTGCCCGCAAGTGCATTCCGTCAACGGATCATGATGAGAGCCTAAAGAAATGATTGTTTTGATTATTGCTGCTTCGGTAGGCGTCTGCGTCGCCGCGATCATCGGTGCCGTAGCCATGATGGTTCGCGGCGATGAGACTTCCGTCGCTGAAGACCGGTTGTCCTCCATGACCGCAAGGTCGAAGAGGGATATCAACGGGGACGATGGCATCGAATCGCTGACCCTGCGAACTCCACTCGACGGTACGACCAACGCACTCGAACAGTGGATGACGCGCAAGTTCAACATGAAAGTCATGCTTGAACAGGCCGGACTCACTATTCCGCTCAACAAGTTCGCGCTGATCTGCATGGTCTTGGCTGGGGCCGGAACAATAGGTTGCTTATTCGCCCCGATTCCGTTCTTCATCGCTCCAGTGGCAGGCGTGATCCTGTTCTTCTTGCCATTCTATTACGTAAGCTTTATGAAGAAAAGAAGGATCGGCAAGTTCAATCAACAACTGCCGGAAGCTTTGGAGATGCTTAGCCGATCACTGCGGGCTGGTCACTCTCTCGGAGCAGGATTCGGCCTCATTGCCGATGAGATGCCCGACCCACTAGCTAAAGAGTTCGGGCGTTGCTTTGAGGAACAGAATTTCGGAGTTTCGCTAGAGCAATCACTGGAATCCATGACAAAACGTATTCCCAATCTGGACCTACGATTCTTTGCAACCGCGGTGATTTTGCAAAGACAAACCGGTGGTGACTTGGCGGAAATCCTCGACAAGATCGGCGGTTTGGTTCGCGCTCGCTACCGACTCGCTGGACAAATCCAAGCCCTCACGGGTGAGGGAAGACTTTCAGGGATCGTTCTTCTCGCTCTCCCGCCAGGTTTGTTTACAGCCATGCTATTCCTCAACAAAGACTATGTGATGAAGCTGTTCACCGATCCAGCGGGACAGTGGCTCCTCGGTGGAGCGATCGTGATGCAGTTTTTGGGCGCTCTGGTTATTCGGAAGATTATCGACATCAAGGTGTAAAGGACAAAAGCCGTGTGGATCTTAGCTGCGATTGATATCCGTATTCTTATCTCGCTATCGGTTCTGCTCGCCGTGGGATCGCTGGCTTGGTTCGCGCTCGATTTCCTCAATAAGGATGATCGTTCGGCTGCCGAAGATCGCCTCGACATCATGAACTCTTCGATGCGAAAGGGTTCCGAATCGAAGGAGTCGAAGAAGGAGATGCTGGCCAGAGTAATGGAACAGGCATCTCCCAATATTGCCAAGCATCTCCAACCGAAGACTGAGGTGGAGATTGGAAAACTCAAGTCCAGGCTGGCCGAGGCGGGATTTCGCACAGAAGGAGCCAGCGGCGTCTTTCTCACGATCAAGGTACTGGTCGCTGCGAGCGGTTTGGTAATGGCTGGCGGACTCACCGTCCTGACGATGGGATTGAGCTCTGCGGTCCTGCTGAGAGCCGTTCTGGGCGGAGGCATAGCATTCTTTCTACCCGAGCTAGTGCTGGACTTCATGCGATCGAGCAGAAAGAAGCAAATCACTTTGGGGCTACCTGACGCGTTGGATTTGCTCGTCGTGAGCGTGGAAGCCGGCTTGGGATTGGATCAAGGAATCAAAAAGGTTTCGGACGAGATGCGAAATACTTATCGCATCCTATCGGACGAGTTAACTTTGAGTACGCTGCATCTACAGATGGGACGCGCTAGAGCGAGTGTGCTGCAGGATCTGGGGAACCGAACCGGGGTCGAAGATCTTAGAACACTGGCCTCGTTGCTCATTCAAGCAGACAAATTTGGTTCGGGAGTCGCGCAGGCTCTTAGAGTGCAGAGCGAATCGATGCGAATCAAACGTCAGCAAATCGCCGAAGAGAAAGCAGCAAAGACCGCCGTCAAGCTGATCTTCCCGCTGGTTCTGTTCATTTTCCCTGGTGTGTTCGTCGTGCTCGTAGGGCCTGCTGCGATCCAAATGGCTCGCGAAATGTTCCCCGCTATGCAGGGCAAATAAAGATGAACCAACCCCTTAGCCACCCGATGCTCTCGATCGCAATGGATGCCGTGGCCAAGGGGACACAAGTTCTCCGAGATCGGTATCAAAAGACCGTTCGGGTCGAAACCAAAGGACTAGCCAACTTCGTGACGGAAGCCGATTTGGATTCGGAAAAAGCTATCGTCGAGATTATTCGGGAGGCATACCCAGACCACGCGATCATTTCCGAGGAATCTCATTCCGACCGGGCCGACGCGGCCGATCTATGGATCATCGATCCATTGGATGGTACCAGTAACTTCATGCACGGCATCCCTCACTTCGCAGTCTCTTTGGGCTATTACCATGATGGCAAGCCCGAGCTCGGTATCGTTTGCAATCCAGTTAGCAATGACCTATACGTCTCCGTGTTTGAGCAGGGTGCCTGGCACAATGGAGTTCGGCAACAGGTAGACCCCTCGGAGAACCTGAGCGAAGTCATGATTGCATGCGGTTTCTACTACGATCGCGGACAGATGATGCAATCTACCTTGGAAACGCTCGGGGATTTTTTTCGCTGCAACATCCACGGGATGAGACGTTTCGGAGCGGCAGCGCTGGATCTTTGCAATGTAGGTTGTGGTCATTACGGAGTGTTCTTTGAATACAAACTGCATCCGTGGGATTATGCTGCAGGGCAACTGTTTCTGTCCGAAGCTGGCGGGCGAGCCACCGATTGCAATGGCAATTCACTACCGCTCCACTGTGCCAGTAGTATCTGCGCAACCAATACCAAGCTACACGACCAAGCCATGCAAGTCATCACTCCGAACTGGCGGAAGCTGTCAGGTTATGTCAGTGGTTAACCATGACGCACCGGAATCCAACGTGATTGCTAGCGGTCCGCTGCTCTCCTTTACCGCGGGTTCCAATCATATATCGCGTGCAATACTTGTCGGTACACAAAAATGAACCACCCCGATGAACACGTTTTTTCTGTGTTGGTTCGGCTGAGTCAAATGAGGATGGTGGACCCGTTGGATTGCGTGCGACCTGACCTGCGTCTTTCAACGTTGAGTAATAGTCAGGTCGATACCAATCGCTGACCCACTCCCACACGTTGCCAGACATATCGTACAGTCCATACGGATTGGACGGAAACTGCGAGACCGAGGCGATGCCCTTGAATCCGTCGAGGCCGGTATCGCCATCCTCGACAGGAAAGCTTCCCTGGTAAATGTTGGCTTGAAATTTGTCGTCAGGTTTCAGCGTGCTACCCCACGAGTACAACCAACCCGCTTTGCCCCCACGGGCTGCGAACTCCCATTCCGCCTCGGTTGGTAGTCGTTTTCCAGCCCACTTGGCATATGCCTCGGCATCTTCGTATGCGATCTGTACAACAGGTAGTCTCTCTCGGCCAACAAGATTGCTATCGGGACCAGTTGGATGACGCCAATTCGCGCCCTGTGCATATCTCCACCACTGAAAAAAATTGTTCAATGCAACTGGTGAAGGAGTTGGAGCGAACACCGTCGATCCCGCTACTAGGTTTTCCAGCGGGGCTCCTGGAAACTCTTCCGCGGTAGGTTTTATTTCAGCTACGGTGACATACTTGGTCGCGTCCACAAACTTTGAAAACTGCTCATTCGTGACCTCGGTGGAGTCCATCCAAAAACCATCTACATAAACGCGATGGATCGGCGCTGCATCGAGCGTTACACCTGGCATGCCGCATAGTGACTCGCCCGCGTTGTCGCATCCCATCGAGAACTCACCGCCAGGAACCCAAACCATGCCCTCGGGTGCATCGGGAAGCTTTGGTATGGTATTCGGAATCGTTGCCAAGAAACCAAATGGAATCAAATCTCCGCTACCTGACCTAACGTTCAGACCGCTCATTTCAATTGGTTTATCTTGAATCAACACATACGAGACGACCGCGGCACTGATCACAAAACCCAATAAAACCCAACGGAAAACCCAAACTCTCGCCTGAGCTGATTCGTCTTCTTTAGCGATTCTTGCCATTTTGGTTCTATCGATCATTCTGTGCTTTTCAAGTGCAAAGTTATACGGCCGTCTGAATTCCACCAGGGATACGTCTTAGCCACGGACTACTCGTGACTGGCCAAATCGTAGTTCGTGCCGGGCGCTCGAGCAATATTGCAAAGCGAATCGAAACGATCCGGCAGCGGCTTTCGTGCTTGCCTACCACTACTCGAAGGATCGCCAACAAACGATGGGGGTCTCAACTTTAAACGCATGAGCAACTAAAGTAGATCAGTCGGATCAGTCCAATCTGGCGGATCCGATGGATCTTTTGTTGGCGTTCGAGCCTATTCCGCGGACGGGCGCCCACGGAACAAAACTACGGCTCGAAGCCATTGAGCCCTCATGATAGATGCCTCGATTGACAAGCAATTCGAAGTATTGAGTCGCTCGTGTTTTTGAGGCACTTGTCTCGGTGAAGCTCTTCAGAAAGCTCGTCCCTTCGATCGGTTTTTGCAAGATCCCGTTGCGTGTTTCTGGGGGAGCGACGCCAATCGCTTCGTACGGAGTCGGTACAAGATCGATCAAGTGGTGGAACTGATTGCGTACGCCTCCTTTATCTTTGATCTTGTCAGGCCACGAGACGACCAGCGGATTGCGGGTGCCTCCGAAGTGGCTAGCCACCTGCCTTGCTCCATTGGAATGGGGTGCACATGGCCTGAGCCCATCCGGCCGGGACGTGCGGCTCGCTCTTCGGGCCGCCGATCTCGTCGATTCGCTTGAGCGTGCTCTCCAGCCCGAGTTGAGTGCCGAGCAGGCTCTCAATCAGCCGGCCGACTTCGGCGTCCGTGTACGCCATTTAGGCGGCGTAGTTCTCCATCAGCCGGCTGTAAACTTTTCTCGCCTCGGCCGACTGGCTGTCCCAAACAGGAATCTCCTTGACGCGGGGCGTCAGCTTCGTTCCCTTGGGGATGAGGCCCATTTCCAGTTGCTTCGCATGGGTCAGCTCGCGCTGTTTGTCCCAGACGAGGTCGAACTTGCCGGCGTACTTCTCCCGCCATTCCTTCGGGCGTGGTGGGGCATGGATGCCAATCTTTGCCTTGTTCCTTCGCTCATCGTTACCCCCTTAAGGAAGCTAGAAACTCGTTTGTGTCGATAAGTTCCCCGCGAGCAGTGGATTCCGCTCCAGTCTTAATCAAGCTACGAACTGACTCAAGCTCTGCTAACCGAATGGCCTCCTAATCAGCAAGTAGCCTAAGTCCAGCTCGAATAACTTCGCTAGCAGATTGGTAGCGTCCGGTCTCTACGCAGGAATTGACAAACGAGCTTTGCTCGGGAGTGGGAGAAAGTGACATTGTTTCTCGCATCATTCAACCTCCATTAATCTGTGTTACAACGTAGCACAGGTCGCAGATGTGGTCAAAGAAAAGTCAATCTAGTGAGAATTGCAGGGTAGGCTAGATCGAGGGCTTCGGCCATCTGCGTTTGACTTAGCGTTGAAATCAGTTGGCAACGTGCTATTTACGCATCGGTTCGGGCGACCGCTGCGTCGAAACTAAGTTCCAGATGATGACTCAGGACGGTTAGTCCTGAGTTGGTTGCACCGTTGGCGAATCTTAATCGAGAATGCAAGACGGACGATCGGCCCCGAAGCAAGCGGCGGGCGGTCCGGGCTTGATAGCCCAACGGGCTGACACATTTGCAGCCCAGGGCAGAGCGACGCGGCATAGCCGAAAAGCGCCGCCCTGGGGTACCCGGCCACCCTCGCAAAATCGCCCTGAAAGGGCAAAACATGCGCAACTCCGATCGAATCGTTCAATTATGTTTTGCCCTTTCAGGGCGAAATCTATCATTGGA
>Ga0105049_10002324_pt1 | contig 22479 bp, 20 predicted proteins | sample MAT06_FD_78087 | JGI IMG/M metagenome (GOLD analysis project Ga0105049, IMG submission 78087) | Freshwater microbial communities from Lake Fryxell liftoff mats and glacier meltwater in Antarctica - MAT-06 | ecosystem: Environmental > Aquatic > Freshwater > Ice > Liftoff microbial mat | place...
CCGCTTCATGGTGGGGAATATCGAATTCACGGCGCTGCATACGCCCGGGCATACGCCTGGGCATACGCCCGGGCATACGCCCGGGCACCTCTCTTATCGTGCACGACCAGGGAGCGGGCGCGGCTGACCCGATCGGCCTGTGCACGGGGGACTTCGTCTTCGTGGGTGACCTCGGGCGCCCCGACCTTTTGGAGATGGCGGCCGGCATGACCGGCACGATGGTGCCCGGCGCAAAGCAACTGTACAAGTCCGTGGAGTCGTTCCGGCTGATGCCCGAGTTCCTGCAAGTCTGGCCAGCGCACGGGGCGGGCAGTGCCTGCGGGAAGTCACTCGGCGATGTGCCGTCGTCCACCGTGGGCTATGAACTGCGCACCAACCCGTCCATCCACGCGGCCACGAGTGATGACGCGTTCGTGGACTTCATCCTGTCGGGACAGCCGGAGCCGCCGGTGTACTTCGCACGCATGAAGCGCGATAACCGCGCCGGTCCCACCGTGTTGGGACACATCCCCTCGCCGCCGCACGTCGAGCCGTCCGCGATTGCCGCGCTCACCGGCCGCATGGACATCGCCGTCGTCGATACGCGAGACCGCGCAGCATTTCTTGCTGGACACCTGCCGTCGTCGATCCTGGCCGAGATGGACTACCAGTTGGTGAGCATCGTGGGATCGTACGTTGCAGAGGGCACGCCAATCTACCTGGTGGTTTCGGAAGACCGGCTCGATGAAGCCGTGCGCGCGCTGATCCGCATCGGCAGCGACAAGATCCTGGGCTACATCACGCCTGACGACGTCGCGACGTATTCGGCGGCCGGCGGTGCCCTCTCCGTGATTCCGTCGGTGGACATGGAGGAGCTCGAACGGCAGCGCGTGCACGGCGGGGTGACCGTGCTCGATGTGCGGGGCAAGGCGGACTTCGACCACAACCACATCCCCGATGCGATCAACATCGCGCATACCCGTCTCTTTGTGCGGCTGAACGAGGTGCCGACAGCGCAGCCCGTCATCGTCCATTGCAATAGCGGCGCGCGATCGGCGCACGCCGCGTCATTGCTCCAGCGGCATGGCTTCGCCGTGACCAACGTCAACGACCAGATGGCCAACTACCGGGAGACGGCCACCGCGGGCGCCTCCGCCCACCAGGACACAACAGGACGCGACGTCCACGAGGAGATGGAACACACACGTGACTGCCTAAGGCACACTCTGGACATCTACGGCGGTGATGGAGCGATGTCCGTCATACCCGACGAGCTCCTGCGTCGACTGGAGCACGCGGCCGAGTCGATGGCATCACTCACGGCGCTTGTCGCTCAGGCCAAGCCGGCGGTGGCCATTGAGGTGGACAGCGCCGATGAACTAGTGCGCCGTGCGAGCGACCGCGGCATCGATGTGGACGCCCGTCTCCGCGCCACACTCCACCTGGTCGAGCGCCTCACGGCACCCTAGTCCACGCGTATGCTGAACATGCTGCTCGATCGCCTGCCCATGCTGGAGCAGGCCATGCTCGTCGCCGACGACACCGCAGAGAGGCTGATCATGTCCGAATCTCACGACGTGCTGATCATCGGTGGGGGTTCGGCAGGACTCACGGTGGGCGCGCAACTGCGCTCGCGACCGGATGCTCCCGCCGTCACCATCATCGAGCCGTCCGCCAAGCACCATTACCAACCGCTCTGGACGCTGGTGGGCGGTGGCATCTTCCCGCGCGAAGACTCAGAGCGGAATGAGGCTGACTTCATTCCGCCTGGCGCCACTTGGATCCAGGATGCCGTCGCCACCATCGATCCGGTGGCGCACACCGTGCGCACCGCGTCGGGCCAGGAGTTGCCCTATGAGCAGCTGGTGGTAGCCGCCGGTCTGCAGCTGGACTGGACGGCGCTTCCAGGATTGGCCGATAGTGTCGGCAAGCCGGGAACCGGCGTGGTGAGTAACTATTCCTACGACACCGTCGCTTCCACATGGGAGGTCACCCGGACATTCCGCGGTGGCACCGCCATCTTCACTGAGACCAAGACCCCGGTCAAGTGCGGAGGCGCACCAAAAAAGATCATGTACCTGGCCGAGGAGTCTTTTCGCCGCCAGGGCGTGCGTGACAAGACTCGCGTGTTGTTCATGAACGCCAAAGCCTCGAACTTCACGGCGCCGGCGTACGGGGCTACGTTCCGTCGCCTGTGTGCCGAGCGCGGGATCGAGCTCCTGCTCGAGCACGAACTCGTCGGGATTCGTCCCGAGGCCCGCGAGGCGGTGTTCCGGCTGGCCGACGGCAGCACTATTGTGGAGCATTACGACATGATGCACGTCACGCCGGCGCAGAGCACTCCGGATTTCCTCAAGCACAGCCCGCTAATTGGTGATGGCCGAATTCGACTACACCAAGACCCCCAAGGAGTCGTTCCCGTTCGACCAGAATCAGGAGCGCTAGAGTATGTTCGCGCCCAAGGCCTACGCGTTGCCGAGGCTTTACTGGCATGCCATGCTGCGCGGACGCATGTAGTGCGCAGGCAAACCCGGTGGAGTCGCGCCGTGGGGCTTCCCGTCCGTAGGACGGGGTAACGCTGCCCATGCTGCTCGGAGCGATCGGCCTGCTGCTTGGACTGTTGCTGGGGATACTCGGCGGCGGTGGTTCGATTCTCACCGTTCCGGCGCTGGTATATGCCGCCGGCATCGCGCCCAAGCCGGCGATCGCCATGAGCCTCGCCGTCGTGGGCGTGACCAGCGCCGTTGGCGGTGTCTGGCAGTGGAGACGGGGGCGCGTGCAGACGGGCGTTGCGCTGCTGTTCGGGCTGTCCGCGATGGCCGGAGCGCTCGTTGGCTCGCGGCTCGCCGTCTTGCTGCGTGGCGATATCCAGTTGCTGCTGCTCGCCGTCGTGATGGTTGCCTCGGCGGTAGGGATGCTGCGCGGATCGGCGGCACCAGCCCACGCCGCGCCAGCGACGGCCGCGTCATGGCGGCCCGTACTGTTAGGCACCACTGGGGTGGCCGTTGGCATCATGACGGGGATCGTCGGGATCGGCGGCGGCTTTCTCATTGTGCCGGCCCTCACCTTGCTCGCCGGCCTCTCCATGGCCGACGCCGTGGGCACGTCGCTGGTGGTGATCACCATGAACTCGGCGGCGGGGTTCTTTGGTACAGCCGGGCAGGTGGTGGTCCCGTGGCAGGCCACGGCGATCGTCATCGTTGGCGCGATCGGAGGAATCGCCGCGGGAACATTCATTGGCGGGCGCTTGTCGCCCGCGCAACTCAAGCGAGGATTCGCGATATTCCTGCTGGGTGTCGCGGCCTTCGTGATGTACGCCAACCGCGCGGTGCTGACAGGCGCAGCCACCTGAGCGGTCCCCGCCGTAACTCTTTCAACGTGTCCACTCCGCGCATCCTGACTCGACTGTTGCTGGCGGGTCCCGTGTTCGCGAGTCAGACCGCGTCTGCCCAACGTTGCGGTTACCGGAACGCCGCGTGCGCCACGAACTGGGACGCGGAGAGCTACTTCGTCTCGCCGTTCTTCGCGGGCACGCCCGCCTACGACGGGCGGATTGTATTTGCGCGTATCAAGGATCGCGGCAACTACGAGTGCGGCCCTGAGGGTCCGTGGTGGGCGCATGATTATCCCCGCACCGAATCGCACTTCATGCGCATCCTGAAGGAGCTGTCGACCACGCGACCGTTTGTTGGCAGCGGTGCTGGTACCGGCCAACGAAGCGTACAAGCGATGGGTGAACTACTTCGTGTATGCGTTGACGCATTGAAGTGAGACGATAGAACGTTCGCGTTACGAATTCGAAGCGCCACGCACGTTTACACTCGGAGTGCCCTGTGACATCGGTCGTATTGACTCAGACATATGAAGTCCCGCATGAGATGACCACCACCGCATTCGAGTTGCCGGGGTGCACCATCGTGCGGTCGCTTGGCGTGGTACGCGGTGTGGTCGTGCGCTCACGTTCGGTGTTCGGCACTGTTGGTGCTTCGTTGCAAACACTGATTGGTGGCAATATCTCGCTCTTCACCGAGCTGGCCGAACGCGCACGACAGCAAGCGTTCGGCACAATGCTGCATCACGCGCACGTGGCGGGTGCGAATGCGGTAATCGGGGTCCGCTATGACGCGAACGAAATCATGAGTGGGGTGACCGAGGTATTGTGCTACGGCACCGCGGTCGTCGTTCAGCCAACGGCATAGCCCCCTACTTCATGGTTACGTCGTGGCTACGTCGTGGCTGCGTCGTGGCTACGTCGTGGCTGCGTCGTGGCTGCGTCGTGGCTGCGTCGTGGCTGATTGACGGCTATTTCAGTTGGCGGATTTTGATATTGCGCATCGCCAACGCGCCGTTGTGATCGCCCTGAATAGCGATGAATCCCTGCTTGGCCAATCCGAAATTGGCGTATGGCGCAAACTTGAGCGGCTGCTTGGTGGAGTCCTTCGGGTCGCCATGCAGCTTGAGATTCCACTCAGGGGACCCGAGCTCGTACTGCGCCATGAGTGTGCCGTTGAGCCAATGCTCCACGTGCGCGCCTTTGCAAACAATGCGCGTTGTGTTCCACTGGCCGGCTTTATGCACGACGCCGCGTTTTGACGGATAGAAGCCGTACACGGCGGCCACCGATGTCAGCCGGTTGCGACTGTCTGGCGTCAGCGAATCTTCGGCGAGCTGATACTCCGGTGCCGTCCAGTACACCTTCTCTTCATTCTCCGTCGCACGATAGAAAATCCCGGAGTTGCCACGCAACGCGATCTTCCAATCGAGTACCAGTTCAAAATCGCTGAACTGTTCTCGCGTGACGATATCGTTGGTTGTCTTCACCTTGGCCATCGTGCCGTCCACCACCGTCCACTCCGGCGGCAGCACTTTCTGTCGGTAGCCTCGCCACGCGCTCAACGACGCGCCATCAAAGAGCAGCTTCCATCCCGCCTGTCGTTCGGCGGCCGTGAGCGTATTGGCGGGCGTGGGCTGTGCCAACGCGATGGAGCTCGAGGTGAACGCGAGCGCGGCGATTGTAAGGAGGCGGCGGGTCATGGCAGGGAGGCGGTGCGAGCAAACGACGGAACGGACGCGTCAACGTTGCGATGGTGCATGCGATTGCACCAGCACGATTTCCAAGGGTTGAAGCAGAATACCGTCTGCGACTACTTTCTGAGTACTCTCAGGAGAACTAGTGATGAAATTTCGCAGCACGCGCCTCAACACGATATTCGCTCTCAGCGGAATGTCCGCCTTGCTCACTTCGGCCACACCACTTTACGGCCAGCGGCCGACGTCCATGGCCGGTCGCTCCACGGTGTACGCGCCCAACGGCGTGGTCGCGACGAGCCAACCGCTGGCCTCGTCGGCCGGCCTTGAAGTGCTGCGCCGCGGGGGCAACGCGATCGACGCCGCCGTCGCTGCGTCGGCGGTGCTCAGTGTGACCGAACCGCATATGACCGGTATCGGTGGCGATATGTTCGCGATCGTCTGGCTCGCCAAGGAGCAGAAGCTTGTCGCGCTCAATGCGAGTGGACGTGCCGGCTCTCTCATGACTCGCGAGACGCTCCAGGCGCGCGGCTTTCGCGTGGGCTCGCAACAGGGGGTGATGTCGGTGACGGTGCCCGGCGCGCTCGCGGGCTGGGACCTGCTCGTGCGCACGTATGGGAAGCGCCCGCTAGCACAGCTGCTGCAACCCGCGATCACCTACGCACGCGACGGCTTCCCGGTCTCGCCGATCATCGCGGCGCAGTGGGGCAACGAGACCGCGTTTCTCCAGCGCGACTCGTCGGCCGCCGCGACATTCCTGCCGAACGGTCGCGCGCCGAAGGCCGGCGAATGGTTTCGTAACCCTGATTTCGCCCGCACGCTGCAAACCATCGCCGACAGTGGAATCAAGACGTTCTACGGCGGTTCGATTGGACGGCGCATCGTTGCACGCATCGCCGCGCTGAACGGGTTCGTCACACTCGACGATCTCAAAAAGAACGCGCCCAACTGGGTGACGCCCATCTCGGTGCCGTTCAAGGGCTATCGCGTGTGGGAGCTTCCGCCAAACAATCAGGGGATCGCGGCACTCGAGATGTTGCGCATCCTGGAGCCCTATGATCTGCAAGCGATGGGGCACAACTCAGCCGCGTATCTGCATCATCTCATCGAAGCGAAGAAGCTCGCCTATGCCGATCTCGATCGCTTCGTCGGCGATGTCGATCATCTCGCGATGCCCGCCGAACAGATGCTCACCGATGAGTTCATCGCCGAGCGTCGCAGTCACATGAATGCCACCCGTGCCCAGGAGCGCGTCGATCCGGGGCCACTCCGCACCAAGAGCGAGACGGTGTATCTCACGGTCGCTGACGCCGAGGGCAACATGGTGTCGTTTATCAATTCGAACTATGACTATTTCGGATCGGGCGTCGTCGTGCCGGGCACTGGCTTTGCGCTTCACAACCGCGGTGCGAGTTTCACGCTCACGCCGGGCTTGCCCAATACCGTGGCGCCCGGGAAGCGCCCGGTTCACACCCTGATCCCAGGCTTTGTAACGCAGACGATAGGTGGACGCGAGCAGCCGTACATGAGCTTCGGGCTCATGGGCGGAGGCGTGCAGGCGCAGGGGCATGTGCAGTTCCTGCTCAACCACTTCGTGTTCGGTATGGACGTGCAGGCCGCGATCGATGCTCCGCGCTTCCGCCACTACGATGGGCAGCGCGTCGCCTTTGAGGCACCAATTGCTGATGGCGTGCGCGCCGCACTCGCGGCCATGGGTCATGTGCTCATCGAGCAGCCGACGATCGCATTCGGTGGTGCGCAGGCCATCATACGGTTGCCAAAGGGGTTCGCGGCAGGGAGCGATCCGCGGAAGGACGGGATGGCGGTGGGCTATTAGCGCGCCAGCACGTACAGAAGGCGAATGTCTCGTACACGAGTAGCGGGTGTTGACGCATGTCCGGCAGGGTGGATTCGCGTGGAGCGATGTTCACCTGGCGAGTTGCGCGCCGAAGTTCTGACAACGGCGCAACTGTTTGCCGACGCAGCAGAGTTCTCGACGATGGCGATCGATATCCCGATCGGCCTCTCGCCCAACGGGGACCGTCTGTGCGATCGGCGTGCGCGCGCGGTACTCGGCGCTCCTCGAGCGAGCAGCGTGTTTTCTGCGCCGCCGCGTGACGTGTTACCGGCGAATTCATACACCGACGCGTGCGATCGTTCGTTTGATGCATGCGGCAAACGCATGAGTCGGCAGGCGTTCGGAATTCTGCCGAAGATCCGCGACGTCGATGTTGAATTGCAGCGAGCCAGATCGCTTCTACCGCACGTACACGAGGTGCATCCGGAAGTGAGCTTTTCCGTGATGGCCGGCGGGAAGCCAATGCGTCACTCAAAGCGAACGCGCGAAGGACTCGAGGAACGACTCGTGCTGTTGCAGACGCACTTTGGCGTTGCGTTCACTGAGTTTCGCACGATGTTTCGCGTCTCGGTTGCGCATTCCGACGACATTGCCGATGCGATGGTCGCGCTGTGGAGCGCGGAGCGAATTCAATCGGGACAACAGTTGGCGCTGTGTGACACCGTTGCAGTTGACGCCTGCGGAATTCCGATGCAGATCCAAGCCTGATTCCCCACCTTTAACTCGTTACACGCTTGGGCATCCACGTCGTACTCGTTCACCCTGAGATTCACTGGAACACCGGCAACGCAGGGCGAACGTGCCTTGCCGCGGGTGCAACGTTGCACCTCATCGAGCCGCTCGGCTTTTCACTCAACGAACGGGAAGTGAAGCGCGCAGGCCTCGATTACTGGGAGCATGTAGACCTGCGCGTCTGGCCCAGTTGGGATGCATTCGAGCGCGAACTGCCAACGTTCGGCGTGCCGTGGTTCTTTTCGGAAGAGGCGGAGCGAGTGCTCTGGGATGCCCCGCTCGCTCCGCCCAATGGTGTCGTTCTGATTTTCGGTCGAGAGGCGGGTGGCCTACCTACGGAATTGCATGAGCGATATCGAGATCACTTCGTCTCGATGCCGATGCATTCGCCGCTCGTACGTTCGCTCAATCTCTCGACGAGCGTCGCCATTGCCGTGTATGAAGTCCTGCGGCAGCAACGGATCGAGCAACTGATTCATGAGCCATAATCGAGTTAACTCGGTTTCGGATCGGGATCGGTAGAGTCGCAAACTCGCCAAGGGAGAAAGGTGCTTCGTCGTCCGTCCTTTGTTGCGCTCGCGCTGACCACCGTCGGCGTGGGTCTCGCGGTTCACTATCGCGGCGCTGTACTCGGCGAAACTGCACGAGACGGAGTCGGTGACGCGCTGTGGGCGATGATGATGGCGTGGTGGGTTGGCGCACTCACTCCACAAACTGCAACGATTTCTCGCGCTGCGATTGCGCTTGCTATCTGTTTCGCGGTTGAACTGAGTCAACTCGTTCACACGCCGGCACTCGACTCCGCTCGGCAATCAACAATCGGACATCTCGTGCTTGGGTCGGGGTTCGACCCTGGGGACTTCGTTTCGTATACGCTGGGCGTTGTTGTCGCAGTGCTGATCGAACGCGGGCTGAGCCAGCGCCAGCGCTGATGCCACCACTAAAAACTCTCTCGCGGAGGCGCGGAGCCGCGGAGAGCTACAGCGCTGTTACAGTTTTCCGTGGCTCCGCGCCTCCGCGAGAGATTGCAGTTTGTTGCTGTACCGCGATGCTCCTGCGGGCTTACGCCTGGCACACACAGACCCCATCGCCGCGATAAATTGGAGGCGTACCCCACACGCATCCAACACTACCCGCCTCGTGACATCCCCACCGTTCGCAGCTCCAACCATCGAAGCCATCCGCGCCAATCGCGCAAAGCTCGGCGATCTCGTTATCACGACTCCGGTTCGCCAGATCGTTGATGACGCACTCGCAGCGGCAGTCGGCGAATCGACCACGGTGTGGTGGAAAGAAGAGCTCTTTCAGCGCACCGGCAGCTTCAAGCCGCGTGGCGCGCTGTCGGTGATGCTCGATCTCGATGCGGCCGCCCTCGCGCGCGGCGTAACCGGTGTGTCGGCCGGCAATCACGCCATCTCACTCGCGTACTCGGCGCGTAAACTCGGCACCACCGCAAAAGTTGTGATGCCAAAAACGGCGAATGCGTTTCGCGTGCAGGTGTGTCGCGAACTCGGCGCCACCGTGGAGCTGGTTGAGAACGTGCACGACGCCTTTGCACGCGTTCGCGAGATCGAAGCGGATGAAGGACGCACGTTCGTTCATCCATACGAAGGCCCCAAAACCATACTCGGCACCGCATCGGTGGGTATGGAATTCATCGATCAGGTGCGCGCGGCAGGTGCCGAGCTCGACGCCGTGATCGTTGCAGCTGGCGGCGGTGGACTCACCGGCGGCGTGGCCTGCGCGGTGAAGTTGCTGAGCCCAGAAACAGCGGTGTACGTCGTCGAGCCTGAAGGCGCCGACACAATGAAGCGCAGTTTCGCAGCGGGTTCACCACAGTCGATCGATGCGGTGCGCACCATTGCCGACTCGCTCGGCGCGCCACGATGCGAGCCGTACTCGTTCGCGATGAACTACAAGTTTGTCGATGAAATCTTGCTGGTGAACGACGATCAGATTCGCGACGCGATGCGACTGACTTTTCGCGTAGCCAAGCTCGCCGTGGAGCCGGCCGGCGCTGCCGCACTCGCGGCACTCATGTATCCGCTGCGTGAGCGACTCGATGGCAAGCGCGTGGGAATTGTGGTGTGCGGCGCGAATATCGATATCGCGACGTTTACGAAACACATCATGCAGCCGAGCGCTCCGGGCTAACCCAATCGCTCGACCTGACTACCGTTTGGCGTTCTCAGAGCGGACAAAGTCGATCCCGCCCGCCTGCTGACCAACATCAACGCTCGCGACTTTCTTGAGCGCGGTGAGATCGATCACGTCCACAGTGCCTGGCTCCGAGCCCATTCCTTCGACTGAGATGAATGCGTAGCGATCGTCGTCGGAAACGACCACACCGTGTACGACTTTGCGAGTGGTTGGAATGCGCGCAAGTTCCTTGCCTGACGCAGCGTCAAAGACCGACACGGATGCATCGCGCTTGTTCGTTGCAATGAGCCGCGTGCCATCGTGCGTGACGCCGAGGTTGTACACACCGGGCGCTGCGGGAATGCGACGTGTGACTTTCCACGCCGCTGCGTCGATCTCCACTATTTCACTCGACTTGTTGCACGCAACCCAAATGCGTCGGCCGTCGACCGATGGTTGTGCCCACGTGGGCGAGCAGGACACGTCGCCGGGCTTTGGGGGCTCCGTGCCGTGGCCTCCCATATCGTGAGCCGCATGGTCGGACGCGCCGCGAGCAGGCGGCGCACCGCTCATTCCCATCTCTTTGCCTTTGGTAAGGAAGAAGTGGCGACTGACGTTGAGCGTGCGTGCGTCGATCTCGACAAGCTCCTCGTCCATCATGCACGCCGAGTAGTGCTTTGTGCCGTCGGTGTTCAGACGTGACCCGTGCGGCATGGTACAACTATTGATGCGCGCGATCTCCACCATGTCTTTCGCCGACACGACCGAGACATCGCTGGTCTCCATCTCGCCGTGCAGGTTGAAATTGACCACAAACACCAACTCGCCATCCGGCGACACTTGCATCGTCGCCGGGAAATTACCGAGCATGACGCTGCCTTCGACGGCGTCTGTTTCGGTGTTGAACTTGGTGAGTTTGCCGAACGGTGTGCCGTGTGCGGTCGTCACGAAATAATGCCGACGATCGGGTGACACGGCGACACCATGCGGGCCCGCAACTTCTGTGGGCGACCAGCCGACATAACGTTCGCGTTCTACGGTCGCACCTTTCGCGCCAAAGCGGATGAGTGCTACTCGATCGACCGCTTCGCTGGCGACCAGTACGAGATAGTCACGCGTTGGCGCAACGACAGGCGTAGCAGTTGGCGACGTCTGCGCGCCGAGCTGTACGGGCGCGCTGAGTGTCGCAATGAGTGTTGCGACGGTTATCGCCCGAGCTGCGCCAACGCGCTCGGTCACGGCACGATTTTGGTGACGGGCCTAGGCTCGATCTTGATGATCCACAGTCCGTTGTTATCGTCGTTCACGTAGGCAAGGTTGTCTTTGGGATTGACAACAACGCCCCACGTCATCGCCGAATTCTTGACGTGTCCTTCCATGTCGGCCGTATTCAGATGGCCGATCTCGCGTCCCTGCGCGCGCAAATCGCCGCGGAGTTCGCCCGAGATATCGAAGACACGGAAGCCGGCGTTGTACGCGCCCATGTACAGCGTGTCGCCGGCCACCCAGACGTTGTGCACGCCGCCGTATTCGGGCTCGTACCACGCGACCGACTTGGGGTGGGCGATATCGCTCACGTCGAGCACCTGCATTCGTCCGTATGCGCGACTCGCGGCGGCGTCTTTCGTGCCCTTGGGATACGCGGCCGGAAAGACTTCGTCCGCGATGAAGACGTAGTTCTTGTGGCGCCATGCGGTGTGCGTACCGCGAATGAATCCGGGGCCGCCATCAACCTCAACCTGTTTGTAGAGCGAGTTGAGATCGTACTTGTACTGCGACACCATCATGGGCTTGGACGGCGAGCCACCCTTGATGCCATTGCCGACATCGAGGATGACCAGACCATCGTTCCAGTAGCTCGCGTACAGCAGTCCGTCGCGAATGTCGATATCGTGCAGTGACCGGCCGGCATCCGGGCGGCCTTCGGTCTTCCAGCGTGCAACTTCCTTTGGATGATAGGGATCGTTCACGTCGAGAATCTGCAGCGCGCCGGTGCCATCGTTGGTGAGATAGATGTACGTGCCGAACTTATCCTGCTTGTTGACGAATGCTGAGTGAACACCGCCGGTGACACCCTCGGTGAATTCTGCGATCGGCTTGGGGTGTGCCGGATCTTCGAGGGAGCAGATGACGATGCCGTTCTTGCGGTCGCTCGCACCTTCGCGCGTGAACACAAGAAACTTTCCGTCAGGGAAGGTCATGACATCATTCACGCGACGCGTATTGGAGATGACCGAGTCGGTGACCGTTGGATTTGCGGGATTGCTGATGTCGATCGCGTACAGCACATCGCCGCCAGCACCCGAGCCGAGATAGGCGTGCTTGCCGTCGGGGTGAATCCACACCTCTTCGGTGGTGAAGCGCGAACGCGGCAGGCGTCCAACGAGGGACAGTGGACGACGCACATCGCGTTCGGCCAGTGTGACGGTCGATTGTACACTGCGTGTGCCGAACGATGCTGTGATCGTGTAGTCACCTGCTTCGTAACCCACGAAGGCACCGTCTTCCTCAATCGTGCCATGCCCGGGAGAGAAGCTCCACGTCGGCGTGAGACCAGTGATTGCTTTGCCTGCAGCGCTCTTTGCATTCACTTTGAAGCGCAGCACATCACCGGTGCGGGCATCGACGTTGGCCGGCGTCATGGTGAGCGAGGCGAGCGAACCGGCAACGACAGTGACGGGGAGCGTCATCGAGGCCGTGCCGACAGTCGCCAGGATGCTGGTGGCTCCGGTGCCGACCGCTGTGAGGAGCCCCGCGGCATTTACCGTGGCAACCGCCGCATTCGCGCTCGTCCATGTCACGCGATCGGCTCGCTTGTCACCCGACTGTGAAAAGCTCCGCGCGGTCGCACGCAGAGATTGGCCCACTACCAGTCTCGCGTTCGCCGGTGAGACTTCCACCTTGGCCGCCGCGCCTGGGAGCGCGCGAATCTCGACGACTTCGAATGTTGGTTTCGCGCCAGCGCGAGTTGCCGTCACCGTCACCGGCAGAATCCCGGTCGAGCCTGACGTCACGAGGCCAAGCGAATCGACGCGCCCTTCGAAGCGGGCTGAGCCACCAAGTCGGTAGCGGAAGGTCACGCCGGGGATCACGTTCCCCTGTGCGTCGCGGGCTTCGGCGCGAAGTCGGAGAGTGTCACCGGCAATCATGGTGCGACTGGCCGGTGAAACGACGATACGCGCGATCTCCGGGCCCTGTGCAGGCGGCTGTTGAAGCGCGAGCATCGAAAGAAGAAGAATCATGGCGGGGTTCGGTGAGGGTGAGGCGATCTGTCATGTTGCCGCAATGCGAGTGAGCCGGCAAGTGTGCTAAGGTTCAGCGCATGCTCGATCACCTCGTCTATGCCACGCAGAACGTCGATCGTTCGGTCGACGAGCTCGAATCCATCCTCGGTGTTCGCGCATCGCCGGGCGGACAGCACCTCGGCCGTGGTACGCGCAACGCGCTGATCGCACTTGGACCCACGTCCTATCTCGAAATTGTTGGACCTGATCTCGCGCAGCCCGTGCCACCTGCACCGCGCTGGTTCGGCGTCGACACGCTGACGTCGCCCAGAATCGTGACGTGGGCGGCAAAGGGCGCGAATCTTGAGACAGCGCGAGCCAACGCCAAGCGCGATGGGATCGATATCGGCGAGGTTGCATCGGGACAGCGCACTCGAACGGATGGCGTTGAACTCACCTGGCAACTTACGAGTCCGTTGACGACGATTGCCGACGGCATCGTTCCGTTTTTCATTGATTGGAGTACCTCGGCGCATCCAGCCGCGACGGCTGCGCGAGGTTTGACGCTGCTTGGTTTGCGGGCCGAACACCCCCTGCCCGACGAGGTACAGCGCATGCTCGCGTTGCTGGGCGTTACACTGAATGTGCGCTATGCATCAACATCAGCGCTGATCGCGACAATTGACGGACCGCTCGGCCGCATTGAACTTCGCTGATAGCAGAAGAGCACCTTTCGTTGACGACGCCGCCGGAGCGCAACATGACCTACTCGATGTCGACACAACGATTGATCGCGGCACCAATCGCCGACGTGTGGCTGGCATGGGCCGACCCGGTGCGTTGGTCGCAGTGGGTGCAGATGGAAATGACGAGCGACCTTCGCGCGGGTGGAAGATTCAGCAACGGCAAAGCCGAAGGCGGCGTGTACAAGCGCATCAGTGAGCCGTCGCTATTGATGTTCACGTGGGAGATGAGTCGCTATCAATCCGGCAGTTGCGTGGAGGTGTACATCACCGAGCAGGGTGACAATACTCTCTGTCGACTCGATCATGTGGCGTTGCAACACATCGATGACATGCACGACGCCGAAGTCGGATGGGCGTGGGCGATGGATTCGCTGCAGAAATTCCTCGAGACGGGAGCACCGCTGTCGTGGGACCAATGGGAAGCGAGCAAGCAGACGTAGTACTTGAAGCCGTGAACATCGCCGGTGTTCCCGTGTTGCTGGGACGCCCCACGAACGACGGTGGACCATGGCCAACAGTCCTGTGGTACCACGGCTTTCGCGCCGACGCACTCGCGCATGCCGGGGACCTTGAACGCCTCGCGAGTGCAGGATTCCTCGCCGTCGGTATTGATGCCGTCGGCCATGGCGCGCGACTCGATCACACAATTTCCGATCGCATCTCCACCACCGAGGGCGGTGCGATGTCGGTGATGCTGCCACTCGTCGACCAGTCGATCGACGAAATTCCGGCGCTCATCTCCGCACTCGTTGCATCGCAAGATGCAGATCCATCATCGGTCTCGCTTGTAGGAATCTCAATGGGCGCCTTCCTCGCCTATCGCGCCATTGCGCAGGGACTACGCTTCCGGACCGTGGTCGCGCTCCTTGGGTCGCCCGAACAGCCTGGAGCCGACAGCCCGCACCACGGCATCGATGCGTTCGAGGACATTGGCTTACTGAGCGTCGTCGCCGAACATGACGTGAGTGTGCCGCCCGAACCAGCGCGCGCCTTCCACGCGGCACTTGCGGCACGCTTCGGCAGCTCACAATTGCACCGACATCACGTGCTCCGTGGTGCCGGACACCTCACCAACGCCGCGCAATGGCACGAGGCGATGCGCGTGTCGTTGGACTGGCTCCACACCAAGGCGCGATAGTTCCCGCAAGCACCAGTTCAGTAGCGGGCTTGCTTTGAACACGGACACGGGAACACCGACGGGAACGTGATGCTGCTGGAGGCGACATTGCACGCGAGACTACTTGTTCAACGACCGCCGCAGCGGCTTGGCGTATTCAAAGTCGCGCGACCTAGTGCGGGTTCGTTGCATAAGTTCGATCCCGGATGTCGTACGGCCAAGCGATTTGCGGGCGATGGCCAAGCACATCAGTTGCGTGTATCCGCCTATGCACGACATCCATCTGCCGTTGGAAAGCGTCGCCCACAGCGCATGCTCGGTGCCATCTCAAATGGTCGACTGCCTGCCGCCGCCCAACCCATTGATCTCCCGCTGCTCAATCACCCGCTCGCTCGCACCCTCCCGCACCACTCTCACCATCGCTTTCCCAACCACTTCCGTCGTCGTGATGTAGTTCGACGCAAAGCGCGCGAGCAGCGGATAGATCGGTTTCGTGATCACGTAAATCGCGCGATATAGCAGCGTCTTCGACACGATGCCGTGCAGGGGCTGAATGAACCCCGGCCGAAACATGTACGCGGCTTTGAACGGCATCTTGAACAGTGCGTTTTCCGTCGCGCCTTTCACGCGCGCCCACATCGATCCACCGCGCTCGCTGCTATCCGTGCCCGCGCCTGACACGTACACAAACGTCATCTGCGGATTGCGCGTGACGAGTGTCTGCGCGACCGACAGCGTGAGATCGTGCGTCACGCGTCGATAGTCAGCCTCGGTCATCCCGGCGGAGGAAACACCGAGACAGAAGAGACACCCGTCGAGCCCTGTGAGTTGGTGTGCGATGAGCGACAGGTCAAACAGATTCGCGTGTACAATCTCGCGCAGCTTGGGGTGCTGTTGCCCCGTCGTCGAGCGACCGACGGTCACCACCCGCGTCACCGCCGGATCGAGCAGCGCTTCCCGCAGCGCCCCCTGTCCGACCATCCCCGTTGCGCCGAAAATGATGATGTTCATGGTCCGCATCAGCCTCGCTCACCAATTTTCCGGAGCGTCTCGTCCACGGCGCGCTCCGCGGCGACGACTGCGCCCGCGAGATAGCCGGGCTCTATCGGACTGGTCTCGCTGCCGGCCAGCGTCAGGCGTGCCTGCCACGGCCCGGACACCCACGGCGCGGGATCGGGCGCGACATGGCCTGTCGCCACGCGGTCGGCAGCAGTCGCGGTGAGTGGGTCGGCCGCCCAGTCTTTAAGCAGCGTCGCGCGTGGGCGCCGCGCTTCGGCACCGAACAGCCGCTCGAACTGGTCGAGACACGCGAGGACTAGCGCGTCATCTCCTACGGCCGCGCGCTGGTCGGCGCTATTGCCAACAAACCCGAACAGCGCCGCCTGACCCGACGCCGTGGTTGCGTCGTGAATCTCGGGCATCGGGCCGACCATGCTCTGTGCAGTGCCGGCGAGGCCCGCCTCGCGCCAGAACGCCCGGTCGTAGCACGCGACGAACTTTGCGTGTGGCGCCATCCATGTCGGGGCCGCACGCCAGCGACGCGCGGTCGACACGTCCGGTTCGGGGGTGAACGATACCGTAGCGTCGAGCAGACGGGGCGGCACTGCGGCAATCACCTGGGCCGCGAGGAGCGTTTGCACGATTCCGTCGGCCCGCTGGATGGAGAGTTCCACGCCGTCCCCGCGGAGTGTCATGGCCGTCACGTTCGCATTAAGGTGGACCTGCTCAGGCCGCAGCCCATGCTCGAGTGCACGGACGAGCGAACCGGTGCCGCCGGCCAGGCGAAAGCTGCGTGGCTCCTCCCCGTCGCCGTGGTAGCGCTGGGGTCCCTCGCGCGACATCCGCTCGAAGATCACGTCGCCGTCGCTGTGCTGCGCAAATGCTGGGAGGCCGAGTTCTGCGATCAGGTTGGCGATGGCCGGCTGCATGTGCGGCCAGTACCACGACGGGCCCAAGTCGAACCCATCGTCGGCGGGCTGGCCGTCATGGCCTACGGAGAGGATGCGACCGCCGAGTCGACCGCGGGCCTCGATCAGGACGAAGTCAGCCTGGGCGGCGCGGAGTAAGCGACTGGCGTGCAGCCCCGCGAGGCCGGCGCCAATGATGGCAATTGAAGTGCGTGGCATTGGACGAAGTTAGCCGATTGAAAGTGTGGACAGGCGCATTCGGAAAGCGCCAACACCTTGACCACCCCGCCACCTTTCCTACACCCTCAGCAAATGCCGCGACGCCGCGCCTTGCACTGCGCTCAATGAAATCCCCGCGTCGAACGTCACCAGCCTGCCATTGTTCCTGACCGCCAGCGCCAGCAGATAGATGTCCGTCAGCTGTTTGGGCCCATGCACACGCGTGGCATCGACAATCGCTTCGTCCAACAAGCTCTGACTGTCCGGCCAGAATTCGTGCGCCGAGTCTGCCGTCGCGGCGCGCAGTCGCTCGACCACCTCGGCGACCGATCGCGTGTTTGGATACCCAGGGTGCGACAGAATTCGCACGCAACCGTTCTGCGTAATGGGGCACGACGCCCACCCGTTACGGCCGTGCTCGTAAAACCACGACCACGCGGCACGGTGTGACGTATGATCGGCATCCAACAACGCGATCAGCACATTCACGTCGAGGAGCGCGCGCATCAGTACGCGTCGTCAGTGCGCAGCTTGTCGATGAGGTCGTTCGTGACCACGCTGCCGCGGGGCGCGAACGGTCGGAAGCCATACGCAGCGGCGGGCTCAGCCACTGACGCCGGCCGCGGCGCAGTTAACGCGTAACGCGCCAGCTCGGAGATGACCTCCCCGGCCGTCTTGTTTTCACGACGCGCCCGCTCCTTGGCGGCAGCCAGAACGTCGTCCGATATATCAAGCGTTGTGCGCATGCATCAGATGTTACCGCATCGATCATCTGATGTCAATTCATATTCGGGAAGGCACGCGAAGGGTAGGCCGAACCTGCGGCATTAATGGGCCTGGGCTAGTGTTACACGAAGTTCGTGTCAAAAATGGGTGCGATCGAGCGTTCGCCCCCACCACACCCCTCTCCCAACTGTCGGCGCTTCAGACGCGTTATTCTCCTGTTCCCCGTCGCCAGGCTTCCCCGCCCCCACTCGGCGTCCACTCTCCGCCCGCCAGCCACGCACATGTCCTGTCTTCCGCAACTCCGTGTCAGCGCCTCCACGCTGACGCTCGCGGTCTCGACGCTGCTCGCTTCGACGCTGCGCGCCCAGACGCTCCTGCCGTCCGCGCCTGCCCCGATCGATTCGACGGACCCGGTCGCTGTCATGGTTGGTCGACTCGACCTCGAGAAGTACAAGGCGACCATCAAGGGACTGACGGCCTTTGGTGACCGACGTCAGGGCACGAAGCGCAACCGTGACGCGATCGACTGGATTGAAGCGCAGCTCAAGAGCTACGGCTGCACCAACACCGAACGGATCACCTACGATTGGCAGCCGCGTCCTCCGGCAGCGCCCGCAGCACCCGCAACAGGTGCTGGGCGCGGCGCGGGTGCGCCACCGGGCGGACGTGGTGCAGGCGCGCCGGCAGGTGGAGCACCAGGCGGTGGTGCTGCGCGCGCGGCAACCGCGTCGGGCGGCGGACGCAATCGCGGGGTGCGCACGCGCACCGGCGTGAACTCTGATTCTCTGGCGCAGCGAGACGCACAGTTGCGATTGCTGAACGCCGAGTTCACAGCGCCCGGTGAACGCCAGGAAGTGTACTGCACCAAAATCGGCTCCACGCATCCGGAAGAGATGTACATCGTCGGCGGACACATGGATGGCATCGGCTACGGCGAAGCCGCCAACGATGACGGCTCCGGCACCGCAGTCGTGATGGAACTGGCGCGCATCTTCAGCAACCCGGACGTCAAGACCGATCGCAGCATTCGCTTTGCGCTCTGGAACAACGAAGAGAGCGGACTCGATGGCGCGCGCGCATACGTCACGCAGCGCGAAGCACTGCAAGGCAAAGAATCACCGGCCGGCTCCGGCAAGTATCCCGAACCCAAATGGCTCGGTATGGTGCAGCACGACATGATGATGTTCGATCATGGCATGCCGAATCCCGATGGTACGATGCGCAAAGAACAGCGCCCGGAAGCCGACGTGAACATCGAGTTTCAGATCGCATCCAAGCAGGCAGCCGGCGCACAGTCACTCGCGTGGGCCTTTCACTCTGCGAACCAGAAATACGCCACGGATTATCCAGCCGTCGTGAGCCCGTTCATGACCAACACCGACTCGGGTCCGTTCATGGACATCATTCCGGCAATCAGCCTGCGCGAGAACGAGCGCGGTACGCAGATCGGCAGTGGATGGGACCCGCAGTGGCATCAGCCGACCGATCTGTTCACCACGTACACCGACAAAGACTTCAAGCTGGGCTTGAACGCGGCGCAGACGACGCTCGGTGCGATCGGCCGACTCACCGGCGCAACGCTCACCCAAAAGTAGTGCTTCACACTCAGACGCTTTCATGACTTCCAGTACCGATACTCCTGCGCCACAACTCGATGGGCAGACGCTCGCCGAACGTCTGCGTGATGCGGTCGAACTCCTAGAGGCAATCGCACTTGATCGGCGCGTGTTGTTGGCCGTGCCCGAGGAGGACATGCACCGGCTGCTACGCGTGGCCGGCGAAGTGTCGCGTCCTGATGCGATCAAGCGGCGGCAGTTGGTGAAACAGACCAAGCGGAATCGGAAGGCGGAGAAGGTCAATCGCGAAGAAGCGTTGCTCGCGGACACGGGCATTCGCAAGCTGCGTCGCGAAGTGGTGTTCACGACGCCGAATGTGTTTCCGCCAAACCACTTCGAACAACACGATGTCGAGGGCGATCCGGAATTCCGCGAAGTGCTGGAGCCGCAGTGCTGCTACGTGTGCAAGACGATGTACACCGAGATTCACCACTTCTACGACCAGCTGTGCCCCACGTGTGCGGAGTTCAACTACGCCAAGCGTTTCGAGCTCGCGGATCTCACCGGTCGCGTGGCGCTGCTCACCGGCGGTCGTGTCAAGATCGGCTACCAAGCCGGCATCAAGCTGCTGCGCGCGGGCGCGTCGCTCATTGTCACCACGCGCTTTCCGCGTGACTCGGCGGCGCGTTACGCGCAGGAAGCTGATTTCGACGTGTGGGGACATCGGCTCGAGATCTTTGGACTCGATCTGCGTCACACGCCGAGTGTCGAAGCGTTCTGTACGCATTTGCTCAAGACGCGCGACCGGTCGGATTTCATCATCAACAATGCGTGTCAGACGGTGCGTCGTCCGCCCGATTTTTACGCGCACATGATGGAAGGCGAACATGCACCGCTGAGTTCGATGAATGAACCCGAGCGCAAACTCATTGGTGCGTACGAAGGATTGCGTGGATACAGCATGTTGCCCGAAGGCATGTTGCCCGAAGGCGGCAACGTGGACGCCAGCGGCGACACGCTACCCACCGTCACATCGAACACGTTGTCGGAAGTGGCCGGGCTCACGCACGCGGCGCAGCTGTCGCAGGTGCGACTGTTGCCCGAAGAAGTTGCGGCACAGCAGGCGCTCTTTCCGCAGGGTCGTCTCGATCAGGACTTGCAGCAGGTGGATCTGCGCGACCGCAATTCATGGCGCATGCTGATGCATGAGGTGCCGAGTGTTGAGTTGCTGGAAGTGCAGTTGGTGAACGCGATCGCGCCGTTTCTCATCAATGCGCGCCTCAAGCCATTGATGATGCGCACCGAGAATCACGACAAGCACATTGTGAACGTGTCGGCGGTGGAGGGACAGTTTTATCGCAAGTTCAAGACGACGCGTCATCCGCACACGAACATGGCGAAGGCGGCGCTGAATATGATGACGCGCACGGCGGCGGCGGACTATCAGCAGGACGGCATTCACATGAATGCGGTCGATACCGGTTGGGTGACGGACGAAGATCCGGCGGAGATTGCGGCGCGCAAAGTGGCGGAGCATCGGTTCCATCCGCCGCTTGATATCGTGGATGGTGCGGCGCGCATTGTCGATCCGATCATTGCGGGGATCAACAGCGGTGAGCACATGTGGGGAAACTTTCTCAAGGACTACGTGCCGGCGGATGGGTAGTCGGTACTTCATTCATCGTCTTGGCGAGTGGCCCGTGCTGCATTCACGCTACTCGCCACAGGAAAACGCGAACGCAAATATTCCGAAATTGCTACATCGACGTACTCGACAGCTGCTACATCGACGGACTCAACCATGTAGAGATTGGCGTTGCGATTTGACGCATGAATGAGCGGCAAAGTGTACGTTTTTGCGCTCGATGAACACGTTAGAACTTTCGTTGGCGTCATCTACCAAGAGGAATGTTCAGATGAAGCGTGCCTCAAAGTTCACTGTATTGCTGTCCCTTACCGCGCTGGCCGCATGCGCGGGCGATGCCACCGCCCCGCAGATCGTCGTACCTTACGCTCGGTTGTCTAGCGTGGTCGCGACAGTCGCTGGTGTTACCGTGTACAACAACATCCCGAGCCCGCTCCCCGGGAACGTGCCGAGCCAGGGGTTTCAGTGTTGTCAAACGGCCGAACTGGGCGATCATGTGTCGTTGGCTGGAACGGCTCGCCGCGCAGCCAGCGCGACGGTACTTATGAGCAGCTGGTCGCTCAATAGCACGTATCCCACCATGAGCGCGGCTGGGTATATGCATCCCATTACACTCAATCTCTACAGCCTCGCGTCGGGTCCGACGCCGGCCTTGGGCGCGCTCATCGGAACGATCACGAAAACTTTTCTGATTCCGTGGCGTCCTGAGGCAGATCCCGCTTGTACAGGTGGAAGGTGGCGCCACAGCAGCGGCACCTGCTTCAGCGGGTACGCCTTTACCATCGAGTTCGACCTGCGCTCGCTCGCTCTGACCTTGCCGAACGAGTTCATTTTCGGAGTCGCGTTCAACACCAACACGTGGGGGTATAACCCCATCGGCCAGCCCGGCCCGTACGAGTCGCTCAACGTTGGTACCGCGAACGTCGGTGGCGTGGGCGTGCCCCCATCAGTGGGCATAGATGTCGAGCCCGGGTTTGCGTTCTTCAATACGAAGTACGGTCCCTTCTACTTCGACGGCGGTGCTGGCGGCACGGGCACGTTCCGTCGTGACGGCGGGTGGCTCGACTACTCACCAGCCGCGCAATTCACCGCGTTCAGCGTCGCCACCAAGGCCGACGACTGCAAAAACGGTGGATGGCAATCGAGTTCGCGTGCGGATGGCAGCGGCTTCGCCAATCAGGGCGACTGCGTCTCGTATACGCGCAACGGAAAGTAAGTACTACAAAACCGTGTGCCGCTGTGGTTCGAAGGGCGCCCCGCGAGGCGCCCTTCGATGCGTTACAACAACTGCGAATTCAACGTGCAGCTTCAATCAGTTATTCTTCGCTGCTGTCGGAGCAGTTTTCATCTTCGCACGCGGCTTCGGCTGCACGATCACACTGAGTGGGATCTGCCAGCCGGGCGCATCGCTCGCGACATCGAGTCGCCACGTGCCCGGCACCGTCGGTGTGAATTCGAAGTCCGTTGTTTCACCGGGCCCCATCACCACGATCGCCAGTCGCATCGTCGCCATGGCACGCGGAATATCTGCGCCATCTTTGGCCACTGCACGCCAGCGTGCCGTCACGGAATCGTTGCGCAGCGTGATGCGCACCGGCCAATC
>Ga0105049_10002326_pt1 | contig 22473 bp, 12 predicted proteins | sample MAT06_FD_78087 | JGI IMG/M metagenome (GOLD analysis project Ga0105049, IMG submission 78087) | Freshwater microbial communities from Lake Fryxell liftoff mats and glacier meltwater in Antarctica - MAT-06 | ecosystem: Environmental > Aquatic > Freshwater > Ice > Liftoff microbial mat | place...
AGGTTCGAGGCGGTCGTCGTTCTGGAACGCGACCTCGAGGTGGTCGTCCGGATCCAAGGAGTTCGTTGCTTTGGGAGCTGACAGCGGCGTCCCGTCGGTCGGGGCGAGTTGCCCCCGCGCGATGATCGTCTCGGGCGTGTTGCCTCGGGCTCGACCCGAAATCGTAGCTACCAATCGCCTCGTGCCGTCAGGGTTCGAGGCGCTTCGCGGTTCGGCGAAGCACTCGAGATCGTAGCGGGCGGTCGAGACTCCTGGAGGTTCGAGGCCTCGTGGTTCGGCGTCAGTGCTTCGAGGAGCGAGAACGTGTCGCTGTCGGGATCCTTGAACCACGCGACCTGATCCCCCGATGGCGTGGTCCAGGTGCTCGTGCGAGCTGCACGAAGATCACGCCGCGGGAGGAGCGTCGCCGCACATTCGGCCTGCTGCAGGAGCGATCTTCATGAACCGCAGCTTGTCAGCGGGAGGGACAGTCGCGGATCATTGACGGGTGACGGCGAGGACGCTCGGTGGCATCGGTGGTGGCGGGGCACCGCGACGCGCGTCGATGCTCGAGACGCAGGACGAGCTCCCCGTCGAGGGCGCGCTCATCGGCGCGACGCTCGCGGGACGCTACGACTTGCTCGATCTCCTCGGCGCCGGCGGCATGGGCGCGGTGTATCGTGCGCACGATCGCGAGCTCGACGAGATCGTCGCCCTCAAGGTGATGCGCGGCGAGGCGTTGCCGGGGATGGTCGAACAGTTTCGCCAGGAGGTGAAGCTCGCGCGCCGCGTCACCCACGTGAACATCGCGCGGACGTTCGAGCTCGGCGTCGAGGGCGATCTGATGTTTTGCACGATGGAGCTCGTCGAGGGCGAGAGCTTGCGGGCGCGGCTGGCGCGCGACGGAGCGTTGCCGGTGGCGCAGGCGGCCTCGATCGCGAGCGCGCTGTGCGAGGGGCTCGCGGTGGCGCACGCGGCCGGTGTGATCCATCGCGACATCAAGCCGGAGAACGTGTTGCTGACACCGAGCGGGCGTGTCGTGCTCGCGGACTTCGGCGTCGCGGCATTCTCGGCGGCGGATAGCGACGGCGCGCTCGTCGGCACGCTCGAGTACATGGCGCCCGAGCAGGCGCGCGGCGAGGCGGCGACCCCGGCGAGTGACGTGTATGCGCTCGGCGTCGTGCTGTTCGAGATGCTGTGCGGGATGCGGGCGTTCGCCGGGACGATGAGCGAGCTGATCGTCGCGAAGCAGGACCTCGAGGAGCTCTCGTTGACGTTCGCGGAGTCGGTCGCGGCCGAGCCGCTGCCGGCCGAGGTCAAGGAGCTGGTCGAGCGGGCGACCGCGCGCGATCCGGTGAAGCGGATCGCGACCGCGGCAGAGCTGCGCCGGCGGTTGGTGCCGTGGTTGGCAGTCGAGGCAGTGCCGACCAACGCAAAACCCGAGGCACCGCAAACCGACCTCGCGAGGTTGCCGACGATCGTGGTGCTCGCCCCGAGAGCGTCGAGCAAGCACACGCCGCTGCACCTCGCCGCGGGCATTCACCAGGAGCTGCTGCGGAGGTTGGCGACCCGGCGGTTGCGCGTGTGGCCACGTGTCGACGCGTTCGACCTGCTGGGCGGGACGTTCGTCGAGCTGACCGCGGGCACGACGCTGACGGTCACGCTGCGACGCGACGAGCTGAGCGCGACGCTGGAGCTGCCACTCGAGCTCGCGGGCATCCGGCTCGCGGCGGATGCGATCGCGGCTGCGGCGGAGGAGCTCGCGAAGCGCGAGATCAAGTCCGATGAGGACCAGCGCCTCGAGGTGCTCCTGCGTGCGCGCGCGTGTCTCCACGCCGGATTCCCCGGGTTCAAGCCCGCGAGGGCGTTGCTCGAGCCGGCGCGGGTGCGGTGGCCCGACGATCCGCAGATCGCGTGTCTGTTGGCAGATGTACTCCTGCGGCACGTCTTCGTGACAGATCATCCAGCGGTATTTGACGAGGTGCGGCTCCTCGTCGAGGCAGCGCTGATCGGGGCTCCCGAGCTCGCGGAGTCCCATGTCGCGGCAGGACAGCTCGCGCTGCACGTCACGGATCCGGCGGTCGCGGCGCGCGAGTTCCGGACCGCGATCGCATGCTCGCCGTATCAGGCGGAACCACACGAGGCACTCGGTCGGATGTTGCTCGAGGCGGGCTTCCTCGACGACGCGACGGCGCGTCTCGAGAGCGCCCTCGCGATCGCGCCGAACCTGAGCTCCGTCCGGTGGGAGATCGCACGTGCCCACGCGCTCGAGCAGAACTGGCTCGCGCACGATCGGCTGGTCGCCGAGCTCCTCGCGGATGGCGATCGACCGATCGCGCGGATGCGGTTCGCGATCTGGCGAGGCGACCTCGAGGACGTCGCCCGGACACACGCCGCCTGGAAGGCCAGCGGGGTCCAGTTCGAACGCCAGTTCCTGGAGCGCGTGTTCTCGATCCTCCTCGACGGAACGTGGGAGCGCGAGGGCGCCGGGCTGGTTCGCGGCTGCCTCGAAGCGAGCTCGCCGAGCAAGCGCCGGCTCGCCTTCCTCGCGCAGGTTGGTGCCGAGGCCTCCGGGTATGTGGGCGAGGTCGACACGTGTCTCGCGCTGCTCGATCGCGCCGTCAACCTCGACCTCTTCGACCGCCACTGGTTCGACTCGTGCCCGACGATCGCGGCGGCGCGTGCCACCCCCGTCGGGCAGCGGCTGCAACAGCGCGTACAGGTCCGGGCCGAGTCGATCCTCGATGCGCTCTACAACGAACGCGAACGCCACTCGACGGCCGACACGATCTTCGCGCCGCGAGCCACGGTGGACCGCGAATGATCTTGTCGATCGAGTCGCGTTCGGAAATGGATCGCTGACGATCGACAGGCGCTGGTCTGGGCCAAGGACTTTCGCGCGCTGAAGATCGAGCGAGACGACTTCCACGGCGACTGGAACTACGTGGTCAAACCGCGCAAGGAGATGCCGTGACCGGTCGACTTGGGCATTCGCGGCTCCTTGGCCCCCTTTTGGCCCTCGTAGCGACCGCCGCGAAATAAACCATCTGAGAACCGTCGCCCAACGCGCGTACTCGATCGGAATCATACGACGTTGTCGGGAAACCGCGATTGAGTTGTTGCGCGGCGGTCGCTTGGTACATGGCATCAGAAGTTGGTGATCACCTTCCGCTTCCACTTGCACCAGTCAGTTCCACTTGCACTTGAGAGTCAAGACCTGCACCTGCACGTGAAGGGTCACGTCCGCATCATGACGGTCAGCATCTTCACGATCTCGATCAACAGGGCCTTACCCCCTGTCGATGTCTTGGTCGGGTACAGGCTAGTTGAGGTTCTGGGAGTCGGCGGCGTAGCGAATCAGGTCGTCGCGCTCGAGGACCTCGGCGGCCGATTCGTGCGTCGAGGCGAGGTGCACCGGCGGTGCGACGTTGGCGTCGAGCGCTTCCTTCCAGCGGGCCGCACACATGCACCAGCGATCGCCAGGCCGGAGGCCGGGAAAGCCGGGACGCGGCGTCGAAAGATCATTTCCTCGCAGCTTCGAGAACGTCAGGAACTCCGCGGTCATCTCCGCGCAGACGACATGGCGGCCGAGGTCGTGCTCGTCGGTCTCGCAGCACCCCGTGCGAAAGAAGCCGGTGCGCGGCTCCATCGAGCACGGTTCGATCGGCTGCCCGAGAAGGTTGTGCTGCGGTGAATCAGCCATGGTCGCGACGCTAGCAGGGATTCGCTTCGACTGACTCGGCCGGGTTCGCGAACCGTGGAGGGCTGGCACCACGAATTACATCGACTTGATGGTTGAGGGGGATGGTCGAAACACAGAGACATGCTTCGCGTTTTGTTCGTGGTGAGCGCACTGGCAGGCGCTACGAGACCCGCACACGCCGACAGCTGGATCGTGATCGAGGCCCCGATCGCGATCGCCACGAGTGATGCCCAGGCGGGGGCGTTTCGTCCTGGCTTGATGCCGGCGTTCGGCGCGTACACCGAGAGCCGCTTCGCTCTCGGCGTCCGGCTACGGGTTGGGATGCTGCGCGACGGTCCGGCCCCCGGCGACAACCTAGCCGACCCCGGCATGGGTGGCCTGACGACGGCGAGCGTCGCGGTGCGCTTCGGCGGTCGCGCGTGGTTCGAGCTCGCGGCGGGCGGCGGCCTGACCGGTAGTGATCTGGTACCCGCGGTCGAGGCTGGCATCGGCTGGTCGATGACGGTCGGCAAGCTCGATATCGGACCGAGCGCGCGTTACGTGCGCGTGGTCTCGAATGACACCATGAACACGTTCGGAACGGCAGAGCTCGCGCTGGTGGGAGTCGACGTGCGATTCGGTCGCAAGCGGCCGTCTCGTGTCCTGGCGCCGGTGACGTACGAGCGCGCGGAGGTCGCGGTCGTGGAAACCCAGCGTGATCAGGATCGCGTGATCGAGCGCGAGGTCGGCTGCGTGGCGGATGCGCCGGGCTGCCCGTCGACGCCGGTCGAGCTCGCCGAGGACATCGTGATCAAGGACGATCGGATCGTCCTCGAGGAGCGCGTGCTGTTCCCGTTCGATCGTGCACGCGTGCGCCCCGGCGGCCGCGAGGTGCTCGCCCGCCTGGTCAAGGTCTGGAACGCGCATCCCGAGTGGATACGAATGACGATCGAAGGCCACGCCGACGTGCGCGGCACCGACGCCTACAATCAATGGCTCAGCGAAGAGCGTGCGAAGCGCGTCCGCGCGGCGATGGTCAAGCTCGGGGCGCCCGAGGCCTCGCTCACCATTCGTGGCTATGGCCGGACGAAGCCGCGCGATGTGCGCACGAGCGAGGTCGCGTACGAGCGCAATCGCCGCGTCGAGTTCGTCATCGATCGCCACATCGAACCACCCACGGTTGCCGGGACGGTGACGCCATGAGCCGCACCTTCGAACCGTCGATCCCTGTGATCGGCGACGCCGACCTGCGCACGGATGGCGCGGTCATCGCGATTCGCGATGGTCGTGCTGCGGTGATCGTCAGCGCGCTGATCGCCTTCTCGGTCGTGCTCGCAGGTTGCAGCTCGCTGGTCGACGATCCGTGTGCCTCGGGCTACATCCTCGAGGGCAACACCTGCGTCGAACGGATCGCTCGCGACAGCATGGTTGCCGTGGATGGCAACCCCGACGGCATGACGCCGGACGGCATGATCGACGGCGTGACGCTGGATGGCAACCCCGACGGCGTGACGCCGGATGGCACGACCGACGGCCCACTGCCGGATGGCACGACCGACGGCCCACTGCCGGATGGCACGATCGATGGCACGATCGACGGCCCACTGCCGGATGGCACGACGGACGGACCCGGGGGCGATGCGCCCGTGGTGGTCGATGCGCCCGTGATTGTCGACGCGCCGGTCGTCGTCGATGCGCCGGTCACACCCGATGCACCGGTGTGCGTGTTGCCGTCGAAGGTCTGCGGCGGCACCTGCACCGACGTGACGACCGATCCGGACGACTGCGGTAGCTGCGGCCACGTCTGCGCCAGCGGCATCTGCACCGCGGGGGTGTGCACCGGCGAGCTCGCGGGTCACATCGTCGCGATCGGCCACGATTACCAGCAGCGCAACGCGGCGATGTCGCGGGTGATCGGCAATGCGGCCGCGCTCGGCTCGACGGGTGACCTCGGCATCGCGCATCTCGCTGGCACAGCCACCCAGGTATCGCGTGACGGCACTGCCGCCGCGCTCGCGTCTGCGCTCGCCAGCATGGGTCGCATGACGCATGCGGTCGCGCTCCCCGCGGTCGGCTCGCCGCTGACCGGCATCGACGTCCTCGTGATCGACGCTCAGACGGGTGATGGTGCATCCGCGCAGGCGCTCGGTGCGTCGTGGCAGGTCGCGATCGATGCACTCCTCGCACGCCATGGTGTGGTGATCGTGCTCGAAGGTGCCGGGGGAGTGAGCCATCGCTTCGCCTCCGGCGCGGTTCTCTTCACGGTCGCCACGCCGATCGATGCGACGGGCTCGCCGGCCTTCGTCGCGAGTGCGATCGACGCGATCACGCAGCAGGTGGTGTCGCCATATCTCGCCGACACGACCTCGGTGGTGTTCCCTGGGGTGGTCGGCGTGATCGCGACGCCGTCGGGCACGGTCGTGATGCACTTGACGCGGTGAAGACCTCGAGCCTGGCCGCCATCTGACACGCTCGCTCATCCGTCGGCATTCGTCGGCATCCGTCGGCGTCCGTCGGCAGCGCATCACCGACAACGAACTCGAGCTGATGCCCCGGTCGGCGGCCTGTGGGAATCACCATCCGACCCATCCGACCCAGCCGACCAGTGCGAGGCGCCCGTCCAGGCTACGTCAATGCCCGCCGCGCCCGCCATGCTCGACGGGTTTCGAGTCCTTCGGCGGATAGAAGAACTCGAGCGGCTTGCGCAAGAACCGGCGGAACACAGCACCCGGTAGCGCGGCACGCTCACCCCGTGGAACGTCGCGCGCGCGAAGGGCGACGATCAGCGCGAGCGTGAAGCTGACACCGAAGTTGAGGATGCCGATCACCCCGATGCCGACGCAGGCCCACGCGAACGTGCTTGTTCCGAGCGTCTCGACGCCGGCCGATTGGGTCGACAGTGTCAGCGAGCCGGTCGACAGCGTGATGTGGCGAACGTCGAGCGGGAGACCGAAGAACTTGCCGAAGATCGGCACGAACGCGAGCAGCACGCCGAGCGCGACGGAACCGCCGAACCCAGCGGCCTGTTGCTCGAGGAAGCGTGCCCAGCGATCCATGCGCGCCGCGCCGAAGCGCTTGCCCCAGCGGTGATGGCGGATCGCCTCCGGGAGCCGGCGGTAGACGATCCAGTTCTCGAACCAGCCTGCGAACAGGCTCGAGGTCCACAGCAGCACACCGGTGAGGAAGCCAAAGAAGATCGTTCCGGATTGGAACGGATTGGGGTCGAACGACTTCACCGTCTTGATCGAGGTCGCCTCGTCGAGAAACGAGTGCCCGGTTGCCTGCACGTACAGGAAATCGAAGACCAGCGACGCGAAGATCACGGCGGACACGTTGCCCACCGCCGCTGCGAACTGCGAGCGCGCGATGCGCGCGATCAGGGGCACGAGCTCGTCGAGCCTCCCTGGTCCGGAGCGTTCGCGGATGGTGCCGGCGAGTGCGGCGGCGGTCATCGACGGCTGCTTGGTCGCGAGCGTGAACCCGAGCAGCTGCATGATCACGAAGCTGCCGGCGTAGACGACGGACGACAGGAGTCCATCGAGGAAGGGCGAGAACTCACCCCACTTGACGAGGAACTTGAGCACCGCCGTGCCGAGCGTCAGCAGGCCACCGCCCATCGCCGACGTCATCATCTTGAAGTACTCGCTGCGCGACGAGGTCACGTAGTGCTCGCCGGTGCGACCCGCGCGCTCGATCACCTTGCGCGCGAGCAGGCGCAGGTTGTCGGCCATCAGCTGCGAGAAGCTGCGCCCACCGACCAGGCCACGTCCGACCGCGGCGATCACCGCGCGGATCTCGTACGTCGGCTCGAGATCATCGGCTGCGTTGACGAACGGCAACAACAGCTCGATGCGTGACAGGCCACGCTCGATCGAATCGATCGAGTACACGACATCGATCGACACCCCGGTCTCCTCGAGCGCGTTGCGGACGTGATCGAGGTGCTTGCGCGAGGCCTCGATCAACACGGGCATCTCGGCCGGCTTGGCGCGCATCAGGTGGAACAGCGGCGATTCGCGCACGCCGGTCTCGAACGCGCGCGAACGGAACGCCTCGCTCATGCCGATCGCGGCGATCCGCGTGGTCAGCAGGCTGATCGCGTCCATGATCGACAAGCGCAGGGGATCCCATGCATCGCCGCCCGCTTCGGCGAGCCGGTGCAGCAGGCCATCGGCGGCCGGGCCGAGCCACCGCAGATCCTCGAGCTTACGGACGACCTTGTTGGCGAGCATCCACAGCTCGTGCGGTGCCGGCGCCTCGGGAAGAAAGCGTCGCGCGAGCCGATCCGTGGTCTCCGCCCACAGCCCGCGATCGTTCGGCAGCCCGACCTCGCCGAACAGCTTGATCCCGCGCATCTGCGATAGCACCGCGTGCAGCGTCGCCTGGAACCGCGTGCGCGCGACCGGGATCCGCTCGAGCGTGACCACCAGCATCTCGAGCCGCGCGAGTGCGTCCCCGCCGGCAGTGCCCGGAACGGCCGGACCCGCGACGATGAAGCGACCGAGCTGCTCGACCGCCGTCAGCTGCTCTTCGAATGTTGCCGCTGGCTTGAGCTTCGCGAGGAGGATGCGCAGGAGCGGGCTGGCCTTGGTATCGACCGCGCCGATGATGCGGAGGAACTCCTCGCGTGGCGGGAGCTCCTCGTCAGCGACAGGTGGAGGCGCGTAGTCGACGGACGCCACGAGGCGGCGACGATATCACTGCTCGTCCGCACTGGCTCGGGGCCGAGCGCGATCAAAGCGAGCGCGTGCTCACACTATTCGATCGTCCACTCCGACGGCGGAACGTGGAAGCTCGTCGTGCCGGTCTCGATCAGCGAGGCCGCCGCGTGGAGCTTGCCCGCGAGCGTCGGGATCACCTTGTACTTCGCGGTGAACACCTGCCCGGGCTGCAGCGGATTGACATGGAGGTCGACCTTGCCGTCGGCGATCTCGAACCGCGACAGCTGACCACTGGTCACCAACGCCTCGAGCGACGGCCGATCCGGCTGCACGCCTGCGGGCAGCGCATGCCGGATGTGCACGGTCGCACTCGCAGGCGCGATCGCGATGATCGGCACCTCGAGCGGCCGACCGACCTTGCCGGCGAGCTTCGGCGGCACCTGGAGCTCGAGCCCCTTCTGGACCGTCTGGGTCTCCCACGGCACCCACGCGTTGAGCGCGAGTGAGAACCCGAGACCGGCGACCGCGGGCTCCGCGGTGATCGACCACTGGTGAGAGCCCGCGAGGCCACCAGCCGCACCGTCGAGGACGAGCACATCCTTGAGCTGCGTGCTGTCGAACTGGCCCGTCGCGATCGCCTTGCCATCCATCGCGAGCGTGATCTTGACCGAGGCTGGCAGGGGCGTCTTGAACAGATCGAGGATCGCGCGCATGCACGCGAGGTTCGCCGAGCCGTCGCCCCAGCCGGAGGCGGGCACGTACGAGCCGAGCAGCGTCGAGCCGAGATCCGCGAGCGGTGCGTCCTTGACGCCGGTGAGCGCGAGCACCGCGAGGGCGGTCGCCTCGACGGCCGACGGCACGGTGCCATCTGCGCGAACGGCCTTGTCGACCTCGAGATACTTGGTGCCGCTCTCCGACGTCTTGATCCCGTCGAGGATGCGCTTGCGATACCTGTCGGCGAGCTCGCCCTTGACCGCGCCGGACGCGACGATCGCGGCCGCGGTGTACGCATCGGTCACCTGATCGAAGTAGCGCGTGAACGCGGTCGCCGCCTTCGCCTGCACGCCCTGCGCACGCTGCCGCGCCGCCGCGGTTGACAAGTTCGCGCTCGCGGCACGCGTGCCATCCGCCGTCGCGACGAGCACGCGCTGCAGCGTCCAGCCGTTGCCGCCGGAGAACGTGCCATCCGGGCGCTGGTTCTTCGCGAGGTACTCGACCGCACGCTCGCCGAGCCGTGCGAGCACCGGATTGTCGAGGTGCGCGAGCGAGGCTTCTGCGAGCAGCACGGCGCGCGTGTGATCGAGCGTGCGGCCGTGGCGGATCGCGCGCTGCGCGGTGACCAGCGAGAGCTCGCGGACGACCTGCGGATCGGCCTTGTCCCCGAGCTGCGCGAGCAGGCGCGTCGCATTGCCGGCGAGCAGCAGCGCGTAGCTATCCTCGGCGACGCCGGAGCGCGCGCTCGAGACCGAGAGCTCCGAGCGCAGCAGCGCGAGCGCCCCCGGGAACACCATCAACCGCACGCGATCGGTCGCCGGATCGCTTCCCGCGGGACCTTCGATCGTCAGCGAACGCGGCGCCGCCAGCGTGCCGGCACGCGAGACGACGATCGGCTTGCCGGCAGGAATTACCTCGATCGTGCGCGCCACCGCATCGGTCGCACCGAGGCCGACGCGCAACTTGATGGTGCCCGCACGCTCCGCGGTCAGCGTCGCGTAGTCGACGAGACTGCCCTGCGCGGGGATCGTCTTCGCACCACCGCCGACGAGCTTCGCACCTTCGATCTGGTACGTCAGGTTGCTCGAGATCGGCGCTTCCGTCGTGTTGATCATCTGCACCGGCAACTTGATCTGATCGCCGGCGATCAAGAACGGCGGCACGACCGGATCGACGTAGCTCGGCAGCGTGCCGAGGAAGCTCGTCGTCGCGCCACCCTGCGCACCGGTCCGCGAGTGCGCGAGGGCGAGCACGCGCCACGTGGTCAGCCGATCGGGCACGTGCACTGGCACCGTCGCCTCGCCCTGGTCGTCGGTGACGACCAGCGGCTCGAACAGGAACGTCTCGGGGAACCACGCACGGGTCACCGCCTCGGCGCCTTCGTCGGTCTTGGCAGCCCCGGTCTTCGCAAGGTCCGCCTTCGGATCGGACGGCTGCTTCTTCTTCATCTCGTACTGGCCATCCGCGCGGTCCTTGCCGAGCTTCCCTTCGTCGAGCGCGAACGCCATACCGGCACCGCCCGCCGAGTCCGACGGCTTGTCCTCTTGCTCGTTGGTGGCGGCCCTCGGCGACTCGGCGCGGCCGCGCGAGCTCTCACGCCTGGTATCGCTCAGCTGATCGCCGGCAGAACTGCCCTTGTCGCGCCCCTTGCACGCGAACGCGAGCAGCAGGATCGGGAACCACTTCATGCGCATCATCACGGCTTCTCCTCGGCGACGAACTGCGCCCAGTTATCGAAATCCTCGGGCAACCGCGTGCCCACGACGACCACCGCTCGCGGGTCGGTCAGCGACAGCAGATCCGCCGGCAACCGCGACAGCGTCAGGCGCCGTCCGTACGCGTCGGTGATCGCCTCGCCTCGCGCGGCACACGCGTCGAGCGCCTGCTGCCACAACCGCACCATCGTCGGCGGCCGCATCTTGTCGGAGGCCGGCGCCTTCGCTTCCCACTGCCGCGCCTGCGTGTGGAGCTCGGCGAGCACGAGATAGAAGTGATCCGTGAGCTCCTCGACGGGATCGAACTTGCTGCGCGCACGCGCATCGACCACCGCATCGAGCTCGGGCGGCTTCGGGATCGACGTCACCCGCAACACCGTCGCTGCCGCTGCATTCGCCCCGCGGATCCGACCGAGCGACAACGCCTGCCCGTCGAGCATGCCGAACGCCGGCGAGCTGGTCCCGACCTGCGGACGCAGCCGACCCATCGCGTCGGGACCCGGCAGGGCGACCAGCTGACCGAGGCTCTCGTCGACGCCGAACAACCCGACCGCCGCCTTGCCACCCTTGCCGCCGAGCAGCGTGCTGATCACGAGCTCCGCGCGCTGGCCCGGCCGATACGTCTTCTGCTTGGGTGTGATCGTCACCTCGAGCTCTGCCTGCGGTCGCACGTACACCAGCGAGCGCACGCCGCCGCCCGTCACCTCGCACCAGCCCTCGACCCGCGGGTCGATCGCGACCGAGACCTTCCGATTCTCGTCGAGCTCGAGCTTGTCCTGGTTCCACTTGAGGCAATCGATGCGCAGCTCCTTCGGCAACTTGCCGGTGAACTCGGGGCCGCGGATCAGCTCCGCCGTGATGGTCTCGCCTTGCTTTGCGATCACCGGCGTCACGCGCATTCGCAAGTTCGGCACCGCGCCGGGCTCGATCCGCAGCTTCGTGGTCGCGAGCTTGCCGTCGACGACCGCACTGACATCGAGCTCGTAGCCGATCATCGTCGTCGCCTGCGGGCGATCCTGCGTCGCCGTCGCGGGCAACGAGACGCCGAAGCGCACGATGCCGACCGCATCGCTCGCCGCAGCGGTGTCGAGCGTCACCCGCGTCCCCATCCGGTTCTGCACGCACGCGAGCGCGGCACCGGCGCCGGCCTCCACCTTGGGATCCCTCGCCCAGCTCCCGAGCTCGACGTCCTTGCTCCCCGCGCGCGCGCGCCAGGTCGCGAAGCTCGGCAGGTCGCCCTCGACGTTCGGCAGGCAATCGCGTGCCGACTTCGAGCGCTCCTCGATCTCTGCCTCGAGCCCCTCGGGCGTCCCGATCACCGCCTCGATCGACGGCGACAGCGTCGGCAGCTCCGGGTCGGTGAACGTGAAGCTGACCCGGAACAACCGCTCGGCCCCGGCCGGCAACCGCTTCGCGCGCAGCACCGCCGCGACGCAGCTATCGATCGCGCTCGTCCCGGCGGCCGCGGTGATCACCGCGCCACTCGACGCGACGCGCAGCCCGACCGCGACGTCCGGATCGTCGCCGTACCACTTCGCGCATGGCGCGAGCGTCGGCAGCCAGCGATCCATCTCGACCTGATCCGCGAGCGAGGCGCCCTCGTCACCGAGCATCTCCGTCGCCTCGCCACGTGTCACCAGCGCGACCTTGGGCACCGGCCGCCACGGCTGCGCCGGGATCACGATGTTGACCGGCGCCCCCGGATCGATCTGCACGCTCGCGACGCCATCCTCGTCGAGCTCGGCATCGAGCCCGTTATCGTTCTGCTGCCACGTCCGCTTGAGCTTGATCTTGGTCTTGCTGACCACGCGGCCATCCGCCGTCGCGACGCGAACATAGAGCCGGTTGTTGAAGCTCTCGACCAGCCCGTTGCCGAGCTCGGTCACCGCCGAGGCCTCGATCGCATCCTTGCTGAGCAACACGCTCGCCGAACCCTCGACCCGATCGCCCGCGGGATCGACCGCCGAGATCCGCGCCGTCAGCGTGGTCTTGCCCTGCAGATCCTCGGGGATCTTCGGCAGCGCGAGCTCGAACCGCCCGTTCGCACCCGTCGTCGAGTGCTTCGGCAGCAGCTTGGTCTGCCAGTCGAGCGGCAACGGCCACGCTCCGTTGACCTGCCATTCGAGGTCGAGCTTCGCGCCGGCCACCGGTGCACCCGACGAGTACAGCACCGCGCCCTTGATCGTCGGGACGTCACCGGTCGTGAAGAACGGCTTGTCGGTCAGCGCGTCGACGCGAAACCGCGGCAGCGTGAACGGCTCGACGGTGAACGGCACCTCCTCGACCGCGCTGTTACTGACCCACGCGACTCTCCATGCCCCGGTCGGCGCGCCTCGGTCGAGCGGGAACGAGCCTGCGACCACGCCCCAGGCACCAGCGGGCGCCTTCTCCTCGAGCATCACCTCGCCGCTCGGATCCTTGATCTGCCACTTGCCGGGGCGACCATCGATCGGCGTCAGGTCGCGTGCGCGCAGCACGATCGTGCGGAACTTGACGGTGTTGCCGGGCTCGTACAGTGGCCGATCCGTGATCACGTGGATCCGCGCCGGCGTGTACAGCGGCAACGGGACGTCGAGCTCGCCGCTCCCCAGCTTGGTCTCGTACTTCGCGTGCAGCTTGTAATCGCCGTCGGGGACGTCGGGGAGCTGGAGGTTCCCGTTGAAGCCGGAGCCCTTGGTATCGAGCGTGATCGGCGTCGCCTTGCCCGCCGCATCGAGTAGCGAGAGCTCGACGTTCTGGAGCTCGATCGGCGTGTCGCGCACGAGCTCGGGCGACCTAACCGTCGTGTAGTGCGCCACGGCGTGGATCGTGACCACACCCCCGGCGTCCTTCGGCGCACCTCGCCGCGCGTTGTGAACCTCGACCTCGACGGTCTGCCGCGGCGTTCCATCAGGACAATCAGGTAAGGCGATGCCCCACTTCTTGAGGGCCTCACGACAGACCTCGTTCGGCACCGCGACGCCGAACAAGAAAATCCCCGCCGACAGCGGGATCCAGAGTGCTGGTCTCATGCCTCTCACTTCCATGCGAACAGGGCCCCTACGCAGGGTACCAAGAGGCATGACGCCCGAGCGCGGAACCCGAGTCCAACTCAATCGTCTTCAATTGTATCGCCGGCGAAGACCACGCTCGGCGCGCTGCCGAAGGGATCGTGTTTGACATCCCGCTCTCCGAGGACGGCAAGGCCTACGACGAGTGACTACGACTTGATCTTCTTGTTCTCCGGGTCGTAGAGCGGCTTGAGCGAAGCGAGGGCCGGGTACTTCTTGTCGGCGATCTCGACCTCCCACGTCCCGCTCTCGATCCACGCCTGGTCGAGGCCCTTCGGATGGTCCGTCGGTGCCGCGATCATCGCGAGCCCGACCGCACCGCCGAGCGTGTGCCCGTACGATGCCGCGCGGATGTAGCCGACGCGTTGACCATTTCTCCACACGACCTCCGCGTGGAACATCATCGGCTCCGGATCCTTGATGAAGATCTGCAGCAGCCGCTGCTTGAGCGGCCCCTTCGCCTTGAGCGCGACGACGGCTGCCTTGCCGAGGAAGTCGTCCTTCTTGAGATCGACCGCGAACCCGAGGCCCGCCTCGAGCACCGAGTCGGTGTTGTCGATATCGTGGCCGTAGTCGCGATAGCCCTTCTCCATGCGGAGGCTCGCGAGCGCCTTGAGGCCCGCGTGCACGAGGCCGAACGTGTCCCCCGCCGCGACGATCCGGTCGTAGACGTGGATCGTCTGCTCCGCCGGGATGTACAGCTCGTAGCCGAGCTCGCCGAGGTACGTGATGCGGATGCACAGCACGCGCGCGAAGCCGATGTCGATCTCGCGTGCGTGACGGAACGGAAATGCCTGGTTGGAGAGATCCGCCGTCGTCAACGACTGCAGCAGCTCGCGCGAGCGCGGTCCCTGGATGTTGATCTGTCCGTAGCCGCCGGTGACGTCGGTGATGAACGCATGCCGCTCGCCGACGTGGCGCTTCATCCAGTTCTCGACGTGGCGGTGCACGGTGTCGCTCGCGACGACGAGGTACTTCTGATCGCCGAGCTTGGTCACGGTCAGATCCGCCTGCAGCTTGCCGACCTCGTCGAGCCACTGCGTGTACGTGATCGTGTTGGCCGCACCGTCGACGGTGTTCGCGCTGATCCAGTTCAGAAATTCGCCCGCCTCGCGGCCCTCGACCTGGAACTTCGCCATGAACGACATGTCCATCAGGATCACGCCCTCGCGTGCGGCGCGATGCTCCGCCTCCCAGTACGGGAACCAGTTGTGCCGTCCCCAGCACAGCTTCTCGACGACGGGATCCGCACCCGGCGGCGCATACCAGTCCGCGCCTTCCCAGCCGCTGACATCGCGGAAGTAGGCGCGTCGTGCGACGAGGCGGTCGTGGATCGGCGAGTGCTTCGCCCCACGTGCGGTCTGATACGAGTACGTCGGGTAGTGGCACTTGTAGACCATGCCAAGCGACTCGACCGTGCGCGTGCGTCGGTACTCCGGGTTGTTCTGGTACGGGTGCAGACGCGCGATATCCATCCACGTCAGATCGACGTCGGGTCGGCCGGTCATCAACCAGTCCGCCATGATCTTGCCCATGCCGCCGCCGGTCAGGATGCCGACGGAGTTGAGCCCGGCCGCGACGAAGAAGTTCCGGAGCTCCGGCGCCTCGCCGACGATCGGCCGCAGATCCGGCGTGAAGCTCTCCGGACCGCAGAAGAACTTCTTGACGCCCGCGGTCTCCGCACGCGGCACGCGCTTCATCGCCTTCTCGACGTACGGGCCCATGCGATCCCAGTCGGGCTGGATCTCGCCGAACGAGAAGTCCTCGGGGATGCCGCCGACGTTCCACGGAGCGCAGACCGGCTCGAACAGGCCGACCATCAGGCCGCCGACCTCCTCGCGGAAGTAGGCGTACGAGCCCGGATCCTCGAGCACCGGCCAGTCGCGCGACAGCTCCGGGATCTTTTCAGTGATCAGGTAGTAGTGCTCGGCGGCCTGGTTCGGGATGTTGACGGAGGCCCTCTCGCCGAGTTGCCGCGCCCACATGCCGGCGCAGTTGACGACGTACTCGCATTCGATCGTGCCGAATGGCGTGACCACCCCGGTCACCGTCGGCAGCACGCCGCCCGAATGTCTCGTCGTGAAGCCGGTCACCGGCACGTTCTCGAGGAGCGTCGCGCCCTGCATGCGCGCACCCTTCGCGAGCGCCATCGTCACCCCGACCGGATCGGCGCGGCCGTCTTCCTTGACGTAGAAGCCCGCGAGCACGTCCTCGACGTTCGCGAGCGGAAACAGCTCCTTCACCTGCTGCGGCGTGATCTCCAGGACCTCGATGCCCATCAGCCGGTTGAAGGCCGAGACGCGCCGATACTCCTCGAGGCGATCCGGATCCGCGGCGAGCTCGATGAAGCCGGTGCGACGAAAGCCCGTCGACTGCCCGGTCTCTGCTTCGAGACGGCCGTACAGATCGCAGCTGTACTTGCGCATCCAGGTCGACGTCTCGGACGTCGAGCCGAACGTCACCATCAACCCCGCGGCATGCCAGGTCGTGCCCGAGGTCAGCTTGTCGCGCTCGAGGAGCACGACGTCTTTCCATCCGGCATGCGCGAGGTGATAGGCGACGGAGCATCCAATGATGCCGCCACCGACGATGACGACGCGGGCGCGGGCCGGGACAGTGGTCATGGCCGCGACTCTATCTCATGGCGCGACACCCACTCCGTCGAGAGTCGAGAGGTCGAGCGGGGGCGTGCGGGGTCGAGAGGGTCGCGGGCCTTGTCAGATCACTTCAGGTGCTTGGCGAGGCACATCCCGGCCTCCATCATCGCGCCGGCGATCTTCTTCTGGGTCGCCTCGTCCGGCTCCTTGTCGCCGAACTCCTTGGCGAGGTCTTCGATCGCCGAGTCCATCTTCTTGTTCACTTCCTCGGCGCACGCCTTGTCCTTGCAGGCACACGCCTCGTCCTTGAGCTTGTCGAGCTTGTCCGAGCCCTTGCTGCCGCAAGCGGTGAGAGCGAGGAGAGCCGAAACCACGAACACGTTGATCTTCTTCATGCGCATCAGGACGAGGAACTTGCAGCCAGGTCGCGTTTTGGTGCGGCGATAATTCGGGCCTTATTCGAATTCGGGGGCGGGAACGATGGTTCCTGGCAGTCCGGTCGGACCACCTGGATCGGTGGTCTTCGGCCCGCCGTCGGGTTTGCGGACCAGCTTGGTGCGATCCGCCGCCATCACCGACTCGAGCCGGGTCTTGTCGAGCGAGGTCGCGCGCTCGACGCCGCGCTGCTTCACCCAGTAGGTCGGTCCGGTCTCGACGACGTCGAACACGACGCTCGGACCGCTCTTGCGGGTGACCGTGATCGTCGCCGCCGGCGTGATCGCTCGCTTCGGATCGGCGGGCTCGGCGGTGATCGACGCGACGTCGGACACGATCGTCTCGATCGCGAACGTCTCGAGCGTCTCGCCGGTGGCGAGCACGAGCGGCGCGCCGTCGAGCATGACGCGCCACGTGCGCTCGACCGCAGAACCCGAGCCTCCCGCTGCCGTGCGATCGAGCCCGATCTTCGTCGTGCCGCGCACGATCTCGATCTTGTCGAGGTCGTCGCGCGGGATGTCGCTGTAGCTCGGGGCCACCCAGTCTCGAGCCGTCGCGGTCAGCGCACCGGTCGGGATCCCCGACGCGCCGAGGACGCGATCGTCTCCCGCGAGCCGGACCGCGGTGCGCCGTGATCTGGTGACGCCGACGAACAGCGTGAGGTCCTTGCCGCCCGCGCTGATCACCAGCTTCTTCTCGAAGTCGGCGTCGGCGACCTTCTGCTGCTTGTGCTTCGCGGGCGACGTCGTGATCGGCTCGCCCGCCATCGACTTCGCGAGCGGTGCGAGCGCAGCGTCGATCTTGGTCGCGTCGACCGGGTAGTCCCAGTGCGAGGCGAGCACCCACGCGGTGCCCTGCTTGACGAGGTCGAGCCCCTTGGGCGCGCCGGCCTCGAAGATCTGCAGCCGGGTCACGGTGGTGGCATCGAAGCCAGGCAGCACCGCCGCCTGCTCGAGGTTTACGCCGCCGCTGCTGCGGGTCATCACGAACACCGCGAGCACGAGCTGGAGGACGAACATCCCGACGAGCATCTGATTACGACGGATCATGCCGCCCCCTTCTTCGTGGTCAGCGGCAGGACTCGCTTGCGACGCATCACCGGGATCGCGATCGCGACCCCGAGCAAGATGACGGCGATGATGATGTTGATCACCTGCCACTGCGCTCGCTTGTCGGGATCGACCGTCAGCGAGTGCGCGCCCGACGTCGCCGATCGAATCGCGAGCAGATCGGTATCTGCCGCTGCCCAGTCGACCGCGTTGTGCACGAGGTTGACGTTCGACAGCGCGAGCTCCTGCTCGAACTGCGCGGCGTGACCGAGCAGCGCATCGGTGGCGAACACCGACGAGCCGATGATCACCAGGCGCGCATCCGCCGGCAGCTTGTCGGTGAGCGCCGCCTTGTCGACGTTCTCCGAAGAGAACGTCACGGCCACCGCGAGCGCGTGGCTGGTCTGCTCGGCTCCCGCGGGCGGCGTGAAGTTGGTGCCATCCGGCTCGATCGACAGCGCCGATGACAGCCACGAATCACCCGACGAGCTCAGCAGCTCCTCGACGCGCACGCGGTCTGGCTTGGCCTTCACGGTGATCGGCGAGACGAAGTGCATCACCGAGCCCGGCAAGCCGCCGGTGATGATCGAAGACGCGACCTGCGATCCGACGACCTTGACGAAGAACGGGTACGGGACCTGTTCGATCTCCTGCACGATCATGCCGCCGCCGAGGTCCTTCGCGCGGGGTAACGGGAACGTGTCGTTCTTGGTGTCGAGCACGAGCTGATCCGCGATCGTGATGCCCCAGCCCTCGAACAGCTTCTCGAGGCCGGTCGTCACCTTCTCGATCGCGATGCCGGTCGGATTGGGCGCGAGCCGGAAGCGACCACCGAGCACGACGATCGAGCCACCGCGCGCAGCGAACTGCTCGACGTACTCGGCCGACTTCGCGGTCAGGTTCGCAGGACCGGCAAGCACCAACACGTCAACATCGCTCGGCACCGGCGCGTCGAGCAGCAAGTCATGCACATCGTAGTCGCCACCGAGTGACTCCTTGAGCTTGCCGAATGTCTGCGGTGGCGGCATCTGCTGCGGCATGCCCTGACCCGGCATCGCCGGCGCCTGCGGCGTGGCCAGCCCAACGACGCGCGTGAAGCCGGGTGCGCCACGCTTGAGCCCGTCGAGGATCGCCGACTTGAGCGCCGGCTCGCCGGGGGCCTCGGGTGGTGACACGCGCACCAGGCGACCCGAGATCTCGATCAGGATCTGGAAGTAGTAGATCGGGCCGGTCGGGCTGTCCTGCGCGGGGCGGAGGCCGTACTTGCGATAGAGCTCGAGCATCTCGGACTCTTGTTTCGGTGCCACCGTCGTGATCTCGAGCTTGCCGCCCGACTCCTTGATCAGCTCCTCTCCGACCTTGGCCAGCTTCGCGGGCACGTCCTTGAGTGCGGCGGGCAACGTCTCCGGCGTCAGGTAGACGGTCATCTTGATCTTGCCGGGCGTCGACGCGAACAGCGAATCGAGGCTCGAGAAGCTCTGCACGACCTTCTTGATCGACTTGGTGACCGTGTACTCGGTGTTGCCGAGCTGGATCTCGTTCTTGTTGAGGTCGAGCTGACGGACCTGGATCAGATCCATCAGGTCGATCACCTCGTGCTGATCGCCGTACTGGATCGCGATCGCGAAGTACGAGTTGACCACCGAGCGCTGGTTCGCCGTCGCGAAGCCGATCGGCTTGGACTCGATGTTGAAGCGCTCCTTCGCATCGCGCTTGATGTCGTCGTTATCCGTCGGGTCGACGAGCTCGAGCCGGATCTTGCCGTTGCCCGCGGCGCGATACTCCTCGAGGATGTCGCGCAGCTGGGGGATCAGCGGCTCGAGCTCGGGGTGCGTGGTCTCGCTGAAGTAGCCGCGGATCAGCAGCGGCTGATCGAGCGAGCCGACGATGTCGCGCGTCGTGCTCGACAAGCTGTACGCACCGTCCTGCGTGAGGTCGATCCGCGCGTGGCGCACCGGCGCGAGCCAGATCACGAGGAGGATCGCATTCGCCGCGATCAACCCGACGGTGAGCACGGTCTGCTGACGCCGTTGCCTCGCCAGCTTCGCCCGCCCCCACGAGACCTTGCCGAGGAGGAGCACGTTGACCGAGAACCCGATCGCGACGATCCCCGCATAGAACGCGAGGTCGCGCAGATCAAGCACGCCACGCGCGACACTCTCGAACCGCGCCGACGTGCCGAACAACCGGCCGAACGCGCCGAGCTTGCCGATGCCGGCCAGCACCCCAAAGATCAGCCCATTGCCGACGAACGCGACGATCTGGTTACCCGTCGCTGCGGACACGCACATGCCGATCACGAGGTACGCGGCGGAGAGCAGCAGCGCCGCGAGATAACCGCCGATCACCGGCCCCCAGTCGAGGTTGCCCATCTGCGCGACGGTCAGCGGGATGCCGAGCGTCAGCGCGAGCGCGACCGCGATCAGCAGCATGCCGCCGACGAACTTGCCGGCGACCAGCTTCCAGCGCGGCACTGGTAGCGTCAGCAGCACCTCGAGCGTGCCGGTGTTGCGCTCCTCGGCCCACAGCCGCATCGATAGCGCGGCAACCAGGATCGCGAGCAGGATCGGCATCCACTCGAACAGCGGCCGCAGATCCGCGAGGCCACGCGCGAAGAACTTCTCGTGCCAGAAGAACGTGTACAGCGCGCCGACGAGGAACGCGCCGATGAAGATCAGCGCGACAGCGGAGTTGAAGTAGCCGCGCAGCTCCTTCTTCGCGAGCGTCCAGATCATCACGCCACCTCCTTGCCGGCGAGGTCGCGGAACACGCGCTCGAGCGTCTTCGGCTCGGGCCGCAGCTCGGCGACCTTCCAGGTCGTCGTCCGCAGCGCGTCGAACAGCGCCGGGCAGAGATCCGAGCTCGCGTTGGAGGTGACGCGCCAGCGCTTCAGCTCGGAGCTCTCGTCGACGAGCTCGACCTTGGTGACACCATCGACCTTGCCGAGCCTGGCCTCGACACTCTCGGCGCTCGCCTCGATCGCGACGATCGCGACGTTCGATTCGCGCAGCTCCTCGAGCTTCGCATCCGCGCGGAGCTCGCCGCGCATGATCACGAGCACCCGCTCGCAGGTCGCCTCGACCTCGGTGAGGATGTGCGTCGACAGCAGCACCGTCGACTGGGCGGCGAGCCGCTTGATGAGGTCGCGGATCTCGACGATCTGCGCGGGATCGAGACCGGTGGTCGGCTCGTCGAGGATCAAGATATCGGGCGTATGGATGATCGCCTGCGCGATGCCGACCCGTTGCCGATAGCCCTTCGACAGCGTGCCGATCGCCTGGACGCAACGGTCCTCCAGCCCGGTGGCCTCGATCGCGGCGATCACGCTCGCCCGGCGCTTGTCGATCGGGATCTCCCGGATCGCCGCCATCATCTCGAGGTACTCCTGCACGAGCATCTCTCGGTATAGCGGCGCGCTCTCCGGCAGGTACCCGATGCGGCGCTGGGCTGCGATCGGATCGGCGACCACGTCGATGCCGTGGATGTGTGCGCTGCCCCCGTCCGGCTCGAGGTAGCCGGTCAGGATCTTCATCAGGGTGGTCTTGCCGGCGCCGTTGGGGCCGAGCAAGCCGATGACCTCCCCCTTCTGGATCTCGAAGCTGACCCCGGTCAGGGCTCGAATGGGTCCGTAGCTCTTCGCGAGGTTCTCGATCTTGATGGCGGTCATCGGCAGGGAGGCCATCCCCCCAACCTGCCGAACTCCGCCCTGAATTTCAACTCCGCACGGGAAAACTACCTGAACGTGACCTCGATCGACGACGACACGATGTTGTTGCTGCCGTTGCCGCGCACGTTCGAGGGCGGGCTGGTGATCGAATCGGTGATCACCGGGACGTCGTACCAGTAATGAAGATAGGTCAGCGACAACCGGGTCCGGCCGACCGTGTAGCGCACGCCCGAGTGCAGGCCGTAGTGCGAGAACGTCGGGGAATCGAGGGTCAGCGACTTGGTCGGCGCCGGCGTCTTGTCGGTGTGCGCGCCGAGCATCATCTCGAGGCCCGGCAGCGTTTGAAGGCCGTGGACGCGCACGCCACCGGAGAGCTGCCAGCTGTCGTGATAGTCCTTCTTGGTGTTGAGCTCGCGGATCAGGAACGCGCCTTTGATGTCCGTGCGCTGATTGTCATACTGGCGGTAGAGCCAGTACCGGAACTCGCTGCCGATCTCGACGTTCGGATGGACGTCGTAGTTGGCGCCAGCGGAGAACGCCCACGGCAGCAGCTGCGACGTGATCTGCTTCGCCTCGAGCTTGCCGCCCGGATCCGGTGCGTCGGTGCCGTAGGTCAGCGTGATCGGCCCTTCGATCTCGGCGTCGACGCGACCGGTGACCGCGGCGCCGATCGTCAGCCCCTTGATCGGGGCGACGAGCACGCCGGCGTTCCACGTCGGAGCCCACGCCGAGCCCTCGAGATCGAGCCGCGCGTTGGTGCCGAGCAGCTGCGTCGCGTCGGTGCCGTCGATGATCGGAAACACATCGCGCTTGCCCTTGAGCCGCAGGTTCATCATCCCGAAGCCGGCGCCGATCGCGACGATCGGAGACGGCTGGTACGCGACGCTCAGCTGCGCGACCGGCGCGATCGTGTAGCCGTCGATC
>Ga0105049_10002328_pt1 | contig 22462 bp, 21 predicted proteins | sample MAT06_FD_78087 | JGI IMG/M metagenome (GOLD analysis project Ga0105049, IMG submission 78087) | Freshwater microbial communities from Lake Fryxell liftoff mats and glacier meltwater in Antarctica - MAT-06 | ecosystem: Environmental > Aquatic > Freshwater > Ice > Liftoff microbial mat | place...
AAAATCCTTTCTAGAGGAAATAGGTGAATTATCGAGTTTTGCTGGAAGGTATTTCAGAGAGGTCTTCAAAAAACCATATGAAATGACTGAACTATTGCAACAATGCTATAGCATGGGAAACAAATCCTTATTATTGGTTGGTGTTACTGGCTTCATTATAGGTCTTGTATTTACCTTACAATCTCGGCCAACACTTGAAGAATTTGGAGCTGCCTCTTGGATTCCAGCAATGGTGGGCATATCCATTATTAGAGAAATTGGACCAATCATAACTGCCCTAATTTGTGCAGGTCGGATTGGCTCAGGAATTGGTGCAGAATTGGGGTCAATGAGGGTTACAGAGCAAATTGATGCTATGGAGGTATCAGGTACCAATCCTTTTAACTATTTGGTCGTTACCAGGATAACAGCTACAACATTGATGCTTCCATTACTTGTTATCTTTGGAGATGCTATTGCATTATTTGGCTCTGCATTAATTGAAAATGTAAAAGCGAATGTTTCCTTTGAATTATATTTCAATAAAGTTCTACTATCGCTTGAATTCAGGGATATAATCCCTGCAACTATTAAAACCTTCTTTTTTGGATTTGCAATTGGACTTGTAGGATGTTTCAAGGGTTATTATTGCCAAAAAGGAACTGCTGGCGTTGGCTTGGCGGCAAATTCTGCAGTAGTCTACACTTCATTGTTGCTTTTTGTAATAGATTTTATGGCAGTATTTGTTACGAATATATTTTATGATTTATAGTTCGATTAAAATATGAGTCATCAAAAAACCAAATTGGTTGTAAAAATAAGGGATCTATATAAAAGTTATGGGGATAACCATGTACTTAATGGATTCAACCTTGACCTGTTTGAGGGAGAGAATTTGGTTGTTATGGGCAAATCTGGATCTGGAAAATCTGTAATGATAAAATGTTTGATCGGTTTAGAAACTACAGATAGTGGAATTATCGAAGTGATGGATAAAAATACCAATGAGTTAGATGCTAATGAATTGGATGAAATGAGAACAGCGGTGGGATTCTTATTTCAAGGAAGTGCGCTTTATGATTCAATGTCCGTTCGTGAAAATCTTGAATTCCCGTTAAGAAGGCATGTTAAAAAATTCGGAAACATCAAAGATCCATCTGAATTGATCCTAAACGCCTTGGCAAATGTAGGACTTGAAAACGCAATAGATTTGATGCCAAATGAGTTGTCAGGAGGTATGAAAAGAAGAATTGCATTAGCAAGAACTTTAATCCTACAGCCTTCAATCATCCTATATGATGAACCAACAACAGGATTGGATCCCATCACCTCTAAAGAAATTATTCTACTTATGAAGTCCATTCAGAAAAAATACAAGACTTCATCAATTATCATTACACATGATGTAGACTGTGCAAGGGTCGTGTCCAATCGGATGATTCTTTTGATTGATGGAATAAATTACTGTGAAGGAACTTTTGAAGAATTGTCTATATCACCAGACCCTAAAATTCAAGCATTTTTCAAATAAATCGGAAATGGAAAAAAAGAAATCAAATACTATCAAATTAGGATTATTCGTCATCATAGGTACGTTAATTTTTACTGTGGGAATTTATTTCATTGGAAAGCAAAAAAACTTATTCAACAGCACAGTATCGATAAAAGCTACCTTCGATGACGTCAATGGGCTACAAAAAGGAAACAATGTCAGATTTTCAGGTATCAATGTAGGCACAGTCCGAGCCATTAACATGATCAATGATTCGAGTATTCAAGTTGATATGGTGATTGAGGCAGAAATACTTCAACACATCAAAAAAAATGCAACTGCCACAATTGGATCTGATGGATTGGTTGGAAATGTAATTGTCAATATTTTACCTTCCGAAGGTACAGCACCATCCATGCAAGAAGGAGATGCTCTGCAAACCAATAAAAAAATTAAAACAGAAGACTTGTTAAAAACTTTGAGTCAAACAAACGAGAATGCTGCAATTCTGACTGCCAATCTTTTGCTAATTACCGATAAAATAATCAAAGGTAATGGCACCATTGGCGTGCTGCTAAACGATGAAAGAATGGGTAAAAATATTCAGGCATCTTTGAAATACTTAGAAGAAACAACGCATTCAGCGACAGAATCCATGGCAAAATTGAGTAAACTGATCAGCTCTTTGGATAATAAGAAGAATTTTATCGGCCTCATGAATGATACGCTTTTAGTTGCTGAAGTAAAGCAAATTGTTCATAACCTAGAAAGCACAAGCGAGAATCTCAAAAAAACTGTTGACAACATCAATCAAACTGTAGTGAATGCCAAGGATGGTAAAGGCGCACTTAATTATTTGTCCAATGACCCGAGTTTGGTGAAAAAAATTAATTCCATCTTAAGCAATGCCAATCAATCAACTTTGTTGTTGAATCAAAATCTTGAAGCATTAAAACACAATGTGTTTTTTAGAGGCTATTTTAGAAAACAAGAAAAGCTAAAAGCTGATCCACCTAAGTAAGTGTTCCAAATTTAGAAACAAGAAGAGTTATGATTTTGATAATTTAGGCTGGACCAACAGCTTATACATTCCCTGCATTACAAGCGCATGAGGCATTGTTAAAGCAGAAATGGCAATTAAAAAGAGCATGAAATTTGAAATCTTTTCATGAAAAAAGTAATTAAAGAGTAACAACATCCCAATTCCTGCAAAACTCAATACTGAAAAAGGAATAAAAGAAATACAGAAAGCTTTAAAACTAACTTGCTTCGTCGGGTTATGATTTAAATGTTTGTATTCAGTTATTATTACTCTCAATGCGTGCCAAATGCCAAAGTAAATTCCAAATGACAGATAGACAGAAGTTGTTCTAATCAAGGTGTAAAGGATTATTAAAACAATAAGCTCTTGAAGGAACATATACCACTTTAATTCATTGTCTAAGGCTGTATAAAACAACAGTATTAAAACAGAAAACCCACTTGAATAACTCAGGTGTTTTATTGTAAAATAAAGGAAGGAATCAAAATTAAGGTTCCAGTCAAAAAGAGTCAAAATAATCGGTTGCAAGGCTTCCCAATTATAAAACCATAGGTTACTTAAAATAAAGATACCCCATACCAAATATAGCGTCCACTTCTGAAAATTCTTCTCAGGAAGTTTTATGTAGTAGAGTTGTGACTGTCCAAAGTGATATGCAGAAATCAACAGAAAAATCCAAAACATAAGGGCAGGAATCAGCAGCCAGAAACCAATGGTGGTAATTAAAATTAAAATATAGGGAACGTAAAAGGAAAGTCCAGATTTGGAGATATTATTGGACTCAGCTTTTGAGTGTTGGTATATTATGTGGTCAATTGCACCATGAGGAATACCAAACAAAATGAGACTAGCTAAAAAAATCACCTTATCAAAACCAAGGGGTAATTGAGAGCCCAATAAAATAGGTACAATAATTAAAAGTGTGGCTATACCGAATACCTTGTTTTGACTTGAATTGCCCATAAAAATAAAAATAGGCCTGATTCAAAAGAACCAGGCCCAATATTTAATTAAGCAGCAGCATATTTCTTATCAGAAATTGCAATGCTGTATACAACTAGTCCAAAACCAATTTTATTTATTGCATCAGCTATATTGTAAAATAAGTTGATGTCAGTTGGTTGTAGTACCCCACTCAACCAACCACCTGGCATTGCCATGTAACCAATTGGGTAAATTGCCCATCCTACCAATACAAACCAAGCTAATGCTTGAATACCTTGCTTAACAGCTGGATTGTTAGAAGCGTCCGCTAACTGTCTTGCTTCACCTAGCCAAGCAGAATATAGGATGTAAACATACCCAAGTGTTGAAATAACACCCCACATGACAGAGTGACTTGTAGAGCCATCAGTAAATGCTTCACCTATGTAACCAGCTACTAGCATCACTACAGATGCCAAAATTAACTTCCACATGAATGAACTTTTAGCACCAGCTGGTTTCAACAACAGGTAAAATTCTAAACACATCAAAGGAACAGTAAGTGTCCAGTCAATGTAACGAAGCGCTGTAGGAGTTTCTTGAGTTGCAGTGTAATAGTCGCGCATGTAGTAATAATGCACAGCAGCAATACCAGTAATTAGTCCAGAAACCAAAAGTGAAGTTTTCCACTTGTCGTTTACTTGACTTCTTTCAAAAAAGAAAAATACAGAAGCGGCTAACATAGCCATGTAACCAGTAAAAAATGTAAACGCTACAGGATCATCTACTGGAATTTTCACGATGTCTAGAAAAAAGAGATTCATAAGTTAATTGGTTTAGTTTAAAGGTTAACAATGTGTTAAGACAATGGTTCACAAAGATGGTATTTATTTTTAGAAATAGACTGCCAGCAACTATTATTTTGCAAAATAAAACTTTGTTCATTTTTCTTAAAATTAAGCAACATCACATTCCGTATTATATTCTGTTTATATGTTTATATTTTTAATATTTATCTTCTATTATTAATATTATAAAATTTATTTAATTTACTAAAATGCATAAAAAGTATAATCACTTGTTTTTAACTTATCAACATTAGTCTTAAATAAAAATGTTTATTTTAGTGCTTTTGACCAAAGTCCATGGTATTTTATGTCGATCACTAATGCCCAAAACTCCAATAATTCCGATAAAATAGAAACTTTTAAGCTTTGCAACTTAGAATATCCTAACTCCATAATTCACGCTTGTCTTGCTGAATTTAAGCAACACCTTGGTCGCTTAATTGACCAAAAGCATGTTTTATTGCACAATAAAAAAACTTAATTGGTCACGCATTTTCCTCTAAAAGAGATATTGAAATGTGGTTAGCTCTAGTTATTGAAAATCGAATCATAGGCTTGGATATAATAGTACCCTACTCAAAAAACGAAAAGAAGAAAGACCAAATCTGGTTGGTTGGGTGATTGATCACAACAATGATTTTAGAAGTGATGGCAACACCTACATTTCGCCACTTGATCTATACTTAAAAAATGGATTATATATTTTTCCTGATTGCCTATTTGAAACCGAAAAAATATCGATAGCAAAGAATGAACGGAATAGCGTTTTACGTATGTTATTCTAAATAGGAATATGGCAAAATGTAATGAAATTCACCTAAAATTAATATCAGATCTAAAATTTCATGAAGTAGCTTTACCTGATTGAAATACATCTCAATCATTTATACAACATGAAAAAAAGAGGAAACACTCAAAAAAGGTTACTTTTAATTTTTGCGATTATTTTATTTAGCACTCTGCTTTTTGCACAAAAACAAGTGCATAAAATTGCGTTCGGCTCTTGCAGTTCCCAGGATCGTCCCCTTCCAATATTTGATCTGGTAGTCAAACATGATCCTGACCTATTCATTTTTCTGGGAGACAATATCTATGGAGATACTCAAAATATGGATACACTAAAAGCCAAATATGCCAGACTTGCCTCCAAATCAAGTTTCGAAAACCTAAATTCACATGTTGAAATAATTGCTACTTGGGATGATCACGATTTTGGCTGGAACGATATTGGACGCCACTACCCTTTCAAAAAGGAATCCAAAGAAATTTTTCTGCAATTCTTCAACGAAGCCCAAAATTCTGAACGATGGAATCACGAAGGAATTTACACTTCCTATAATTACAAATCCTGCAAGAAAACCGTCCAAATAATACTACTCGACAATCGAAACTTCAGAGATAACTTAAAACCTTATCAAGGTGAATTTAGTAAAGATAAACGGTATTTTTACGAATTGGATTATGCCCCTTATCAGCATAGCGATTCTACTTTTTTGGGTGATATTCAATGGAATTGGCTGGAAGCAGAACTGATGAAACCTGCTGATATCAGAATTATAGGAAGCGGTTCTCAATTTGGGATTGAATATAACGGCTATGAATCTTGGGCTAATTTTCCAAACGAGCAAAAAAAGTTTCTCAATCTGATAAAAAAAACGAGAGCTGAGGGCTTGTTTTTTATTTCAGGTGATGTCCATTATGCCGAAATTTCTAAACTTACCGAAAAAGATCTTTATCCCATTTATGATGTGACTTCCAGTGGATTGTCCTCAACATGGCATTTTGCGACACCCAATAAGAATAGAATAGAAGGCCCCGTAATGGAAAATCATTTTGCCATGATTACTATTGGTAAAAAAAATAAAAACCCCAAAATAAAATTTGAAATCTGGGACATCCTCGACAACCAAAGAGTAGAATATACCATCAAACTCCAAGAAATCAAGTTTAAATAATTTACATTAAAAATTGGTCAAAAAAGTAGCTTGCAAGAAGTATTGTGTAATTTTGAACAATAAAAATAATCAATGGATAAAATTGTTCTGTTTAATGAAAAACAAAGTTTCAATCAAAAATGGATTACTCTATTCTTCATTGCAATTAATGGTGTTTTTGTGTTTGCCTTCGTAAAACAATGCATACTAGGAATTCAGCTTGGCGACAAACCTATAAGTAACCAATCAGTTATTATTCCGGCACTCCTATTTGGCATATTTACTTTTCTATTTTATCAAATCAACCTCATGACCACAATAACTGAGGAGGGTATTTATTTCAGATTTCGGCCATTTCATTTCAAGTACAAGTTTTATTCTTGGGATAAAATTGCTAAAGCTTACGTCCGAAAATACAATCCATTGACTGATTTTGGTGGTTGGGGAATTAGATTTGGTGCTGATAATATGGCTTATAATATCTCAGGCAATATTGGCTTACAAATAGAATTCAGAGACAAATCAAAAGTATTAATTGGAACAAAAAAAGGGCATGAAATCGAAACAATACTTGCCAAGCTTTCTGCAAAAGGGATTCCACCAAATTGATTAATGATCCTAACTTATTTATTCCAATTCCACCGATTACCAAGCTTAGATTGTAATCAACTCTAATAAAATATTAACTTTGCAATATGTCGTTTGATCATAACATTTTAGCGGATTGCAACCATTGTAGCAAGCGATTTACCAACATATTCTGTCAGGCAAAATTTGATTCCATGCAAGAAATCAATACTGAAAAAGTATGTACAGTTTACAGAAAAGGAGAAAATATTTTTAAGGAAGGAACACGACCACATGGAGTATTTTGTGTAAATTATGGAAAAATAAAACTTTCACATTTGGGAGCTGATGGCAAGGAACAGATTACCAGATTGGTAAAAGCTGGAGACCCATTGGGCTATCGAGCTTTGTTAGGCGGCGACAAATATAGTTCAACTGCCATTGCAATTGAAGACAGCGGCGTGTGCTTTATTCCCAAAGAACTTTTCATGGGAATATTACAAAAAGATAGTTCTCTAGCGCTTGAAATGTTGAAACTGCTTTCGGACAATCTCAAAAAAGCCGAGCAACAAATAACCAACCTGGCTCAAAAACCAGTTCGAGAAAGACTGTCTGAAGCAATTCTTTTTATCAAAGAAACTTATGGTTTTGAAGAAGACGGTCAAACCATAGATGCTGCCTTTAGCCGAGAAGATATTTCCAACATCGTCGGCACTGCTACCGAAACAGTAATTCGATTGCTTTCTGAGTTGAATAAAGAAAAAGTTATTCAATTGGTCGGAAAAAAGATACTCATTCTTGACCTGAATAAGCTAGTAAAAATAGCAAACCTTTACGATTAAGATTAAGAACATGATAAATGTCATGTTTAGGTATTGATTTAATCATTGTCTCAATCAATGTTTTCTTAGAATTTTGCATTTATAAAAATGGACAATTCTATGGTAAACTATTCCGATATACACCTCTCAGATTTAAAAAATCTATCCCTTAAGTCATTTACGGAGGTACTTATCAATGATTTCTACCCTTTTTTGTTTTCAGAACTTAACAACGCTGAGAAAAGCACAAGCTATCTGAAATCGGAATTTGATATAGGCATTATTGAATCCATTAACCAAAAAATATACAACGACTTTGATGAAATGTTTAGAAAGGAAAAATTGGTGCTTTTCCCGTTTATACTAAAATTAGAGAGCGAGAATAAAAAATCTGAAACCTGCTCTCCTTTCAAGAACACAAAAGCACATTTCACCTCAATCATCAAAAATATCGAGGATGCGCTAAAATTATGCAATGAAATAAAAAAGCGCGAAAACAAAGCAATAGCCATTTTTGCACTTTTAGAAACCTACGAACACTTTAAAGGCACTATGATTGAACTTCAAAATATCAAAGACAGAAATTTCTATCTTCAATTTAAGAGTTGCAGTGGCTGTCAAAAGATCTAAACTCAACAAATGAAGGTTCAATACAAGGTTTCATGTTACCATTGCGGCGAAGATTGTATTGATGAAACAATACAATTTCACAACAAATCCTTTTGTTGTGTTGGGTGCAAGAGTGTTTATTCCATACTGAACCAACACCAATTAGATGGATACTATTGTCTGAATGAAAATCCTGGAAACTCGTTTGCTCCTATAAATGAGGCAAAATTTCAATTTCTTGATGACCCCACTGTTGCTGATAAAATCATAAGCTTCAAAAACGAAAAGCAAACTCAAGTTCAACTTTATTTACCACATATACACTGCAGTTCATGCCTTTGGCTTCTGGAGAATCTTCATAAATTAAATGAGGGAATCATCTCATCCCAAGTAAATTTTGGTGAGAAAAAAGTGAGTATTTCATTTTATCATCAACTATTATCGATAAGAAAATTGGCGGAATTACTGGCATCGATCGGATATGAACCATACATAACATTGCAAGATTATGATAAAAAATCGGCGGCACCAAAATCTAGAAAAACAGCCATAAAACTTGGCTTAGCAGGGTTTTGCTTTGCGAATATCATGTTGATAAGTTTTCCTGAATATCTTGGTTTGGAATACCAGGATAATGCCCTGTTATTGACGATATTGAGATATACCAATCTGTTTTTGTCACTCCCTGTTATCATTTATGGTGCACAAGAATTTTATCAGAATGCCTGGTCAAGTTTAAAGCATAGATTCTTGAATATTGACGCGCCTATTGCATTGGCAATTAGTATTACTTTTATCCGCAGTGTTTATGAAATTGTATCGAATACTGGTGCTGGTTATCTGGACAGCATGAGTGGAATCGTGTTTTTCATGCTAATAGGTAGATCCTTGCAGCATAAAACTCATACCAACTTAAAATTCAACAGAGACTTTAAATCATTCTTTCCAATCTCAGTTACAGTCATAAAAGATCACGCTGAAATTGTCACACGAGTTCAAGACATAAAAAAAGACGATCTCCTTGAACTTCACCATCAGGAAATAATCCCGATCGATTGTATGCTCAGCTCAAGAGCGGCTGAAATAGACTACAGTTTTGTTACCGGTGAAAATGAAATCGTAAAACTCAAAACTGGCGAATTGATATACGCTGGTGGCAAGATCATGAACACTGCTGTTGAAGTAATTGCAGTAAAAGAATTCTCACAAAACAGCTTTACAGAGCTTTGGAATAACCAAATCTTCAAAAAATCAAGCAATAAACATGCAGACTTCATAGATACAATCAGCAAATACTTTGCCCTTGTTTTGCTTTGCATTGCTTTTTCGGCGTTCATTTACTGGCAATATGTCAATCCTGAAAATGCCTGGAACGCCATGACAGCGGTACTCATTGTAGCTTGCCCCTGTACTTTGCTTTTGGCCTCGACCTACACATTTGGTTTTATCATTGAGTTGTTCGCAGAGGAAGGTCTTTTTGTTAAAAATGCATCCACTCTGATTAACATCAACAAAATCAATCACATCGTTTTTGATAAAACGGGTACACTCTCAGATGCCAATCAACAAAACATTAAATTACAAAGCCAAAACTGCGGCCAGTACGATATTGACCTTGTAATTTCAGCTCTCAAGCAATCTACACATCCATTGAGCAAAGTAATTGCAAACAATTATCCTGGTGCTGAAAAATTTGAGATTGCAAACATCAAAGAAACAGAAGGTCAGGGCTTAGAAGCTTGGTATTGTGATGCTTACATAAAAATTGGGAAGGCAGAATTCATAGGTATTGATGAAATTAATCATGCACAAGGCTCATGTATTTATTTTTCAATTGACAACTCAAAAACTGGATATTTTGAGGTTTCCCATATCATCAAAAACGGTATTGAAGGTTTAATAAACAAGTTAAAACCCTTTAAATTAAGTTTATTAAGCGGCGACAATGTCACTTCCGCCACACAAATGAAGTCCTTATTCCCTCAAGGCTCTGAAATCCTATTTCAACAAACTCCTCAACAAAAACTTGATCACATAAAACATTTACAAGCAGGGCATCAAGTTGTAATGATGGTTGGTGATGGCATCAATGATGCTGGAGCTCTCAAGCAAAGTGATGTTGGAATCTCTATCGTTAACAACAGCTTTTCCTTTTCTCCCGCCTCTGACGCAATACTGAATGCCAGCCAGGTTTCTAATTTGTATCGATTTATTGGAGCCACTAAGGATGTTAAAAATCTTATTATAGGTACATTTATCTATTCCCTCATATACAATACCATCGGCATTTCGATAGCTGTAAGCGCGAATATGAAACCAGTTTTAGCAGCAATTTTAATGCCTGCTTCATCTATTAGTGTAATTCTAATTGCATTTGTAGGTACAAAGTGGATTCATAAAAAACACTTCGGCACCTCGATTTAGCATATTTGGACACAATCTTTAGCTTCTGACTGCAAAGTTTATGGCAAACTAACAAACAAGCTTAAGTAACGTGCAATATTCTTTTATGCGAGAAGCCCAATCAAACTTAACATGACAAAAATCATATTTTGGTTTGACTAAATCCATTTTATTCGATAGACCCACCCTCTAATTTTGTACGGTATAAAAACAAAAACATTTGCCTTATGAATACCATTATTTTTTTGCTTTTTGTTAGTCTCATTGTAGGAATAAGCTTTTTGCTGGCTTTTTTTTGGAGTGTGAAAAACGGACAATTTGATGATGACTATTCTCCGGCTCATCGTATTTTTTTTGACGACACTATTAACAAAACCAAAAGCAAGAACTAACTACAATGCAACTAGAATCATTCTTTTATGACAACAAAATTGTTAAGCAATTTGGAATTGCAACCTTATTTTGGGGAATCATTGGCATGTTGGTGGGTATAATAATTGCCTTTCAACTTGCATATCCTGCTCTAAATTTTGGAATTCCCTACACTACATTTGGCAGATTGAGGCCACTGCATACCAATGCCGTAATATTTGCATTTGTAGGAAATTCAATTTTTGGTGGCTCATATTACATCTTTCAAAGAGTTTTAAAAACTCGATTGTTCAGTGATACCTTGAGTAAAATCCACTTTTGGGGCTGGCAGTCAATAATTGTTTTAGGGGCAATCTCCTTGGTGTTAGGATACACTACTGGTAAAGAATATGCAGAGTTGGAATGGCCGCTTGATATTTTGATCACACTTATTTGGGTGGTTTACGGTGTTAATATGTTTGGAACTTTAATTAAAAGAAGAGAACGACATCTCTATGTGGCAATTTGGTTTTTTATAGGATCTTGGGTCACAGTTGCATTGTTACATATAGTCAACTCTTTTGAATTACCAATTTCATTGACTAAGAGCTATAGTTTATATGCTGGAGTGCAGGATGCCCTTGTTCAATGGTGGTACGGTCACAATGCGGTTGCATTTTTCCTTACAACCCCTTTCCTTGGGTTGATGTACTATTTTGTGCCAAAAGCAGCAAATCGTCCAGTTTATTCTTACCGTTGGAGTATCATACACTTTTGGGCTTTGATATTTATCTACATTTGGGCAGGGCCTCACCACCTTTTGTACACAGCACTTCCGGAATGGGCACAAGCATTGGGTACCATCTTCAGTATTATGTTGATTTTACCTAGTTGGGGCGGTATGTTGAATGGACTCTTCACCCTTCGAGGTGCTTGGGACAAAGTTCGTGAAGACCCTATTCTTAAAATGTTTGTTGTGGCTTTGACATCCTATGGTATGGCTACTTTTGAAGGGCCACTTCTTTCATTAAAATCAGTTAATGCTATTAGTCACTATACTGACTGGACAATTGCGCACGTTCACGTAGGGGCGCTTGGATGGAATGGTTTTCTAATTTTTGGAATACTTTACTACCTTATACCTAAAATGTGGGGAACCACACTGTACAGCAGAAATTTGGCAAACCAACATTTTCTGTTGGGTACAGTTGGGATACTTTTGTATGCTATTCCAATGTATTGGGCTGGTTTCACGCAAAGTATCATGTGGAAACAGTTTACAGAAAGCGGTCAGCTGCAATTCCAATTTATGGAAACATTGACCCACATAGCACCAATGTATATACTTAGAGGAATTGGTGGTTTATTATATTGGACCGGAGCTATCATGGCTTGTTACAATATCTACAAAACCATGCAACAGGGTACTTTCATTGCAAATGAAGCTGCTGAGGCCTTACCACTTTCGGAACAACCAATGCCCAATGGCAAACTACACTGGCACACTGCCATTGAAAGAAGACCTTTGACTATGTTGCTTTTTGCTTTTATTGCAGTTTCTATTGGTGGCGCCGTTGAATTGATCCCTACTTTCATGATCAATGAAAATGTTCCCACCATCTCTTCAGTAAAACCATACACACCTTTGGAACTTCAAGGAAGAGATATTTACCTCAAAGAAGGATGCTACAATTGTCACTCGCAAATGGTAAGGCCGTTCAGGGACGAAGAAGCACGTTATGGCGAATATTCCAAAGCCGGTGAATTTGTTTACGATCACCCCTTCCAATGGGGAAGTAAACGAACAGGACCAGATTTGCATAGAGTTGGTGGCAAGTATCCTAACAACTGGCATTACAACCATATGAGAAATCCTACAGACATGACTCCTGGTAGTTTGATGCCTCCCTATCCTTGGTTGCTTGAAGTTGACTTGGATGTAAGCACTACCGAAGCCAAAATCAATGCCATGCGAAAATTAGGTGTACCATATCCTGAAGGTTATGAAAAAATAGCGATTTATGATCTTTACAAGCAAGCAGATGCTATTGCTGCTGATCTAAAAATTGAAAAGATCAAAACCGACAGGAATAAAGAAATAATCGCTTTGATTGCTTACTTGCAGAGATTGGGAACCGACATTAAGAAGAAATAAATTCACAAATCAACATCATGAAATTCAAAAACTATTTGGAACAAATAGACGGCGTAAGTATCTATCCAATAATCTCACTTTTGCTTTTTTCTGCAATTTTTATTGGTGTAATCATTTATGTATTTACGGCTGATAAAAAAAGTATGGACCAGAAAGCCAATATCCCTATAAATTAAGCCACAATAATTATGAAAAATCATCATAAATCACTGATCAAATTCAGCACCATAGCAATTATACTGACACTCTCAAGTGTCTCAGTTTATGCGGCTGAAGCAACATCCCAAACCACAGCAAAAGCTCCATTCCAAACTGAGGATTTGCTGCGCTATGTACTTCTTGCAGTCACAGCTTTGTTCGTTTTTATCATTTTTGCATTGAACAATATGCTAAAACTTGCAATGAAAACATACCGAAATAAAATTATAACCGAGAGGAACAGCGGCCTTAAGTCAATCGTGTTGATCCTGAGTAGCAGCTTGATTTCTACTGCATTGTCAGCCCAAGCTGCTGTTGTACCGGCTGCGGTAGCGGTTGGGGAATCTACTGTTTTTGACAATTGGGGCAACAACCTTTTAATGGGTGGTATTTTTATTTTATTCATTGTAATCCTGGTTTTAATTAAAACCATTGTGACCATTTCTGGTCTCGACGAAAGTGCAAAATCATTGGAAGTGGAGCCTGTAAGAGTCGTAGAGAAATCTTTTTTCCAGAAAATCAATGATACTGTACCTATCGAAGAAGAGGCAAGTATTGACCTTATGCATGATTACGATGGAATAACTGAACTAGATAATAAAGTTCCCTCATGGTGGAGTTGGACATTCGCTGCAAGTATCCTATTTGGAGTGATATATTTGCTAAGAATGTTTGTATTGGAATCCATGCCGTCCCAATATGTTGAACTTGAAAGGGCCAATGAGGCAGCTTCAATAGCCAAAATCGAGTATTTGAAAACCCAAGCCAATAATGTTGATGAAACAAATGTGGTGATGCTAGGAGCAACAGACATAGCACAAGGCGCATCTCTCTATGCTGCCAACTGTGTGGCATGCCACGGAAACATCGGACAAGGTGGTGTTGGGCCAAATCTTGCCGATGACTATTGGATTCATAAAGGAGGAATCAAAGACATCTTCTACTCATTAAAATATGGCTGGCAAGAAAAAGGAATGAAAGCATGGAAAGATGACTTCTCCCCTTCTCAAATAGCCCAATTATCCAGTTTTGTAAAAACTTTGCACGGAACCAATCCACCTGGAGGTAAAGCAAAACAAGGAGAACTTTATAATGATGAAGAAGAAAACAATAAAATAGAAGCCAAGGTTCCAACAGCTACCACTGATTCAGTTCAGGTAAAATAAAAATATTGAGCTACTCAAGTAGAAACACCGATCCGGATTTTAGAGATAAAATCTCTACCGTAGATACTGCAGGGAAAAGAAAATGGATGTATGTTTTTCAACCTAAAGGAAAGCTATATAACTTAAGGACGCTCTCTAGTATTTTTTATTTGTTGCTACTCTTTGGATTGCCATTTGTAAAATGGAATGGCAATCCAATGTTTTTATTCAACATCACCCATTCAAAATTTATCTTTTTTGGACAGGTTTTTTTGCCACAAGATTTCATTCTATTTGGAATTGGAATGCTGGTATTTTTGCTATTTATCATTGTTTTTACTTTGATCTTTGGAAGGGTTTTTTGCGGATGGGCATGCCCACAAACTATTTTTTTGGAACTTGTATTTAGGAGAATTGAATACTGGATTGAAGGACCTGCTCATAAACAAGAAATTGCAGATGGTAAGGAATGGACCAAAGAGATGTACATCCGCAAAGGGATTAAGCATATTATTTTCTTCAGCATTTCATTTATGATCGCCAATGCTTTTTTATCCTATATTATTGGTGTTGACGCATTGTTTAAAATAATGTTGGAGCCAATCAGTCAACATGTGACTGGCTTTGTAATGATTATAGTCTTTACTATTCTATTCTATGCTGTTTTTGCTTTTGTTCGTGAAATTACCTGCATTGTCATTTGCCCCTACGGCAGACTCCAAGGTGTGCTATTGGATAAAAACTCCATCGTGGTTATCTATGACTACATCCGCGGTGAACCAAGATCCAAAAAAAGAAAAACAGAAGAAAAGATTGGTGATTGTATCGAATGTGGCATGTGTGTCAACGTTTGTCCAACTGGGATTGACATACGCAACGGCACCCAACTGGAATGCGTCAATTGCACTGCATGTGTCGATGCATGTAATATGATGATGACCAATGTTAACTTGCAACCCGATCTGATAAAATTTGCAAGTGAAAATGATGTAGCATCTGGAATAAAACCTCGTTTGACAACACGGATAATAGGTTACAGTGCAGTTTTGTTGATTCTACTTGGAGCTTTAGTAGGATTGCTCATCACACGAAGCAAATTTGATGCAACGGTATTGCGAATCCCAGGTCAAATCTTGCAAGAAAACGCAGACAATACCATCAGCAATTTGTATAAAATAAAAGTAGTGAGCAAAAGTGGGTACACAGAGCCCTACCATCTTGAAATGGACAAAAGCTTTGCCAAAATTGAGTACGTCGGGAAAAATTTGGACTCCTTATATTCTGGAATAGAAAGCGAGGAAACCTTCTTTATTAAAGTTCCAAAGGATCATATCAAAGAAAGGAAAGAAGAATTAAAAATTTTGGTCAAGTCAGGTAGCGAGGTCATTCAAACAAAAAAAATAACGTTCATCGGAGAATACTAATTTTATGAAAAATCTATTTCACGCTGGTAATGTAATCCTATTTGGTTTTGGTGGCATGATTGTTTTTATGAGCTACTTGGTTTACCAATGTATTTTGAACCCATCAGTAATGGTAGGTGATAATTACTACCAAAAAGAACTAAAGTACCAAGAAGTCATTGATGCCAAAAACAATACAATCCCGTTTTCTGACTCTTTGATTCTCACCAAACAGAATTCTAGTATCATCATTCAGATACCCTTTTCTATCAATCATGCAATGACTAAGGCATCATTGTTGGCTTACAATCAAGCAGATGATAAAAAAGACAAATCCATTGATTTGGCACAAAACGCATCTGGGATCTACACCATAGACACCAAATCCTGGGGAAATGGCAATTACGCGTTAAAACTTTCTGTTCAATCCGGCAACAGAGACTATTATATGGAGTTTAAATATTGAACATGAGCGTGGCTATAGGATCTGCCTTTTTGCTTGGAATTTTTGGAAGTCTTCATTGCTTAGGCATGTGTGGCCCCTTGGTTATGAGTTTGCCTTTTCAAAACCTTGGAACCAACAAGACTTGGTTTGCTAATCTCAGCTATCATCTCGGAAAAACAAGCACTTATGCATTGATGGGAACGGTTGCGGGCGTAATTGGGGAAGGATTTGTTTTATTAAAATGGCAACAAAGCTTATCAATTTTGGCAGGCATAATTCTGCTGCTAATTACGATTGTACCAATTGTCAAGCAGAAATTACAGTTTCAACTTCCTTTACAAAGTCAATTTGCCAAACTTTATGCCAAACTTGCTCAAAATCCGAAGCTTTGTTACTTTTTTGGGTTTGGTTTTTTGAATGGATTATTGCCGTGCGGATTAGTTTATGCCGCCTTGGCTGCTGCAACTGTTTCGGGCACAGCTTTTGATGGACTAATTTTTATGATGTTCTTTGGCTTGGGTACGATGCCGGCCTTAACCGCTATTGGAGTTTTTAAGAATAAATTGCCTGTTAGCTGGCGGAAACAAATGTTTAGAAGTTCATATTATTTATCGCTTGTAGTAGGAATATTACTTATCCTGCGAGGGCTTAATTTAGGAATCCCTTATGTGAGTCCATCATTTGATGCCAATACCCATGAAGTAACCTGTGCCCACCCAGGCAGTTGAGTTAAACCCAAAATCCCCAATAATGGATTTTTCCTCTGAGCAAAGCTCCATCAGTCGACGAAAATCTTTGATTTTTCGACTTTAAAGCCCTGATATTTAAAAAATCGTCAGGGGGGCTAAATCCCCTACGAGTCTAATACGATTATAGGAGTCGTCAGACCCGACAAATTTTTGGAATAACCAAAAATTTCGTCAATTCAACGCTAACGCTGAATTTGAGTTAAAGTGGATAAATTTAAGTTTGTTGGGCTTTTTATTTCAAAAAATTAAAGGTCCATTACCAAAGCCCCATACATCAATTTTATGCACCCAAAAATTTAGAAATCACATCAGCATTCAATAAACTTAGATGTCTTAAAACGCCTCTGATGAAGCCGTTTTATGCTCTAAAAGTTGAGGTTTTGTGTATTTGTGGGGGTTGCGAGGCAGGTGCTGCTGTTAGTGGCTGTTATTTTCCCGATAGCCGCTTTGTTGATTTTAATAATAGTTGCGTTATTACAGAAGGCGGTTTCATATTACATTCTTCAAAAGTCACAATTTCGGGCATTCGTAATTGGTCGTCTAAAAGGTTAACAATTTGCTTTATTTGTCCTTTGAACTTTTTTTCTAACTCCAAATCTTTCTTAAATGCTTTATAGAACTCTATGAAAATAAATGCTGCATAATAGGAATTAAAATCGTAATAGTATTTATGAAAATTCTTCGTGGAGAATTTGAAAGTAGTTGATGTCATATTCTCCGCCCAACCTAATCTCATTAGAAGTCCAGGTGAAAAGTGAACTAATTCTGAAGTTGCATAATAGAGGTAATTATATAGCTTAATTAGCTTTGTGTCTGTCGCCATTTGGGCTACACTTGGAAATTCTTTGTCCCCCTTTAGTCCATTTTTGATAAGTATGGATTTTATGTCTATTGACAGTTTGTCAAAAAGTTCGTCAAAGTTCTCATTATCAATAATTATTTGTTCGGGTTTATTTTCTTTAAAGAAATTCCGCTGAACTATTATTCCTTCAAAAGTTCCTTTCTGAACCAAAAGTGACAATAGTAGTTCTCTATCAATAGTAATTTTTTCTTTAAGATATTTGATAGAAATTAGGTCTTCGCAAATTCCTCTTAGTGATGCCATTAGGAAAAAAGAATCATGAGGATTGCTCAGATTATTACATAAGCAATTAAATTCATAACTTTTGGCAAATGCAGCTTTCATAACACATTGAAAAATGTTATTTGAACTGTCAGTCTGAACAATTAACTCTTTGTAGTCCTGCTCTAATTCTTGAAATATTTTTAATAGTTTTTTCTGCATATTTCGGGTGTCTGATATTATAACCGCTAACGGCAGTCTGTCTAAAAACTAACACAAGCCGCCAAAACTAGCTTATTTTAGCTGATTTACAGGCGTTTTAAGCTGCTTTTTTTATTTGGCCAGAAATTAGGATTGAAATAATGCGTTCCTTGTAATGGATAAAATAAGTTTGGAGAGCAAGGCATTTCAAAAACAAAAAGACGAGGTATATAAGACCGCAATGGTTTACAAACTCAAAAAACTCCTAAAATTTAACCGCAAAAGCCCAAAAATAATTGCACAAGCCATGCCAATAAATGAATCAAGGTTAGTAAAGCTTTTGTTTTTTTTGAAGTACCAATTCCAAAGACCTATACTTCAATTTTAAGCACTCCAAAATTCAGAAATCACATCAGCACTCAATAAGATTAGATGTCTTAAAACGCCTTTAATCAAGCGGTTTTATGCTCTAAAATTGAGCTTTTGTGTTTTTGTGAGGGTTGAACAACGGCTATTGCTGTTAAGCACAGTTTTATTTTGTTACCACATTTTACCAAAGTCACCCTTTTGACTATGTAAGTCATGTCCAGAAATTCTATCCCAAAAACGTCCTCCAACAAGTTGCTCGGCGTCGTAAGTTTTTATAAGATAATCGCCAACGCTACCTGTTAATTTTTTATTATCCATTCTAAAAGTCCAAAGTGATAATTTCCCTTTGCAATCTTCGGCAAGCACGCTTTTAATAAAGGCATGGGGTATTGGGACGGTTATTCCTAGATCATCTTCCTTACCAATTGTTTCAATTGGCTGTTTAAAATAGAACACGGGTGCAGTAAGGACATATGTTTCTAGAACATCATCTTTGTCATTTAACTCTCTTATCTTACTTTCTAAATCTTTCCACATAAATCTGTTTAGATCACCTTTTTGCGGTGACATATTTGACAACAAAAATGTCTCGCTATTTTGTATTGCTTCGTTAATTTGATTTGCGCTTGATACAAGATGTCCTCGATCATAGCCACTTTTTGCGTAAGCATCTAAGCTGGCTCTAAATCGTTTTGGAATTCTTACATCTGCACGAAAATTATCTAATCGATCGATTTTCTCCAAAATTTTAGCAATATTGTCGTTTCTGTTTATAATTTCTAAGACCCACTTGGGTTGCCTAAAATACCAAGAGTATCCGACGGTAAAGAAACGTCCAGTTAAAATTTCGTCACATACTGGCCAACCATAACGCAATTCACGTTGCATTTGAAAAGGGTTGTTCATGATTTTGAATTTGATTGTTTAAATAGGCTAAGATAGTGAATATCTGCAATGTATGGTAAAAATTGTGCAAACCGTCAGTCTGTCTAGAAACTCAAAATAAGGCTCTGAGATTTCAATACAATTTTTTTTCATTGATAGCTATCCGAATATGGTACTCAAAAATGATAGCAATATTTAGTTTTCAGACAGATTGACGTTCGAGGCGTGGCAAAGTACGGAAATAGTAGCTGGTCAAACCCAGAACAAATGCTGATCGAAAAACTTTTGATGATGATAACAACAAAAAGCTAAATAGTTAATGTCAATCCCCGAACCAAAGCTAAACAGAATTTCAAATACCGAAGACAACTTCCGTCCGCCCGTATTTTGCCGAACCTTTTGTTAGCAGCATACCCTATTTTGTGGAGTGTCAAAGGCGATGAGTTTCTTTAGCTTTAGACCAATTTTTTCTTAGGATTGGTCTAGAAAAAGTTGTCTCACCATTTGTTTGCTCACCTGAAAAATGGCAATACTTTTCAGGGTATTCATTATTACTGAATTTTTTCCAATTTTGAAAAGCTGTGTCAGACATTGGATGCTTTTGATTAAATGGAATTTGCACACCTATCCTGATACAAAAGCCCATTTGATTTGTTGGTTGTCGGTTTACAGATTGCGTTGGTACAAACTTTTCCTTTTTAAAAGTATCACTCTTGATTGTATTGTTGAAGTAGTCAGAAAGTTTGTCTGTCTCAATAACAGAGGTTGTGTAGCGTTTTGAAAGTCCTAACATAGTGCTTTCAAACTTTGGAACTTTTAGAAACAGAAGGTCGGCTTGTTCAATAACTCTTTCAAAATAATAAGCAGTTTGATTTTCTAAAGTGTCTTGCCCTGTAACGTTTGATACTAAGTTATTTGTAAGGCTACCCAATATCCCTTTTCTGTTAGTAAAAATACCTGCTTCAATATTATTGTCTTGCGAGAAATTATAAAGGTTCATTGAAGTCAAAATGGCTGAACTCTCATTAGCATAATATTTAGCATGAAGTCTTTTTTCGTAACGAATTTCAATATTTGGAAAGTCTTTGAAAAAATTAAAATCATCTTGTTTCATACTTTTGGAGAAATCGTCTTCATTTTTTCCGAATACAACTGTTATTTTAAGATTGTAGTTACCCTTTTTTGTTTTTAAAACGGAGGAGTAACGGTCATGCAATTTTATATAGGGTGAAATCAGAATTAAATGCTCGTCTGCATATTCAAAAATACTTTCCAACGCAGTGTTGAGTTCGTTGCTTGTCAAAAATATTGCCATGTCAATTAATTGTTTTGAGTTTTATGGTGTGTCAAAATGGGTTGCCTATACCAATCATATACCCGCAAACACCCGTATACATTACAAATATAATCAAGTTAATTCAGAAATGCAATTCGTCAAAAAAAAGGATTTTCATCGACTCAAGAGGCTTTGCTCAGAGACAAAATGCGCCAATACGGATTTTGGGTATAAAGTGCCAATTCCATAGCCCCCTACTTCAATTCTAAGCATCCCAAAATCCAAAAATTACATCAGCATTCAATAAAATCAGATCCCTTAAAACGTCTTTAATTAAGCGGTTTTATGCTCTAAAAATAGAGATTTTGTGGTTTTGAGGGTAGAGAGGCAGGTGCTGCTGTTATACCAAATGCTTCTTGTCATTGTAGTTGATTTTTATTTGTCAAAACAAAGTCGTCAAAAGATTTTGGCTCTTGTCCTGTGATAATTTTTACCCATTCAGTTGTTTTTGGTGTCTTTTGAAATCTTGGAAAGTAATGCAACATAATCATCACTAAAATTAGCATTGTCGGCATGTTTTCTTTTCGTTTGGTCAGAAAGAATTGCAATAAATTAGGTGCAATAAATTTTATAGTCTTTCCAATTCCGTTACTTATTTTCTTTGCCATTTCAGCAAATGTCAATGTTTCATTATTGGTTAATTCATAACTTTTATTGATATGGTTTTGCGGTTCGATTAACACTTTTGCTGCGACAGAACCAATATCTTCTGCGTCTATTACTGTGAATTTTGCAAGTCCTGCTGGCAAATAGATTCTATTATTATTCACTAAGTCATTGCGTAAAGTTGTAGTGAAATTCTGCATAAAATAGGCAGGTCGTAAAAATGTATAAGGGACTTTACTGTCTACAATTAATTTTTCTATTTTATGATGCGGTATAATTTTGCTATTCTCAACACCTTGTACAGATAAAAAGACAATGTGTTTTATTGAAGATTTCTTTGCTGTTTCAATGAGTGGCGCAAAATATTTTTTAACGTCTGAAATTTGTGGTGGTCGAAGTAAAAAAAGCACCTCAACCCCTTTTAACGCAGGCAAAAATGTCTCAATATTCATAAAGTCAAATTTGATTGTCTTTATGTTGAAGTTTGAGAGCTTCTCATTACCAAATTCTGTGTCCCTAACACCTGCATAAATTTCGAGTTGATGGTCAAGTTTTTTTAAGGCACATAATATTTCAATGCCAACATTCCCTGTCGCCCCTGTAATTAAAATTTTTGTCATATTATTATTATCAGATAAGGTTGTTTCATTTTAGGTTTGTTTGCTGTTATACGGTCGTCCGTTGGCGTTGGCTATAATAGTTAATTGCATGCAACGTGGCGGACATTAGCCGTCATGATCGTCATGTGCATTGTTCTGTTCAGTTATTTTTAATGTTATACCAAAATATAAAAGGACTTCTTTTCTTTTTTTATTTAGCAATTCATTATCGATGGCATAATATTGTTCTGGATTAGTTACCATAGCAGATAAGCTATTATTCGTTATTTCATTATCACTAAACATAAATTTAGGGCTTTTAGGAATACACATTCTTA